>Ga0098036_1000747_pt1 | contig 13251 bp, 24 predicted proteins | sample 4_EtaG_FD_77064 | JGI IMG/M metagenome (GOLD analysis project Ga0098036, IMG submission 77064) | Marine viral communities from the Subarctic Pacific Ocean - 4_ETSP_OMZ_AT15127 metaG | ecosystem: Environmental > Aquatic > Marine > Oceanic | place: Pacific Ocean | collected 2015-01-07 | reverse complement strand
TATGGGTAGCTTAAGATTGTTTGACCCAGAAGATAGTGTTGGAACTATGAAATTTAAATTAGAAGAAAATTTACGTTCAATTACTACTAAAAAATCTTTATCTCAAAGAAATATTAAAGCTAACGCAAAATTTATAGCTGGGTATGACCCAAAATCTATTTTTGATGATATTGAACTTTTAATGATTTTAAATGATGAATTGGGTTATAACTTACAACGTCAATCGTCTGCACAAGCAACCACGCCAAGTTCTAATCCAGATGATATACAACTAGATATTACTGGCCAATAATGAGAACTTATAACGTAAAGCTGGCTGAAGGTGTTTTTGTTAGAGTAAACGCTGACAATCCAGAAGATGCTGCTGCTAAAGCTAAAGCAGAAATTGCAAAAAGAGAAGGATCTATAGCATACGACAAAGTTTATTTTGATTATGAAACAGGTATACAAAACAATGCTTTAAGAGCGCAGTTAGCTGTAGCTGAAGATTTTTACAGAGAAGATGGTGAGTACGTAGCTGAAAAAGAAAATGTATTAAATAGGTTCCCTGGCATTGGGCCATCAGGATATGTTAGAGATTCAAAAGGAAGTTATGCTTTAACACCTGAAGGTCAAGCTGGAATTGGATTAAAAGCTTCTAATAAAAATATTGTTATTGATGAAAATAAAGCAGGCACAGCTGGAGATTATGCAGATTTAGCTGGATATGCTGGCCCTGTTCTTGGAGCTATCGCAGCAGTTAACCCATATCTTAGAAGCATTAAATGGTTAAAAGGGGCTTTAGACTCTAGAATAGGCAGAGCTTTGTTGGTAGGAGCTGGTTCAGGTGCTGGTAAAGCAGCAGAAGAAGCAAACGAGATTGCTAGAGGCGTTCAAATGCAAAACGAAGAAGAAGTAGCAAAAATGGTAAAAGATGAGGTTGTTCTTGGTACTGTTGCTCAAGGATCTGTTGAGGTTTTAGGAGGTATTTTTAAAACGTATTTTGGCAAAACTGCATCAAGCGGTAATGTAAGAGATTCTAGACTCTTAATGGATGGTTATGATTTAGGGGATGTAGCTAAAATAGATGCACAAATAGCAGTCAAAAAAAATATAACAGATCCTAATTTTAAAGCAACTAGAAAAGAAGTTTTAAAAGAATTTAAAAAACAAAAAATTAAACCTAAGTTTCCAAAAGGTATTGTCACTCAAGCAGCCTTGGGTAGAACTATTCCATCAAGAGGACAATCTATTGCTGAAGCTGTAACAGGTGCAAGCGCAAGAGAAAAAAGAGCAAGTGCAAACTTAGTTGCTCAAATGGATGATTTCTTTAAATCTATAGGAAATGCAGATGCAACTATAGATGATTTTATTTCTGCTGGAGCTGTAGGTAAAATTGCTGGGCAAGAATTAAAGTCAGCTACTAGCGCATTTGACAAAGCAATGAATCTTTCAGATCAAAAGTTAGATCAGCTTTTAAAACAAATGTTAAACGAAATGAATACGGTACAAGGATTAGGAGAAATATCTGGCTCTGCTTTAAAAAGAGAATTGATGGATGGGATTAGCTCAGCTTACAAAACTTGGCATACAAGTAAAAATAAACTATATGCAGCATCTGACAAAGCTTTAGCAAAAGCAGGAGCTATGCCAGCAATACAAAATCAAGTTAGAGGCTACAGCAGTAAGTTTAAAGAAATATTTGATGATGCAGATACAAGAGATGTATTGTTTAAATATCAAGGCAAACCAGTTACTTATTTAAAAGAACTTGCAGAAGGTGGAAATATTGAAAATTTAGAACAACTTGTTAAAGCTAGAACTGAGGTTAAATCTTTATTAGAGGTATTAAAACAAAAAGGAGCTGTAGGAGGAACAAGCTACAGAGTAATGAAGGATGTGTCTGATGAAATAAATAATTTATTTAAAGACATTGCTAGTGGAAAAGCTTTTTTAAGCAAAGGAGCTTTTGCGGGAGTAGAAGGAGCAAATAAAACAGCAGCTATGAATGCAGCAAAAGCATTTGGAAAAGCTAACAAAGAATATGCAAAAGGAATGCAAAAATTTGACAACACTATAGCTCAAAAAGTTATTAATGATATTAAATTTAATAAAGGTCAAGGCAATCCAAATGAAATGTTTGCATTTATTGATGGCCCTGGCAACGCTAGGCTTGTTGACGAAATACTAGCGAACATAGCTCCAGGGCAAAAAGAAATGTTTAGAGGTAAAATGGCTAAACTATTAATCCAAAATGTTATTAAGAAAAGCACCGACCAAACAACAGGATTATTAAAACCAGCTCAATTTAGTACCAACATTTTAAAATACGAAGATACTTTAAGACCTTTGTTTGGAGCTAAGTATGGACAAAACATACAATTACTTAGAGAAATAACCAGATTAAATCCAAAAATAAATAAAAAAGATTTAAACAATTTCTTTAGAGCTTTAGACGAAGACCCATCACAATTTGTTATGGCCAAACCATCTCAACAAAAAACTCAAGCACAGATAGAAGGAAGAGAGCCTGATTTCTTTCCAGGAGATAAAGGTTTTGATACGCAAAAGATGATTGCGGATTATCCTGAGTTAGATACAGCAAACATTATTTTAAAAACTTTGAAAGATAAAGCAGTTTTAGCAGCAGAAACAGAAAAACTAAGCAAGTCTGTATTTATGAAAACTGTTAATCAAGAAACTCCAGAAAAAATTGTAGCTTCTATATTTAGGCCACAATCAGCTGTAGATATTAATTATTTAAAAAATACTTTAAAGCCAGAAACTTTTGCTAAAGTAAGAGAAAATGCTTTAGGCCAACTACTTACAGATGCAGTAAGCGTTGGATCTTTAAAGTCTACAGCTAAACTTTCAGACATATTTAAGCCTAACCAATTTAGAAATGCCATGGAATCTTATGGAGATGAAACTCTTGAGGCTATGTTTGGTAAAGAGCAGTTACTTGCATTTAAAGCATTTCAACAATCATTAGACTTGCAAGTAGGAGCAGCCAAAGGTTTAACAGCTGGTGGAATTGTTGCTGGTGCTATTGGAGCACAAGCTCTTAACATTTCTTTACTTCCAACTATTGTTGGCTTAAAAGTATTTGCAAATGTTATGTCTAATCCAAGAATTGTTAGACTTATGGCAAGAACAGATACTAGCGCAACCATACAAGTTATAGATGCTTTTGAAAAAGCGCTTAGGCTCACAGCAGCCCAAAGCATACAAGAAGAAGCTGGGCAAGTTGAATCTTCTGTTATACAAGAAATGAGACAACAAATAGAATCGCCAGAAAATCAATCGGCAGCAGAAGAATTAAGAGGACAGGTAGAGCAGGTAACGAAACCTCTTTTAAATGCTATACCAGATCTACCAGACATCATGCCTACAAATCCAACAGCTCAAAATACTCAAGCCCCTATAAGTAGAAGCTTGTTGGGTGGATCTTCGCTTAACGAGGATATAGCTCAAAGCTTAGGCAGACTATCTTAGTCATCAAAGAACTCAGGATCAATCGCCACAATACGTTTAGTTGGCCTACCTGTAGTTTTAGTCTTAACATCTTTCTCTTGGATTTCTCCAGAGTTTTTAAGTCTTTCTATAATCTCTTTGACTTCGTATGACTTCATACTTCTAAAGATTTCACGTCTATCTATATCACGTTTGCTTATACCTATCTCACCTTGCGATCTAATAAAGCTAAGCACCTGTTTAATCTTGCCTTCTGTTTCTGAGCCAGCTACCTTGTCTTCACAATTATCTACAAGCAACTGGTCATAGTAGTAGACATAATCAATAGCCCACTTGGTCATGTCGCTTCTGATAACTCTTGTCTTTGGATTGTCAGCCAATGCACATATCAAAGCTAAACGCATAGCCTTTTCTCTAGTCCTTGATAGTAATACTTCTAAGCCATCTTTCTCTAAAGCGTCTTGTTCTTCTATAAGTTTGTATGCAAGCTTGGTTAGTAACTCTTTACTCTCATCATCAAAGACCAAGATACGTTGCTTGAAGTCCATCTCTGAGTTGTTCTTGGCAAGCTCCTCCATTTCATTCTTAGTTTCTCGCACCTTCCTAACCCATTCACATATCTCATAAGATGGTTCTATAAACGGCACCATTCTGCCTACAACTCTAGGTAGCTTAGACTCAACTACAATAAATCTATTTAAAAAGCCATCTACAATTCTACCTGTAGATAAAGCGCCGTAAAAGTTCTTAGGCACACTCATACCCATAAGTGTTATAGCTGGCTTGATGGTAGATCTATCCATAGCCTCTTGCTGTTGTTTGCTAGACATATTCATTAGCGAATAGTTATCAGGTCTAATAGTACCGTGACAACGGCCCCAGGACTCCATGAGAACCTGCAGAGCGTCTTCTTTGTTAGAGTTAGATGACTTGGCTATACTCTCTAATCTTTTGCCAAACTCGTCCATTACAGTAATATGGGTTGGTCTATGACGCAGCAAGCTGTAAACAGCACCACTTGAGGTGTAACCATCTCCAGCCATTAAATCTATTTGTCCTGAAGCATCTAAGATAGATTCAATAACAGTCTTGGTATTTTCTTTGCCCTGACCTGACTTGGCGATACACATAAAATACAAAGACGAGTAATTGTTCATATCTGATTTATACATACGTCCTGCTGCAACTGATGCCAAACCTAAAGCTGATTGCAAGCTAAGTGCTGGTTGTGAAATCTGCGCAATGCTTTCAGAGTATTCGTAGATGTCTTTAAGTATGCCTGGTGGTGAGTAGAGGTTTTCTGGCTCTTTAATAACTCTGTTCTTGGACATGTAGGTAGGAGCTGCTTGGTTCTTACGCTCATGGGTTTTCATTATAGAATTTACAGTAGTCGCTATCTCCGTATCAGATAAAGGTGGTTTGTTTGTTCTGTTCCATGACTGTAAAAAGAATTGTGCAAAGTCTACATTTAAGCCTTTGGCTATCAAATATCCCGCTAATCTTGCTGCTGTATCATTACGACTGCCTTCTGCTGCTGCTTCTAAAGATAATGGTGTAGCAATAGGCTTACCATTGATCTTATCTGCACCAGTTACTTTTACCCAATCATCACGGGTAAAGTCTGGCAAATCTCCCGTGTCATATAACTTCCAACCAGGGATAATTTGTGGTTCATAAATAGCGCCAGTAGCATGAATATTATAGGGGGCTATAATTAAGCCACCGACGCCTCTTATGTCAATAAGTTTAGCTGGATCGAAATCCGCCGTTCTTCTTGCTACATAAGTCGTAAAATTCTCAGGGTTATTGTAGTAGTAGTGCATACCTTTACCAGTAGCTACTTTAAGCGGAGTAACTGGTAAATTGTTAGCAGCCCATATAACTGCCTCTGGTGTATCTGCATCTATAACTAAGAACTTTCCAGTTACTAAGGCTACGACTAAATCATCACGGCCTTCGAACCATCTTGTTATATCTGCTGTTGTTGGCTGTTCGCTCTTGTACTTTTCCCAACTGCCTAGTCCTTTTGGTGGGACCTTGTTATGGCGTTGTAGCGGAACTACACTAAATCCTGATTCCGCATAAGCAAGCGCTAAGTCCAACGCAGAATCTTCTGCTGTTGCTTTGACGTTGAACACTTGTATTATTCTTCAAAAGTAGTTTCAAGTGATCCATAGATAGATTCAAAGTCAAGCTTACCGTCTGCTGCCTTGATTATCTTTTTAGCCTGTTTTATAGACGGTTGACGCCTACCATACCTCCAGGACTTTGCTGTTGCTTCAGAACATTCAAATAATTTTGCTGCTCCAGCATTGCCGATATAGGCAATATAATCTTTTAAAGATATACGTTTCACTTCTCTCTCCTTGTATTCTGGCTCTAATTTGTTATCGTATAAAGACTCAAGATCTTTGTTACATAACTCTTTGAGCCTATATAAATAATTCACTTTCCATTGATTTTTATTGACTTCGCTCATAGTTGCTTTTTGTAATAAACTTATTTTGAACAATTAGTATACAGACTGAAATTTGTTATGTATACTATTATTTTATCTTTTGGAGGATATATATGAGCGATATTATGAATCGTATAAAAAGCCCAAGTGAGCTAGTCGAATCACAAGGGGCGAAGCTTTTGGTTTACGGAATCTCAGGTGGCGGTAAAACAACTCTGTGTCAAACTGTGCCAGGCAAGACTCTTGTTATAAGTATGGAAGCTGGTCTTTTATCTATTAAAGATGCTAAAAACGTGACTGCTATTGAAGTCAAAGAAGCAGCTGAAATAGAAGAAATAGCTCAGCTATTAGAAAGTGGCAAGTTAGACTATGATACTGTTTGTTTAGACAGCGTGACAGAAATGTCAGAGATTGTGTTAGCAAATGAGTTCAAAAAAAATAAGGACCCAAGAAAAGCTTATGGTGAGGTTATACAAATAATGACCAAGACCATGCGTAGATTTAGGGACCTACCTATTCATGTAGTATTTATTGCTAAACAGCAAGAAGTACGAGATGAAGCAACTGGTATGTTGCATTACCAACCTATGATGGTTGGCGCAAAACTACCAACTCAAATACCTTACTTCTTCGATGAAGTCTTATGTCTGAGAACATTTGATGTTGAAGATGATAAAGGTAAGAAGACAACTGAACGTTGGTTGCAAACAACTCTTGGCTCTAATTATATAGCTAAGGATAGGAGTGGTAAGTTAGAGCCTCTTGAGAAGCCTGATCTATCATTAATTATTAACAAGTTAGGATTTAAAGGAGAAGTATAATGTCTGACTTTGATGGAATAGATTTTAGTAATATAGAATCGGAAGTAGAGGCTTCAAAGCCTTATATACCGAAAGGTGATTATAATTGTATTATTTATACATGTGAGAAATACACATCTGCTGCTGGCAATGAAAGTATTAAGCTTGAATGCAAAGTGCATAACGAGCCAATGTATAATGGCTGGGTATTAAGAAAATATTTTTCTTTATGGCATCCTAAAGAAGAAGTTAGAGGCTATGCAGCATCTGATTTTAAACAGCTACTTAACGCATTAGGTATGAATAATCCACCAGATGATGCAACTGACCTACAAGGTAAAACTTTAATGGTTACTGTTTCAGAGAAAGATAATAGTGATAATCCTAACGAAGATTATCGTGAAACTTCTAATGAGATAGTTGCATTTAGAACGCCGAAGGATGATGGTTTTACTCCGCCTACACAGGCTGATGTACCACCAAGCATGGCTGCTGCGGAGACAGGCAAACCTTCAATATAAAATAACAGGCTTGCTAGGGGCCTCTAGGGTACATGTATACTCCGTAAGTACAATCCATAATCCCACCTAGCATCTACCTATGAAACCACAATCAGCAAAACAAAAAGGTCGCAAACTTCAGCAATGGGTCAGAGATAAACTTATAGAACTCCTGGACATACATCCAGAGAATGTAAGATCAACCTCAATGGGAGCTGGTGGCGAAGATATTATTATGAGTAAAGAGGCAAGAGATGCCTTTCCTTATTCTATAGAATGTAAGTGTCAGGAAGCTTTAAATATCTGGAAAGCTTACGATCAGGCCTCAGCTAACTGCGGTGAGCATGAGCCATTAGTTATTATTAAAAGAAATAGATCTAAAACTTTAGCTGTAGTAGAAGCTGAATACTTTATCAATCTACACAAAGACTAAACCCTTTTCCAATTATCAAAAGACTCCTCTTCTTCAAGATCAGTCATAGCATCAATTTTTTCTTGCGCTTCAATCTCTTCAAGCGTCACTAGGTTACTTTTTTCCTCTACTTCAATTAGCATATTCAAATACCATTGAGCTTTTTTAAGGCCAATTAGCTTATCCTTCTTTTCATAGCGCCAGATGTATTTGAGTATATTGCCTTTACAATAACCAGCAAAAGCTTCAGGTGTCATACTGGACTCTATTGCACTAATGCACTCTACAGCGCCATCTTTATAATGATTTGGGTTTACTGGATCATTCATTGTTTAGCTCCTTTGCATGTAAGTTAATTAACTGCTTACAAATTTCACCTGTTGTAACTCTTCTGCCCGCTTGCTCAGAATAATAATTTCTTAATGCAGTGAGGTTTTGGTTTGTAATTGGATCTATTCTAAATTGCACACCTTGGGTGTTTTGTTTTTCTTTATTAAATTGTAGTTTCATTTATTTCTCCTTGACATCTTGTTTGCTGCCCTTTGAAAGGACCATTCTAATAATCTATCTATTAACTTGCTTATACGCTCTAACATTAATCTTCCAGGTCTAAGGTGACAATGCTACCTGAGTTATAGATACTAGTCTGCCCATCATCTAAATACTTATTATAAGCATCTAAGAATACTTGCATTTTTTCCCAAGCTTTATCCATCTGCTCATCTGTAATAACAAATATCTTACTGGCATAAGGTGGGAACTTTTCTTGCGCAATAAAAACAAATTCTTTGACAAGATAGCCAGCTTTCTGCATACCTCGACGATACCAAGCTGCTTGCATGTCATAACCCCAATGCTTTACAGAGTCTGCAAACTGCTTAGGATCGCATGACTTGGTAGTCTTGTAGTCAACGACATAGATTTCTCCAGGTGTTGATAAGCCTTTAAATGGCGGACATATAAGGTCTGGCCTACATTTACATAGGACTTTATCTTCATACCAAAAAAAACTGGCTTCTGGCAGTTTGCCCTCTGCTTGTAAATACATGTCAGCTTCATCAATAATGTTGGCTTTCATACCTCTAATATGATTGTCTTCTGCATCTTTAATCACGCAATCATAACGCTCTAGCATGTCAGCTTTGTTTTCTTTATAGGCTTTGGTGTAAGGCGACCCCATCAATACAGCTACCTCATTCATATATACTTCTTCGCCTTCTACTAACATATAGTGGGCAGCAGTCCCAAAGTTCATAGCATCTGTAGTCTTTTGCACTTCATTAACTGCATGGAGTTGCGAATGACCAAACTTACGCAAAGTGCTACTGCTGATACCCACCTCAGAGTGATATATCTCGTTGGGGATATCAGCGTAGACAAGAGCTTCCCCTCTTGTTTCTGATTTGTATTCTTCTAATTCTGGTATATTCATAACTGCTCCTTAAAATGGTATTTCATCATCCCAACGATGGTTAATAGAATCAGGCCCATCATCTTCGTATTTAATTTTTATATCTTCATATACATACTTATGTGTTAAAGGTTGTGGCCAATAGCCAAGATAATCATGTAGGTCTTGGAGGTTTTCCTGGACTGATTTGTCTTTATTATACATAGGTGTATAGCCGTCTGTATTCTTTTGCATGGCCCTTAGTATTTCATCTTGGAACTGTGGCATCTTTTGTATTGGACCCGTTAATTCAAACTTGGTTGCATCATAGGGTAAAAACTTAAGACTGTAGACACCTTTTGGTGTTACAGCCTTAAAAACGTAGAACCTTATTTTGTTACTCATTGTCGCTTACTGACTCAGATGCGTATCTATAAGCTTGTTCAAATAAACTAGGTTGATGAGCATAAACATATTCTATAAAGGCCTGAACTCTGCGCATAGCAAGCAAATCATCTTTAAACCTTTCAGTATGTTTTGGCTGCATAAAAGCCTTTGCAGTCAACATATTGTTCTCTATAGTCTTGCTTATCATAAGATCCATAGCGCTATCAACGATAGCTCCCATCTCTGTATTTTTTTTATTTTTCATACACTTCTCCAAAAGTTAATATTAGATACTACATTATATAGTTTGACATGTCTACTTATTTCGATATACTAAAGGTATATTTATTTTATGGAGAAGAATATGAATGTAGAAAAAGATATAGATCATAACAACGACCTGGCTTTTAGATTAGCAGTTAGAACTTTAGAGGCTTACGCTAAAGACTGTGTTGTTGATAAAGATGCTAAAACAATGGACCCAATATTGGGTTCTTACTTGTTGGTGCATAACTTAGCTATTAGTCTTTTGTTTAAAGCTGAAGGTTTTGAGCAAGACATTGTGGCTATTTTAAAAGATGCTATAGATGATGCTGAGTATAAGATTAACAAATCAAAGAAGGCATCATAATGAGTAAGTTAAAAGATTTATTAATAGATGCAGATATGGCTGCTGAAGAAATATTAGATGATGGTTGCGAGGACTTTAAACAGTTTTGCGACAGCATGAAGAAACTTAGAGAGGTGTCAGACAACTGGCTTTTAGATCATGGCCCTCATCTTGAACAAGTATGGCAAGAACATACACAAGCGCAATACTATAAGCATAGAGACTAATCGCGAACAGGCAGTCACTTGGCTTGTATAAACAATAAAAGTGCTGATATGTATCTGAAACTATGGGCGTCAGACTAAGTAACGTAGTCCTTGCAAGACAAAGCATATCTCTTATATCTTTGCTATACTTAGCAAATGTCACATTTAAAAATTATAGATCTTGCATCCAAACGACCTAAACCGACGCACTTAGAAGCTAAGGAACGTCTGGATCATTTATTTGAAGACTTTATTACCAGAGGGGCCTCACCCAAAGAAACGGCAAGCCTTATTTTTACTTTTGGGGTGTGTGAACTTTTAAGTTATAGCGAAACTCCAAACGACGGTGCTGAGGTTATAGATGAGGTGCTTTACAATTGTTTTGGGATTAAAAAACAGGGTTTTGTCACAGAGGAGGATATTGACTGACAAAACTATGGGCTGCAAAGCCTTACTGGGACTGGTTTTGGCGTTTTGTCAGTTTTGTCAGGGTTTGGGACTAAGTGGGTAAAAGGTCGGAAATGTCTCCGAGTGTATGAGTAATATGAAAGGGGGTGTATAAGAATATATGACAAAACTATATATATACTCTTATTTATATATTATTATTACCTTGTATAGCCCTAGATTACAGGCTTTAGAGTTTTGTCAGGATTTTCTGACAAAAGTCTGACAAAACTAAATATTGTATGACAAAACTACAAAAAGATTTACGCAACAAATTACCCAAAGATGTTGTAGATTTGCTTGAAAGCGAAGATGTAGTAAAATTATTAAAGAAATTTCCAGGAGCTAGATTATTAGATGCTAAAGAAAAATCACAACATAAGAAAAAGTATTAAGGTTGAGGCGACACTTGAAGAAGGTGTTGAGGATATGCCAATTGAGTATATGAACCATGATGAAAGGCATTTAACTAAGCGTCAACGACTGCTTGTATGGAATGCAGTTAACGATCCACAACTAACATGGGCAGAAGCAGCTAAAAAGGCAGGGTATAAAAATCCAGTTGTTATCGGAAGATACATGCACGAGGGTAATAAGTATTCGCATGTAAGAGCTGAGTATGAAAGATTGATGTCGGAGGCTAAGAAGAAGTTTGAGCTTACCCATGATAAGGCTGTAGAAGATTTATATACTATTCGGGATTTAGCATTAGAGTCGGGATCTTATTCTGCGGCCATCCAGGCTCAAGGTTTACTCTTGAAGGTCGGGGGCTTGATTGTAGATCGTCGGGAGGTCTTGCATGGCAAGATAGACCAGATGAGTCGGGATGAAGTAGAAAAAAGACTACAGCAATTGCTCGGGAGCAAAGCTATTGAGCATAAGTCGGAACCTGTTTTAATTAATAAGTCGGAGTCGGGCAGTAAAAGTAAGAACTAGAGAGGCCTAATCCATATAGCCTTTATAGTATGCCCAGGCAAAACCAATTATAGTCCCACCTACCAAGTAGATCAGGATTGACCAAAGTAATATCTCAATCATTAGGCGTGTTCCTGTAGTTTATTAATTGCTAAGGTTATCTGTTTGCTTATATGTTCTAAATCTTTATCAAGCTCTTTGTTGCTTTCAAAGTTATCATCTTGTAAACAAGCTACAGATATCTCTGCTTCTTTTAAAATATTTATAATTAGTTTTTTTAATACTATACCCATTAGTCTTGCTCCTTATAATCAACAGTATCAATTTCAGAGTTAATAATTTCTTGCTCAGTACTGCTATCGTAGTAATTACCATTGTTTTCAAACCATTTTTGAGCTTGTTTAATAGTTCCTTTAAACTCATAAAAGTATTTAACTTGCTCAGTTCTTGTTTCTGTTATTATTATTGCTTTACCCATTAGTCTTGCTCCTTAGTTGGTTTAACTTCTTGCCAAAACTCTCTAAAATATTTGTTTAAATATCTATTTAGTCTTAATTGTTGTTCTTTAGTCATAGCGACTTTTTTGCCACCATATAAAGTTTTTTTTTCTCTTATTAATATATCCATTAGTCTTGCTCCTTTAGTTTTTCAAAAACTTCATCTTCACAATCTTTGCAAAAATGCTCACCAACTTTTGAATGAAAATCTATTTCATCATCATTACCTTCTTTTTTACAAAAATAACACTCACTCATTAGTCTTGCTCCTCAGTCTCTTCTATATGATGTATTAAGGCATATAGTCCTGCTTTAATACCATTGTGTTCTGATTGAGTATGACTATCATTAATCCATTCATCATCTGCAATAATATCTTCTGCAATATTTTTTATTCGTTCAATTGTTATCATCAGTCTTGCTCCTCATAGTCTGGACTATAAATAGATAATTGTTCTACATAGCCACTATTTCCATATAACTGCTCTTCTATGTATTCGTTAGCTTGTTCTTGTGATTCAGCAAATACATGGAAAGTTCCACTTACTTCAACTGTATATTCTTCTTCTTCAACTATTTCTCTACTCATTTTCTTCTCCGTTTTCTAGTAGATAACAAGCTACTAGAATAATAATTGCTAATAGCTCCATTGCTATTTAGCATTGTTAATAATTTTATCGATTGACATAGCTTCTTGTATTACCTCAAAGCTTCCGTCCTGGTTCTCTCTAGTGATCTTGCCACTATTGTATGCAGTATCAATATGACCGTTTCTAGCTTCTATATACTTGATGCTGTTAGCCCATTTCTCTGCTTTCAGCACTTGCTTTTGATATTCAACTTCATTCTTGTATTCACTCATCATCATTTATCTCCAAATCAGTTTGCTCTAGTCCTTCAATAAACCAATCCAAACCTTTAGTAGCTTTGTAATTAAGTTGATATTCTTTGGTAGTTCCGTCTTTATTTAAGACTTCATTTCCGTCCTCATCATGTAGATAAAAACTTAATTTGTTAATACCTACATATAATTCTTTTGGTTTAGTCATCATTCTTCTCCTTTTGTGTTGTGTGTAAAATCTCTTCTTCATTGTCTGGTAGTAGTTTGGTTAAAAATAAATCGTCATAACCTTTCTCAATCCATTGGTCGTAGTGTTCTTTTGCTTCTTTGTATGT
>Ga0098036_1000744_pt1 | contig 13329 bp, 14 predicted proteins | sample 4_EtaG_FD_77064 | JGI IMG/M metagenome (GOLD analysis project Ga0098036, IMG submission 77064) | Marine viral communities from the Subarctic Pacific Ocean - 4_ETSP_OMZ_AT15127 metaG | ecosystem: Environmental > Aquatic > Marine > Oceanic | place: Pacific Ocean | collected 2015-01-07 | reverse complement strand
TAATTCTATGAGTAATTCTATTAACTTCTGTTCTGCCGTAGTCGTTTCCGCCTGTGGGGGTGTAATTGCCCAACCCTTAGAGGTTAATGAAATTATATCTCCCTGTGATAGAGTCACCATTGGCCCCCTATTCATAATTTGTGGAACTTTTGGTTTAGGAATATACTTTTTAAACTCTAATCCATGCTTTTCAGCAATAACTTGTTGCTCTATCATTTCTAATTGTTTATGCATAGAAGCATGTCTAGGACAATAAGTTCCTCTTAATGGTCTACCCTTTGTTACACCAGTTAAAGGAATAGGAGGTCTAAGATTATCTCCCGCTTCCCATATATGATGCGCCCCACAAACCACACATCTATCTCTAATGTTAAATTTATATCCATATTTAAAAATAAATCTTTTCTTTTCAGGTTTTAAAACTGTAAGTAATTCTTTTAATTGCTTCTTTAATGTAAAAGTCTTAAACTCATAATTTATAATTGGCCCTGCATTCCTAGCATTACTACTAATTTTTAAAGGGTTAATCATTGTATTATTACTTCCTATTATGTTTGGTGTATATATGCTTGCCATTCTATCAATACTCCTTTACCATTGTCATTATTCCTCTGTAGACCATTTCTGGGTCGGACTTCGCAGACACGATGTATTTGAAACATGGTATTCCTCTATCCTGTAATCGTTGCATTCCGAGTTTGAACGGTTCAAAAATGGGATGTTTGTCGATGGACCCGTTGTGTTCATATTTATCCTTCCATAAATCAAATTTGTTCGCCCATATTCCTACTGCGATTGGGAAATCCTTATCCTTCTTCTTTTTAGACTTACCCTTTGGTAATCGCCAATATTCATCACATATAACATCTACCAAGTATTTCCAAGATAACTGATGTTCTAAATTATATGCTTCTGATAAATGCCTATCATCTATCATAAAAATAATATATTTTACCTTTCTCTTTTTCATATCTTCTTTCCAAGAATCCCAATAATATGTTTGACCACCAACATCGGCAGTTTTAATTGTCCTAGAATCTTTATCAATTTTTACAACTTTTCTTGTTGCTCTTTTCAATCCTACAGTTCTATCTCTAATAACGGGTACTTCTCCTCTAGTTCTTAGTTGACTATGTAATGTAGTTTTACCTACTTTACTAGCACCATATACTCCAAAGTTCAGAGCATGAATTCTTCTATAAAATGCCGCCGCCGCTTCTGCTGTTATAATTGCAAAACCTGTAAGTAATGTAGCCACATCAAACCCACCTAGAATATATCATTAAAACTATTAATTGCCATTCTAAATAAATCTAAACCAAAGTGGCATAAAACATTACCTATTAAAAAAGCAGAAACACCTACAATTGTTCCCCAAATCCATGCTCTCAATTTTAAAAAGAAAACATCTGCTGAATGCGCTCTTGATAAATCATAAGCCAAAGACTGTTCATCTACTCCTAAGAGTCTATCTAACAAAGGTAATCACCCTCACTCTAATGCCTTTAGAAATGCTTCAGGAACTTCTTCATAACCTTGTGGTGTACCTTGATAATAGGTCAAATTTCTTTGAGCCATTGAATCTTTGATTTTCTTTCTTTGGGCTTCATCTCTTGCTTTCTTTTCCCAATAAAGGTCAATCTTTCTATTTAGTAACCACATTTCAAATCGCTCATTAACTACCATATCAAATAATGATTTTTGTAACATAATAACACCTACTGTAATTAGACTGAATAATACTGCATGTGTAAAAGCAGTAAATGGTAATTCAGCACCATAAACTGAATAGAAATAAACATTCATTCCAGCCATTGCGCCTACATACATTATTGTCATTATTAGCCTTGTATCTTTATCTATTGCCGCCATCTATAACCCTCAATTAAATTCTACGAGGAATTTAGTTCCAGTTCCGCTTACATCAGTAACATCAGCATAAAGTCCAGTCTTGAAAATTACACCATGCATATCCGCTTCTGCGTATGCTGAACCAGTAGAGGCCAAACCTACATACAATAGTCCTATCATATTAGCATCAGAGCATGTTCCCTGTGTTAAACAATCATGGAGCGTTACATATCCAGTATCAGTTCCAGTTGAAAATCCATGCACACTAATTAGTTTACCTTGTCCAGTAGTAATTAGCGTATCTGCGCTAATTGCACCGCTACTTCTACAACCACCTATTCCAGCCATTCATCTCTCCTCGTTAAAGGGTGCTAATTACTCAAAGGGTATAAAATTACTCATCAGAACTTTCTTCTTCTGCTGGTTCTTCTACCTTCTTTTCTTCAACAATTTTAGGTTTTGTTAGAGTACTTTTTACTTTAGATGCTACGGATTTTCTAGGTAGTAATGTAGTTTTTACTGATTTTACATCACAATTTAGTTTCTCCCCCATTTCTACTAATAGTTCTTCGGGTAAATCTTTAAAGTCTGCCTCGGTAAATTGTACAAGAAAGTTAGGTTCTTTCATATACATAACACCAATTTGTGTACTTACTTCTTGTGCTGGTTCACCCGCTACAAAGGTTATATTTTGAAAGACAAAGGAACTTATAGCATTCCTTTCATCTTGTTCCTCTTTAGAGAGTAATGATACTTTGGCCAAGGATATCACCTTAGATTAAACCATATACCCTAACTCTTACTGCACAAGTTGGGTCACCATCATCTGCTACTGTCGCATTAGTGCCGTCTAAACTTGTAAAGATAAGAGCAAGAGAAGTTGCCGATTCATAAGCCCCTGCCGCACTTGCTTCGATAAAAGGTAATCTAGTGTTTCCACCTTCTGTTCCTGTAATACAAGCCGCAGTTATTGTCGTTAAGCCAAATTCACTAGCGGGAATTACAGCCCCCGCCGCTACATGGGATGTTACATCTATTACCGCATCGACAAAGTATTCATCTCCTGAAACTCTAGGAGCAGTTGTACCTTTGTGGTCTGCTAATATTGCTACTGTAAACGCTAAAGCCAATCAAATCACCTCATTTTAGGTTGGTGATTTTTCCTTGTCCTCTAAAGAAAGTACAACCAGTTTCACCCATTGTTCTGTAAAGTCCTCTGTTTCCAAGCACACCAACACCGAATGGGTTTCCATGATTGATACCATCTTCGAAGTATTGGGTTGGCTTCATAGTTGCAAACCATAAGTGGTTAGTGTCTAATAATAACATATCAGATAAACCGCTTGATGCTGAACCAGTCTTAGGCATATCCTTACAAGGAATTAGTGGAATGTCGTAGTATGTTGCTACTCTGAATCCGACTTCTTGACCTTTTACACCTTTTACACCGTTATGTGTAGGTATGATTTCTTTAGCATCCATGAATCTTTCTTGACTTTGTAACAAGTCAGAGATTGCTTGGATTGTATCATATCCTGTTAAGATAACATTTGGAGTTCCACCGTTCAATCGTAGGTTTTGGATAACATCGTTAATTATACTTAATGTTAAAACTCTACCCGCTGTTGCATATGATGAACCGTAGTTAACTACTGCATCCATGAATGATGCTCCACTTGCTCTTGATGTGTTACCATAAAGAGTTGTTACATCTGCATCAAGTTCTGAAATTTGTGTAGAGACAGATGAAAGCCTATCAAGTTCACCACCAGCATCAGCCACTTCATCGTTATTACTAACAATCTTCAATAGAGAAGTATAGTTTTCACGAATTCTTCCGCTTGAAGTATCTGCTCCAAGTGTATCATAGTTTTCAAGAGGCATTACTAGCATAACTGATTGAGATTCTGCATGGAATTTACCCATATCTTCACGAATAAGTTTTCTAATATCCCCAACACCGTCATCAATCTTTGCCATTTCTGCCGCTAATTCACTGTAGTCAAACATGTGAGCAACAATTTTTGGATTCATGTATAGAGTTGTATATTCAGGAGCCAATGCTTTTAGTTGTGTACTGTCTAATGCTTCATTTTCTCCAACACCACCAATTAAGTCACCATCAGGACTTGCCGCACCTTGAGCGCCAGTTCCAGTTGTAGCACCGACTGAGAAAGCCGCCGCTGAACCACCTTGAGGTCTGTTTGTCATTACTCTCCATCCACTTGTTGTGTATGGTCTTTTAGGTAGAATAGATAATGGGTTTATTTCTTGGTTAATCATTGACCAAACTTTTTGTCCATATACTATGTTGTAAAGTGCAGAAACGTTTGAAGCGCCGCCGCTAAAAGTTAGTGCGCTATCACTAGAACCAGTAAATCCACTGTTAATTCCACCAACAACACCAGCACTTTTCAACAATCCATTCCCTGCACCACTTATGTTACCATAAGTAGCCGCTTCTAAATCTTTCATTGTGTTTATGTATTTTGTCATTTTATTCACTTCCTTTAAATTTGGCCCTCTAGCCTTTCTACTAAAGCATTAATATCGCTCCAGTCCATTTTAGCGATTTCATCGCCTGATGGAATATTAAGTTCTGCAACTACTTCTTCTTGTTTCCTAATTACAGTTTCTTTTTCTTCTTTTAATGATTTTAAAAGGGAACTAAATTGTTCTTTTAATTCTGCTACTTCTGTCTTAGCATCATAATTAGCCTTTTCAATTTCTTCTGCCTTTGCTAACATTTCAGCATCGAATCTTGCTTGGAAGTTATTCTTTACTGATGCGTAAGCCGCCTTCTCAAGTTGTTCTGCTTTAAATTCTGCATAAGCCTTTTCTAAGTTTTCGGGAGATAAATCTAATGTAGATTGGTCATCGAACTTAGCCATGTATTTGCCGTCTAATTGTGGATGTGCGTCATCTACATATTCTCCAGCATTACCCGCTTCTACTTGTCCTGTAGCCAAATCAGGTTTTGATTTTGCTTCCATGTCATCATCAGCCTTTTCTTCTTCCATAGCCTTTTCTTCCATATCTTCTTTACCGTACATGTTTTTATCTTCCATGTCTTCTTTTTCATACATGGCCTTTTCATCCATGTTGTATTGCATGTTTTCTTCCATTTCATCTTCTTTTTCTAGGTTTGACATCTCTGTTCCTCCTTCTGATAAAGCGACATTTTTAATCATCTTCTTTATATGCTTTTCCGTTATTTCTGAATTTTGAGATGAAATTTCATCTTCTGAGTCATCTCCGTTTATCCTTTCTAAAGTTTTATTGAGTTCACCTATGGCTTTCTCTAAATCATTAATTTTATTTTCTTTATCCATTTTAAGAATATCAAACTTTGCTTCAGGGTTTATTCCTTTTTCACAAATAGTTACTTCATGAAGTTCTAATTTAGAAATTTCATTATAGTCACCATATTCTTCATGTTTCTTTTTTCTCTTTTCTAATGCTTGACCACCTATACTAAAAGAACGTAAACTCCCATTTCTTATTTCACGGCCAACTTCTTTAGCCTTTTCAATATCTTCTCTCATTTTAATAACTACAAAAAAACCTACATCATCCACTTGTGTCTTCCAAAGTTTTCCCGTTTTATCTCTATAACTAGGAATAACTTCTCCAACCTGCACATTAGAATGATTTGTCATTACGTTTCTAAATTTTGTAATTTTCATATATTTACCTACGGCTTCTCCTAATGCTTCTAAAGTGATTAAATCATTTTGCTTATCAACCATTTCGATAGAAGCATATCCACCTATAACTAAGTTATCAGATTTTAAAATACTAAAAGAATCATTCCTAATAGGATTAACTGATTTAAATACGGCAGTTGCACTCATGTTTATTACTTCTTAGAAGGAACTATATTAATTGTTTCCTAATTCAGAATACTTATCTTGTCTTATATCCCATTTACCATCATCTGTTTTAGGGTCAACAGGTTTAGTTTCAACACCAGTCCAAGCAAGCCATTTACTTTCACCCTTAACAGGAATAACTCTTACATGAAATTTAGTTTCAAATTTATTTCCCTCTAACATATATTCGTGATAACCATCTCTTTGAACTCCTAACTTAACTTTACCCGAATCAATTAATTTTCCCTTTCTAAATTTATTTTCAACTTTAGCGGGGAACTTTCCAGATTTACCAAACAAAGCAAAAATATCATCTTCTTTTTCTATATCTATTTCCCAACCAATAAGTTCTTCATCTAATTTAAACATTATAGATAAGTTATCATCCTCTTTACGATATACTTTAAATTCACCTTCTCTATATTGTTTAGGTGTTTCATATTTTTCTATCATATCATATTCTGGAAAAAACTTATTCTCTTCTTTATCATAAGTTATATCTTCTAAGTTTCTCATCCAATTTTGAAGGTCTTTAGATTTAGCATTAAAAATATTATTGAATTCCTTTAGATGCTCCCGTTTAACGTATTCTTCTATTTTAGAAAAAGGAAGACCATCTTTATGTTGCATTAAAAAGTTTTTAATCGCAACTCTAAATTTAGCCTTTTGAGTCTTTAACATATCTTGTATTTGCTCTTTCCAAATATCAATATCTAATGCCGCATTTTTAGCCATTAAATTGTTTTCTTCAAAAGTATAAGAAGTAAAACCATCTAATTCAGATTTAAGTATAGTAGCATTCCCATGAATTGTATCAGTAATAGAATAACCCTTTTCTAAAGCCTCTATAGTATAATTAAGAGATTTATCAGTATCATTTGATAAGAACTCTAAAGTGATTATTTTATCAGGAAGTTTAACTTCAGGTATTTCTATTACTTCAGCAGATATTATTTTATACCCATTACTATCCTTTTTAACTTCACTAATTTTTACTCTTACTATATCTCCAATATCAACGTTAGTATCAGTTGGTTTAGTTTTACCAACATTAATATATTCTCTATCATCTACAGTTTTTGTATTTTTAAAATCACCTTTATCGGTTAAAGGACCAGCACCTAACTCATAAACAGATTTATTTGACTTAGCAGTTTTATTTAATACTATTAAATCTAAATCTACAAACTTTTTCCATTTAACCCACTTTGGATTTTTCTTAGTTCCTATAAAGTAAGTAGATGTTTTATCCTTAATAACAACTCCCTCTGCTGTTGGTATCTTCATAATTTCTTCAGCATACTCTTTTACTTCTTTAATAGAATCAGCATATCTAGTATCTTTTTTAGAAGGAAACGCTAAGAGTTCATCTGAATGCGTTGAATAATTATTAAACAAAATAGTCATTCTTTCTTCTAATTCTGCCTCATGTAATTCTTTATTTTCATGCCTCATAATATCAAATACATGCGCTCTTAAAATCAACTCTTCTTTTTTATCGCCTTTAATGTATTCAATTACTTTTGCTCTAGGTAAATGGTTTTCCTTATTAAACAATAATAATTCGCCATCTAAAATACAATCACCGAAATGTTTTGCTTTCATTATTTTAACTTGTTCAGGACATTTACTAGTTATATCGTCACCTTCAAAGGAATAAATTTTAACCTGTTCGTCTATTTTATGAATTTGTATTCTCATACCATCATACTTTTCTTGAACAACCCACTCACCAGTAAACCCTAAAAGTTCCTTTAAATCATCTATTTCAAAAATACGATACATTGGTTTGTTAGGAACTAAGAAATGAGAATCAGCCTTTTCTGCTTTTTGCAAACTAACTAAGTTATCCCAATTCTTTGAACTATGGTGAGAAATATATATTTTTTCTAATAACTTTTTAGCACCTTTATATTTTCCTTCTATTCTTTTAGTATCTTTACCATCACCATAATGCTCTACAATAAAATCTACTACATCTTTTTCTTCTAAGTTTAGTCCTTTTACCCCCGCACTAATAGTATCGGGTTCAATATCATGCTCTTTCCAAGCATCTTCACTTAACTCTTTATCGTGTATTCTGATAGCCCAATGAATAAACTTAGCAAATAAACTTTCATCTTCCATTAATTTATCTAGTAACTCATCTTTATACTTTTTAACAAATGGGTCTTTCACCATTTCAGAAGAATATCTCAATTCTTTTATTTGTTCGTATATTTTTCTAGCATCATTACTTTCAGGGTCTTCAGCCTCATTAGAAAATAAATCTTTTTCGTTAATAGTTCGTTTTATTTCTTTAGAGAAATCATCTATGTCATCCCATTGTTTCCTTAAAGTTTTAATTTCACTTACCCATTTTTTACCATAAGTTTTCTTATCCGATAAAGCGGATAAGTATGACATTCTCATTTTTTCAAAAAATTGAATTATTCTTACCGTCAAAACATCTTTATCTTTTTGAAGTAAGAGAGGCACACGTAATCACCTACTTCTTTTTATTAGCGCCAGCGTAAACTCTTTCTCCAGCCTTTACATCTTGTCCCTTTGCTTCTTCAGAAAGATGCCCAACTCCTAAATCTTTAGGTTTTGCTTTTTCACCTTTAGTTCTTTTCAATTTCATTTCTTCGCCAATGACGAATTTCATTAGTTCTTCTGTATATTCTGTTGTCATTTTAATTACCACCTAATCTGTCTACTAAATCGTTTATATCATCCCAACTCATCTTAGCAATTGTATCTGAATCTGGAACATCAGACCTTTTACCCATTGCTGGAACTGGAGTATTACTTGTAACCATTCCTGATTTCATTAAAATATTATCATTATTATAAACTGTCCTTTCTATTTGTTTTACTCTGCCTACTAATTCTTTTAGTAAGTCTATCATTTCATTATTTTCTTCTGTCATTTTTCATCATCCCTTAAACTACCAGCACTCTTTGGATATACTATTTTTCTTACTTGTCGATACAGTTGTTCGTACTGCTTACGGAGTTTGCTCGCAGTAGCGACCATATCAACATTTTGCTCATTAATAGATTTCATCCTCTTTTTCATCTTATTATCGTCTTTAACCAAATCGAGTTCTTCCATCATACTAATTAAATCCCCCAACTGTGTAAAATCTTGACCAAAATATTCGGAAGGTTCTGCCGCTTGAAGTGTTTTCTTTAATCTTTTTTTCTGTTTAGAATCTAAAGCATTAAGAATTTTATTTTCTTCTTTTAGTATATCTTCCCAAGTCATTTAGTTCACCTTCAATATATCACGCCATGTTGCTCTTTGATTTGTAGTTTTCGACATTTTCTTAACTTCTTTACGTTTAGGGCGTGTTCTACTCATTACTCCACCAACACCTTCTGAAATTTGCTTATCCCCAACAAGTCGGCCTCCAACCTTTCTTTGATAATGGAGTTTAACTGCTTTTCTAGGTTTAATTTTTGGCTTTTTACTTTCCCAATCTTTAAACATTTTATCTATTAGTGGTTTTCTTTTATCAATTTCTTTCTGAACCATAGTTTCCCACTGGTTAGGTGCAACCTTTTTATCTCCAGTTGTTAAAAGAGTTTTTCTCTCTCTTTCTGTAAAAGCATTATCAACTATCTTTTTCCACTCTTCTCTAGTAATATCAAAATCTTTTGGTGGGTCTAATATTTTATTAAAGGTCTTAGAAAATTCCCTAGTAAATTTACCTATATTTTTTCTACCCAAAAGAATATTTCTTACTTTAGGTTTACCTTCAGGGTCATCTCTTAATGGTGTAGTTCTTTTTTCACCGCTTTCTAATTCTTCCTCATAAAAAGCACTAACAGGTTGTTTTCTTTTTTCTTTTTGAAGTTCTTTAAGTTCAGACATTAAGTGCAATAATTCATATTCTGCCTCTATTATTTCTTCGGGGTAATCTTCTTCCCATGCCTTTTTAGCCTTTTTAGAGTCATACTCTTCTTTAGTTTTTCCCTTATCAGGCCCATCTTTAACAGTATATTTATATGGTTTTTCTAATTCTCCAGACAATTGTTTAGGCTGTTTAACTAACTCCCACATTTGTTCAAAGTCTTCTCCATTAACCTTTATCATTTTATAATTAGGTTTTCCTGTTCCTTTTACAGTCTTGTAAGTTACAATTGGTTTATTTTTAGATTCTTCTACTTTTATTTTATCAGTGTCTATTCTTATTTCTTTAACACCAGCAAAATTTACAGTTCCATTTTCTCTCCAAGTACCCCACATTCTTTTACCATCTTTTAACCAAGTAGTTTTATCTCCTTTTCTTGCTCTTGCCATTAAATCCCGTGCTACTTTTGCAGTTGCTCTAGTTCCAAGGTCACCTGTCGGGTCTTTTAATTTGAAACCTTTAAATTCTTTTGGTTTCTCCTCTAACAACTCTTTTTGTCCCTCTCTATCAAGACTATTCCAAAGTTCTAACTGCTCACGTTTATCTTCTATCATTTTTCTATTTTCCTTACGTTTTTTCCGATAGAACTCAATTCGGTCTTTGTATAAATTTCCAAAATTAGGGTCAGTCAATTTTACAGGTTCACCAGTATGGGCGCCCGTAACTATTTCAAGAATAACTCCTCTTTCTAATCTTGTTATCACTGGGTTGTCTTTTAGACTTTTACCCCTAAAGGCACTTTTTAATTCAAATTTCTTTTTAAAACCTGCAATTAATTCATCAACACTTTTCTTATTTAAGATAGTATCAAACTCAAGTTTAAATTCAATTTTAGGCATTAATGTACGAGCGGGAGTAAGTACTTTTAATTGTTTGATTTCTACTCGACCTTCACCTAAAGACTCTCTCATCTCTTTTTCAGGTAACTTATCTTTCTCAATTGTAAATTTAAAACTATATGTTTTAGCATTACCCGCTTCTGAAACAGATTGCATAAAGTTTTTGAAAAATTTTGGCGCTGTATTCGCTTCTTCCATACTAAATAATCCCTTTGTCTTTCTTAATTCAGTAATAATATACTCAATAACTTCTAAGAAATCATTAGCCTTCTTACCATCTAAAGTTGGAAAACCTTCTTTCAATTCTTCATTCAATAATTCATTTATATCTGCACTTAATTGAACTATACCTAAATCATTTTTATCTATTACAAATATAGGAGATTGAGCAGAACCTTCTCCTCTTTTTTTGTAACTTAAACCTGTTAAATGTATAGTGGGTTCATCTTTTAGCCATTTTTTATAATCCATTTCTCTATATTTAACATAAGCCAAAAATAAAGGAACCTTTTCTATTTCAGGGTCTTCACGTCCAACTTCTCTACCAAAACGACTATATTTTACCTTTCCACTTACAGTTACTTTTTTACCATCAGGATATTCTGAAGAATAAGTAGATTCCAAATCTTTAGCAAAATTCTTTTTTTCTTCAGTAGTTAAATTATCATAATCATCATATTTTTTCTGAAATGCCCTTAACATTTTTCTATCAGACATATCTCTCATAAAAGTCATGTCTTTGAATGTACCTGCTATTTCAAATCCCATATCTAACATTTCTTTAATAGCAGGGATTGAGTCGATTCGGGGTGCTTGTCCAGTGGTCGGTAGTCGTTTACCTCTTCCTAAAATCTCATTAAAGTCGTCAGCCAGTTTAGCATACCATTGACCTTTAAGGTAAGTATCAATTTCCTTTTTATATTTCTCTCTGTTTTTCTCTTCACCTAAATTAGCGGGCAAGACGGAGGTAGCATCTTTTAATTTCCTTAATTTTTCTAAAATTTCATTGGCCGCTTTTGAGGGTTTATCTAACCCTAGTTTTCTAAGTGGATTTTCTATATTTTTTTGTAAATAAGTAAAACCTTCACCATCTGTTATACCCTTAAAATCATCTAACGCTTTTTTTAAGTCAACTAACGCTTTATAATTTTTATTAGATATAGCCTTTCTAGCATTGCCTATTTTTTCACCAACGCCTTCACCAGTTATTTCTGCTTCACTTTCATATGCGGAAACATCTCTTCGTGTTTCTTCTAAATCTTCAGTTGTTTTTTCCCCATATTTTGTCATACCAGTTATGTGGTCTTGTATCGCTTCAAATGCTTTTATTAAATTATTAATTAAACCAGTATCACCTTTATCTTTCATTTCTCCCTTTATATCATTTAAAATCTTAATAAAATTTCTAACATTAACTTGTCTATTATTACCAGTTATACCAAGAGGTTTACCTTCCCTTCTCGCTGGATAGGCTTCCCAACCAGTAGTTTTTTCTTTTGCAGATACCTTATATTCATTCTTTTTACCTGCACGTTTACCTTTTGAACCAGTAGCAGTTTTACCTTGTTCATCAACATAAATCTGAGTAGAACTTAGCCATGAATCATCTACCTCTTTAAATGGCTCTGTTTCACCTATCCCTAAAGAAGCAAAGTTTAAATTTTTTGAAGTTACATCTTCGTTAAATTTCTTTTCTAGTGCTTTTAATTTATTTTTAATACGTGCTTTTTCTTTGGTTGATAAGTTTCTCTTAGGTAATCCAGAAATTTCCTTCCTATCTTTATCATACTTTTCTTTAAGTGTTTTATATTGTTTAACCTTTGCACTACTCATCATAGATTTTAGTTCTTCAATATCTTTTTTTAGTTTAGTATTCCAATCTTCAATATTTGTTAAATTTTTATCATCAATAATAGCCTGTAAAAAAGAATTGGTATCCGCCTTTAAAATAGAATCAGTATAATCAAAAAACATTTCCACTGGGTCATCTGTATTTTTCAGATAAGCCTTTAGAAGCGTTCCCATTTATATCACTTTAAAAAAACGGTATATTTTCTTTCTTTTGCCTTTTCCTTTTAGGTAAATGAATTACATTAGGTACACTATTAGTTTTAGGTTCAGGTCTATCCTTTTCCTTTTTTAATTGCATAGGCATATAATTAGGCTTAGGCGCTTTAAGTTTTTCTTGTTGTGCTAAAATTCTTTCAGCCCTAACTAATTCTTTTCTCATTTTTATTGCATCTTCTCTTGTTGTCATTTTATCTTCTCCCTTCTTCTTCATATATAACAGGGCCATAATCATTAGCCCTAAAAGTATCTCTTTTCATCATAACTGTAAACTTTCCTTCCTTTTCCCTAATAACATGAGGAACCGCAAAAGACCACTGAAATGCTAATCTTCTTGCTTTATCATAATCATCGAATGTTTTCCTAGAACCCTCTCTTCTAAATTTTAAAATTGAAACCCAACTCATTAAATTCCACCTCTTTCAGTTCTTCTATCTACGTTATTATTAGCGGCTTCTTTTGGTAAACCTTTACTACGATTAGGTGGCCCTACACTCATCTTGGGTTTAGACTTTACTTCAGCAGGTTGACCCGCCTGTTCTTTAGTAGGTCTAGTTCCCGCTTCCATCATTTGCCCTAGTTGAGACTGGTCTATATCTGTTCCCGCATAAGGGTCAGACTCAATTGGTTTTCCATCTTCATCTTTTTCGCCTTCTTGTTGTTGTGGTTCTGGTTTCTTAAACGTAAACTTACCTTCCTCATCCATATCAACTTCAAATCCTAAATTCTTTATTTGACCAGCAATATTAACTTCTATCTCTCTTTTACGCATAACCGCTATTTCGTCTTCTTCTTCGGATG
>Ga0098036_1000740_pt1 | contig 13347 bp, 2 predicted proteins | sample 4_EtaG_FD_77064 | JGI IMG/M metagenome (GOLD analysis project Ga0098036, IMG submission 77064) | Marine viral communities from the Subarctic Pacific Ocean - 4_ETSP_OMZ_AT15127 metaG | ecosystem: Environmental > Aquatic > Marine > Oceanic | place: Pacific Ocean | collected 2015-01-07 | reverse complement strand
GCTACATCAAGAGCTGGAGTAGACGTTCCAAATCTAAAACCTTTATACGATAGTAATACAAAGAACTTGAAATCTTATTTAGGTATCGCTAAAGATGCTATGAAAGAATATAAGGTAGAAAAAGAAACCTTAAGACTTGGTAAGAACGCACAGTTAAGTGAGTTTAAAAAAATAATGGATAAAAACTATGAGAAAATTGTACAGAGAAAAGAAACAATGCCTCAAGAGTTGGTTAACGCCGTTGATGCTGAAATTAAAAGATTACAAGATGAATTCGAAGCTGTAAATACTTTTGGTAAAGGTGACACTGTTGAAAACGAAAAGGCTAGAACAAGAATAACAGCAGACTTGCAGAGAGTTATCAGTGAAGCTGTGGATGCTAGAGCTACATTTCAATTATTAAGTGAAAATAAAGATGCTTGGCATACTAACGCTATTAAAAGCGAAACAATAGCCCCAATGATGTTAATGATGGATTTAGATAACATGGATATGGACGACAATGTTTCAGTATCGTTTGTTAATGGCAAACTAACTTTTAACGCAAAAAACTACACGCAAGTTGACGATGGGTTTGGTAATATGGTTATGGGTGGAGATATGAGTTATAATTTAAAACAAATGAGGGAAAATCTACCAACAATAAACGCTAAAACACAAGGTGCTGTGGTAGATATTTATAAAACTAGAGTAGCCCAAGCAAAACTAGACGCCGAAAATAGTAACGCACCAATGATTAACGATGAAGAATTATTGTCAAATATTGAAGCTATAATTGACACAAAAGAAGATTTTAGAGACTTAGCGTTAACACGAATAGAAGGTGTTAATAAAGAATCTTTAGTATCAGCACTACAAAATACTGATCCAGCAAAAGGAGCGTCTATATCGTTAGATCTTTTAGAGTCAACTTTTTTAACAACATTTCAATTAACAGACGTTGACAAAGATGGTGATATTGACCTTCAAGATATGGAGGCATTACCTGAAGCGGATAAAGCGCTTTTTAAAGAAAATTTTGATAAAATGGTTAATGTTTTAACAGATGTTAATGATGAAAATTTTGACTTAGAAAGATCAAAAAAAGTTTTAGTAAATCACTTAAGAAATGATATTACTAATAGGTATGATTATACGTTCAAAGGATTTAACGACGCTATATTAAAACAAGTTCAAGGAAATTTTAAAGTTGGTAGAGGTGGATATTTACATAATCCAGCGAAAAATAGGGAGGACTATGTTGGTTGGAGAATGAATAGACAAGGTCAGATGTTATATGATGACAGAGAAGTTGCTAAAAAAATTAAAGCTGGTGAAGAGTTTACAGATCCTTGGCAAAATGAGTACGTGCCAGTGTTGGATAATAAAGGTAAGGTCGTGGGGTATAACGTAAGAGATGGCGCTACTGGTAGACTTATAACAGATGACAGGGAGGTAGAAGGTGAGACTATTACTGGCCAACCTGTTTTTTATACTAAGGTTCAAGCAAGAAGAAACGCAGTTGGAGTAAAATATGATTAATAAAATTAAATTACATTACGCATGTTAGAAGAGTTATATCAAGGTTTATATGATGACGGTTATTTTTACGGTAGTTTTAAGCAGTTTCAAGAGAAATTTAAAGACTTAGATTACAGAAAAACATTGCACGCTGGTATTGTAAATGATGGTGATTTTACGGGTGACTTTAATACTTTTGAAAACAAGTTTACTGGAGCAGCCACTGAAGTCCCTACGTATAACCCAGAGACTATTTTATCATCAGCAGACTATGCTTCACCAATAGATGTTGCTGGCTATAATATCGATGCTCACACTAGTTTGTTTAATAAGAGTGAAGGAGAGGCTATAAAAGAATTAAGAGAGTTGTATCGTGGCTTTAACTTTGAAGAAGTAGCGTTAGGATCTAAAGAAGGTGGTGGGTTAGATGCTATTAAAATTTCTACTAAAGACGGTAAACACTCCGCTACGTTCGACATGAACATTGGCGGCTTAAATCTTTACGGTAGTCAAGCTGGTTTAAGCGAAAAAGAAGGTAGAGATAGATCTTTTAATATCCTCAAAGATTTTGTTAACAAATATTCTACTGATGAAACTATTGCTGCTCAAGACACGGCTAAAAAAGCAAGAAGAAAAATTTGGGAAGATATAAATACTCAAAGAGATGAATTGGCTGCTGAAGAAATAGCTAAAATACAAGAAGATTTTGATAGCGGTGAGTTGTTTAAGCTTAAGACTGATGCTAAAGTTGGACTTATGGGTAATCTTGAAATTTTAATAGGCGGTAGAGAGGCTATACCAAACGTTGTCTTAAACACTATTACACCTTACAAAGAAGAGCAAAAAAGAGCTTTAGATGATTTAAAAGCAGAGTATAAGGCTGATGGAAACAAAAGTACACCAACCACGGAAGAAGTGCAAGAGAGAGCTTTAGAGTATATTATAGATGGTATTCAAGAAAAAGCGTTAACTGAAATTATAGAAAGCGACGAGGTGCAGGGTGATATTAATTTACCCGGTTCGATTGGTTTGCAAAATAAAGTCATGAACTATGTAAATGATTTATTTGGGGACAACAAAGCTAGTTTAGCTGAAAAATACACTATCGCAGCTAAGGAGTTTGATGTAGATTTTAACAATGATTATAATACGCTTGTAGCTAAATCTTTAGAATTAGATAATGGTGTTGAAATTACTAGGTTTAATGAAATAAACTCTCAATTAGAAGATCCTGATTTCGAGTTTGATATTATGCCTGGCGAAAGCGTGGTTACATTACAAAATGGTAGACAAATTCCAGAGAGAATATTTAATGAGTTTAAAGGGCTTAATATTAAAATTAACAACAAGATTAAAGCCCTTAGATCATTTAAAGAAAAGGTAATGGAAAAAGCTGTTCAGTATGGTGACAATGCTGCTGCTATTGATATTGCTAGAAGAAATTACGATGGTTTAGAAAAGTTTTTAACCACTACAGGTTTAGGGTTTACTGAAATGTATTTTAATGCTACTATAGGTGTAAACTTAATGGGTGGTGGAGAGAATAAAGAGGCTATTGATTTTCTTTCTGATTTTAAAACGTCAACATCGGAAATTAGAGATTCTTATGCTAAAGATGTACAGTTTGATGATGCTTTTGACTCGCTTGCAAACTTCGGTACATTTGTGGCTCAAGAAGTAGCTAATCAAATACCTGTGTTTGCAACTTTAGCAATACCTGGTGTTGGTGCTGCAACTCTTGGTTTTAGTGCTTTTGGAGAGCACTATACCGATTTATCTATTGAAAAAAAATCTGTAGGTGGAAGGCAACTTTCTAACGCTGAGATGTGGTGGATGAGTGCTGGTTTTGGCGCCTCTGAATTAGTTTTTGAATCTTTAACTACAATACCACTACTTAGAGCTGCTAAAAGAGGTTTTTCAGCTACACCTGGTAAAAAAACATTGTTAGATCAAACAATGGGTAAATACTTTAAAAAGAATATTGGTAAAACAGTATACGGTATAGCATCGGAGCCTATAGGTGAGGGTATGACGCAGTTAACTCAAAACATTATAGATGGAAAGCCATTAACGCAAGGATTAGCTCACGCTATGTTTTCTGGTCTTATGTTTGGTACAACTTTAAGTACAGCTCCATTTGCGAAAGGTTTATATTTGTCTCAATTTAACGATCACTCTGCTAACATAGATTATAGAGAGCGTGTTGATAAGATTAAAAATCTTAACAAGACAAATTTAAATATAAAAATAAATTTAAAAGCTGGTATTACTGGTGTTGGAACGCAGGCTGATATAGATGTAAACAACAAAGCAATTGCTGATTTACAAGCTGAAAATGAAACGCATGTTAGAGAACAAGAGGCTCTTGTTAACGGTTTAAGTGACGATGCTACAAAATACTATTTTGCACTAAACTCTGAGTTAGAAGGTATAAAAAACGAGGCTATTGAAGTTGATAATAACACTACTTTAACAGATCGGCAAAAAAACGATAGACTAAAACAATTACAAGTAAAGTTTGATTCTAAACAAAGACAAAAAGATTTCTTTAGAGATAAAAACGCTTTTGGAAATGAGTGGGACGCTTACTCTGGTTTAGATGAAAACGCTGATGACGTAGCAGCTTTAAAAAAGCAAGCTGGTGATGATTTAGTTAATATCAACTTAGAAGCAACTAAAGCTCGTAGAAAAGAACCAACGGAAATAGAAATAAACCAAAGAGCTAAGTTTTTATATAACATTAGAAAAATTAAAAAAGATCATGCTGCTAACTCAAAAGCTGGTTTAACAGACACTAAATTATTTGAAACAAACCAAGATGCTATAACTTGGGTTGAAAAACAAACAAACATATCTGAGGCTACTAAAGCTAAGTTTCTTAATGATATAAAAGATAGCAACGCTCATGGTGCAAATATAAAAACGCAAGACGGTCAAGTGCCATTTATTATTGCTAATAACATGGCTATGGATGATAGGTTAGAGACAAGAACGCATGAAGTTGGGCACTCTGTTTTTATAAAAGCTATTGGTGCTAACCCAGCCGCTTTTAAAGATCTTAGTGGACAAATAACAGAATATTTAAAACAAGCCAATCCAGCGGCACACAAAAGATTAATGTTTAGATTAAATCAAGCTGGTGCTATTAAAGAAAAGTTATACGATGAAACTATAATGGTATTCTTAGAAGAGGTTGCTAGTGGTAAAGTTGATGTGGCTAAATCAAAACAAGCAGGGTTTTTAGCTAACCTTATGAATAAAGGTATTGAAAAAGTTGGTGGTAAAAAAATTGATTTAAGAGGAGAGACAGATGCAATAAACTTTTTAATTGGAATAGCTAAGAAAATTAAAGCTGGTACTATTGATATATCAGACATACAAGCAATTAAAGAAAATAGAATAGCTAAACAAGCTAAGAAGTCTGCACCTAAAACTAAAGTTGAACCCACAACAAAGCTTTCTAAAACTCAAACTAAAACAATAAATGATCTTGGTAAACAAATTGTAGATGAAGACGGCAATGTAACGGATTTAGAAAAAGAAGGTCAGGGTAATGCTTACTTTCAGGTTGAAGCTGAAAATATTTGGAAACAAATACAAAAACAAGGTTTGTTAGATGGTCTTATATTAGCTCAGCCACACGAAGGGGTTAAAAATAAAACGTTTTTAGATACTACTTATGCGGAGCTTTTTTCTTGGTTTAAAAAATATCAACCTGAAAGAAAAAATCCTAGTGGATTACTTGGCCATATAAACCCTCAAATACCTAATAGAGCAAAACAAGCTTACAACGATATAACAAAAGGTGAAATAAAATACACACAAGAAATAGGTGAGACAACAAAAGAAGGTGAAGTAAAAGTTCAAGTTGCAGCGGAAACTGATGTGGCTATGGAAGCTTTTGAAACAGAAGATTTATCAATTCAAGGTCAAGCTAAGAAAAATAAAGCAAAAAAACAAAGGTACTCTCAACTTAGACAAGAGATGGGTTTCAAAAGAGAGGTATTAGATAAAGATGGTAATGTTGTTGAAGAAGGTGACAAGATACATAAAGAGGTATTAGAAAGTGCTAAGAAAAGTTTAATAATGGCTTATGGTGCTACCCAGAATATTACAGACGTTCAGTTAAGAGCTAAGGCCGTTGCTGAAAAAATTAAAAAAGAATATAATAGTCTTAGCAGTCCTCTTTTTAAACAGATTAAAAACTTTTTAACGTATGGTATTGCTGAAAATAGAGATATAAAAGGAGAAAAAATTATTTATCTTAATCAGTTAGAAAAGTTTAGAGTAGCTATTGTTGAAAACGTGTCTACAGCTGATTTTGTTCAAATGCAAAGAAACGATACTCAAGAAGATAAAATATTTCTTAATTTTGTAAAACAAGTAACTAAAACAGACGAGGTTATAGACTTAATAAAACAAGAAAGACTACCTCCATCAGCCTTAAATACAATAACAAAAAATAAAAAAACAGGTCAAGGCTCTAACTCAGTTCCTTTATATGACAAAATAATGCCTTCTCCTATGGAGTTAAAAAGCTGGGCTGACCAACCACTGGTTAATCCAGATACCGGTAAAAGATCTGGTTTAAAAGGCACTAGAAAAGACGGTATTGTTAAGCGTGTTGTTAACAGTTTAGTTACCGATGCAATCATGGAAGCTAGACAATCTGAAGAGGTTCAAAGTAAGATTGCTGAAATGGGTATCGATCCAGGAAGTGTTGCTGAGCTTGGCGCTGCAATTGGTAAAGAGGTTGGCGTTAAATTCTCTAAGAGTAACGCGGTAGGAGACGTTACAGCGGCTATAGATGGTGCTGGAGATGTTAGCGTGTATTCTCAAATTAAGTTCTCTAAAGCTCATAGAGATGCTTATGAGAAGCAATTAACTAAGAGAAGACCCGATCTTACTGAAGATCAAAGAAAAAATGCTGTTCAATCTGTATTTGACTTTGTAGACGGTAAAGAAATACCAAACAATAAAAAGTCTAAGTATGAAAAAATGGCCATGCATTATACTGCTAACGGCTTTTTAATATTACCTGAAGATGGTTATAAGGTTGTAGAGGCTGAAAGAATAGCTGCTCAAAAGAAGTTAGATCCATTCTCTTTTAAAAACCCTAACGTTTTAATAGAAACATACGCTGGTCAAGTTAAAGCTGTTAGAACTAATCCAGACAAGGTTAAAACGTTCAGTAACAAAACAGAGTATACAGACGGCGTTGTAATTTATAACGTTGAAGACTCTAAACAAGGTCAACTTGACACTAGAAAAGTAATTGACACTCATTTTGGGGAAAAAGCAAATCCTTGGTGTTTAGCTGCTAGAGTAAAAGATGGATCGGGTGATAAGCTAAAAAATGCCTTTAAACTATGGAACAATTATAATAAAAAAGGTAATGGTCATCAAATAGCTTTTCAAAACGGTAAGCTAATAGCTTTTAGAGATGGTAACAGAATGCAGTGGTGGGACAGAATGGACGAGCCTTCTGCTGGGCCTATAGTTAAAAGTAAAAAACAAAAAGATGGCTTTAGACCAATTGTTCAAGCTAATTCTAAAAAGTCTGGTTTACAATCAGAAATATTACGGTACGAAAAAGTTGATGGCAATAGTAAAACTGGTACAGTTACAACAAGAAACCTTGAGGGAGTTATAACGAGTAAGGTTACTCACAAAAACGGCAAATTGCACGGTGAGCAACTTGATTTTAAGGACTCGCCAAACATAAGTATTACTGAAACCTCTGTTTATGAAAATGGTGATAGATTGTCTGACAAGGAAACAAGAGTTTACAAAAAGAAAGAAACAAAAGATAAACAACTAATTGGTTTAGACGCTATTCACGTTGACAATATAACTAGTTGGGAAAAAAACACGGTGTATAAAGACTATTTAAAAGGTTTGGGTTTTCAAACAATAATAGTCGAAGGTATTGTTAACCAAAAGTATTTTAACAATCGTAACAACAAAGGAGCAATGCAAGAAATTTTAGCTCCTTTTGAAAGGTATAACAGGTTGCAAGGTGAGAAAGTAAGAATAGAAACTACGCTTGATAGAGATAACATAAGAAGAGTTGAAGACTTTCAGTCAGGTGAGTTTCAAACTTTAAAGATAAATGGCGTACAACAACAAGTAAACCAAAGGCAAGTAACAACGCATAATGGCATTAAGTTTTCTTTAACAAAACTAGAGATTAATAATAAACTAGATCCTCATATTATAAAAATGATAGAAGGTTCTAAAAACGGAGTTAACCCTATTGCTGAATACTTTTATAGTTCTATGCAGCTGCAGTTATCTAATGGTGTTAAAGTAGATGTTGCTTATGACATAGCTTATAATAACACTGAAAAAGTACATGGTATAGGTTTTATAGCTAGAAATGATTTTGAAAGCAACGTAAAAAATTATTATGCTCCAGATATAAGAAAAGATGCTAAAAAATACGCGGCTGATTACTATAAAGATCAATTAAAAACAGTACAGACAGACAAAAACACTGTAAACGTAGACGAGTTAAACGCTATAAATGACTACTTAATTAACATTGGCAGACCTATAAGATCTGCTATGGTAGATTATATTACTAGTAATGAAAAACTTTTAGAAGAGGTTTACAAAAAGTTTGGTGAAAAATATAGAGGGCATTATCATTTAGTAAAAGCAAAACCTCGTGGCTATAAAGTTGAGTTTTCAGAGAAAAAGAATGGTAAACAACAATCTATAAATCTATACCAAGAAGTTACAGCTATAAAGAAAAACCCTGCAAAATACGAGCAAATTATAAGCGAACAATCTGATTTAGCCCGTAAATGGCTTGATAACTTGCTAGATTCTGGCATGGACAAAGGTAAAATAAAAGCTATATTACAACTAACTTCTTATGGCCAAAGAAGTCCTATTAGAAAACTATCTAAGTTAGGTGTGTATGCTAAAACTGGAATAGCTAAAGATCTTGTGTTAGAACACGAGATAACAGCAAACGATATATTAGCTGAGATAACAAAACATATAGATGGTAAAATTAAAGAAAGAGCGCAATTAAACAGTTTTTTAAATAACGCTTATGTTCATGTTTTACCTAAAGGAATAGATAAACTTATAAAAAAGTACCCTGGGCATGTTAGTAATCGTAACGGTAAAGGTTATGAAAGTATGCCTTTGGTAGAGAATAAAATTAAAGAGTTAATTGATAAAAAGAAGTTAAAAGGTAACACACAGTTATTTAAGCTTAGTAAATCAAATGACTTCCAAACAATACACAAAGCTGTTAAGCTGTCTAGATCAACTAAAAAACCAACAAAAGGTATTACTGTTTTAGATTTTGATGATACTCTAGCAACTAGTAAATCTTTAGTTAAGTTTACAAAACCAGATGGAACTAAAGGTACTTTAAATGCAGAGCAATACGCTAGTACTTACGAAAGTTTATCAGATCTAGGTTATAAGTTTGATTTTTCAGAGTTTACTAAAGTTGTAGATGGTAAAACAGCGCCGTTATTTAACAAAGCCATGAAACTACAAGGTAAGTTTGGTTCTCAAAATATGTTTGTATTAACAGCTAGACCCGCGGAATCTGCCGGTGCTATACACACGTTTTTAAAAGCTAATGGTTTAAATATACCACTTAAAAACATTACTGGCTTAGCAAATTCTACTTCTGAAGCTAAAGCGCTCTGGATGGCTGATAAAGTTGCTGAAGGTTATAATGACTTTTACTTTGCAGATGATGCTTTACAAAACGTGCAAGCTGTAGATAATATGTTAAGCCAGTTTGACGTGAAAAGAAAAGTACAGCAAGCTAGAGTTAAGTTTAGCAAATCTGAATATAATACAAATAAAGATCCATATAGTTTTGTTAATTTTAAAACAGTACCTAAAGAGATAGTAAATTCAAAAAGTTATAAAAAATGGATAAAAAGCTTAGAAGGTATGAAGCTATTCCATGGTACTACTACGGATCCTAATAAAATATCAGAACTAGGAACAAATCACTCATTAAACTGGTTTATAGTTGGAGGTAATAATAATCAAAAAGCGATAGCACTAACTAAAGAAATAGAAAGAGAGTATGACGGTGAGGCAGAAAATAGCGTTTTATCTATTGATGCTAGCGAGTTAGCTGGTAGAATCTTACCGGATGCTGATTTTATAGGTCCTTCTGATGATATGTCAATTTCAAAAGACAAAACTTTTCAAAATAAAATTAAAGCGCTTGAAGATAAATACAAAACTACTGCTCGAGTGCAGCCTATGATAAGAAAGCCAAAGATGTATGCTGAGTTTTTAGACATTATAACTGAGCACAATCCCATGAGTGGATATTCTCAGGTTTTGTTTGATAAAAACGGTAAGCTTAATGTTAACTCTGCTGTTGTTATTATTGGTGGTTTAAAACCAAATCAACTAAAAGTAGAATCAATATCGGATCCTACAACCGCAATTGCACCAAAATTTTCTAAAAGCTCTTTGCGTGGTAACAAAGCTGTTAAAAATATGCTAGATCAATTTGATGTTAAATCAAAAGTTCAACAAGCTAAGGTTAAGTTTAGTAAAAACATGGATACTGAGTTTAACAATATACTAGAAAACATAACTGGTATTGAGTCTAAAAAAAGATTTTCTATTATTAAAGGTAGAAAACGTGGTGAAAGCAAAGGTAAGTTTAGATTCTTTATACCACCATCTCACGAGGATTTTGTAGGATTGTTATATAACTTCATGGGTAAAGGCAAAGAAGGTAATGCTCATAGAGATTTCTTTGAGAAAGCTTTAGTTAGACCTTTAAACAGGGGTTATAGAGAAATAGACACGGCTAAACAAGCTATAGCAAACGATTACAAATCTTTAAACAAACAGTTTCCAGACGTTAAAGACAAGTTAGTAAAAGCTACACCAGATGGTGATTTTACTTTTCAAGATGCTATAAGAGTTTATCTCTGGAATAAGCATGGTTATAAAATTCCTGGTTTAACGGAAACTGACCAAAAGAAACTAACAGAACTAGTAATGTCTGATCCACAACTTCAAGCTTATGCTGAAACTTTAAACGTAATGTCTAAGCAAGAAAATTATGTAGCACCAGGTCAAGCTTGGGAAACCGCTAACATAAGAATTGATTTAGTTGATGCTACAGGTAGAGTTGGTAGAGCTGATTATTTTACTGAGTTTAACGAGAACGCTGAGGTGATATTTTCTCAAGAAAACTTAAATAAAATTGAAGCTGGTTATGGTAGAGATTTTAGAGAGGCTTTAGAAGACATGCTTCATAGAATTAAAACTGGTGTTAACAGACCAAAAGGAGCTAGCGGTAAACCAAACATGTTTATGAATTGGTTAAACGCTTCGGTTTCTGGCGTAATGTTTTTTAACACTAGATCCGCGTTGCTACAGCAAATGTCTAATGTAAACTTTTTAAACTTTGCTGATAATAATATATTTGCCGCAGGTAAAGCTTTTGCTAACCAACCACAATATTGGAAGGATTTTGCAATGATATTTAATTCAGACATGATGAAACAAAGACGTGGTGGTCTTGGTACTGATATAAATGGAGCTGAACTCGCCGAAGCTATTAAAAAAGCTAGACCGGGCAACATGTTTGATCAAGTCTCTATTATTGTTGGTAAAGCGCTTAAGTTAGGATTTTTACCTACTCAAATTGGTGATAATATTGCGATTGCAACAGGTGGGGCTAGTTTTTATAGAAACAGAGTAAACAAGTACGTAAAAGATGGTTTATCAGTTAAAGAGGCTGAAACTAAAGCTTTTACAGATTTACAAAATATAACTCAATCAACTCAGCAGTCAGCAAGACCTGATATGACGTCTAAACAACAAGCTAGTTGGATAGGTAAGTTAGTATTAAACTTTTTAAATACTCCTTCTCAATATAATAGAATAATTAAAAAAGCTGGTAGCGATATTAAAAACAGAAGAATTACACCGCCTAACACTACGCAAGCGCAAAGTGATATGTCTAATGCTTCTAGAATACTTTATTACGGCGCTGCGCAAAATTTAATATTCTACAGTTTACAAACAGCTTTGTTCGCGGTTATGTTTGATGACGACGAAGAAAGTGAGGCTTTATTAAAGAAAAAAGAAAGAGTTATTAATGGTACTATAGATACTATACTAAGAGGATCTGGTATATATGGGGTTGCAATATCTACTTTAAAAAACATGACAATTAAGTTTTTAGAGCAAAGAGAAAAAGGTTATAACAAAGATGAGAGCGCTGTTATTATGGAGATGTTAAACTTTTCACCCGTTGTTGGTATTAAAGCTAGAAAAGTCGTTAATGCTGAAAAGACCCTAAATTACAACAAAGACGTTATAGACGAAATGGAAACGTTTGATATTGACAATCCTCAGTGGTCAGCTGTTACAAATTATGTAGAATCTATAACAACGGCACCGGTAAATAGATTATACCAAAAAACAATAAACCTTAGGAATGCCGCGGATAATAATTATACAGCTTTGCAGAGACTTTTATTCTTTAGTGGTTACACGACTTGGAGTTTAGACCTTGGTGATACTGAAAAAATGAAAAATATAAAATCAGATATTAAAGAAAAAAAGAAAAAAGAAAAAAAGAGTAGTAAAAAGAAAAAACCACTAACAAGAGAGCAAATTAGAATTAAAAACAGGAATAAAAGTAGAAGAAAAATAAAGTAAACAATTCAAAAAATAAGTGATAATAAAGAGATGGTAAGAAAACTAATAATACTGCTACTACTTATATCTAATATAACAGTAGCACAAACATTTGGTAAAGAAGAGATTAAGGATTTATTAAAGTTCTCTACTTTTTATGCAGCTGTGAATGGTGGAACATCACTTTCTGATGTTGACGTATTCTCTGTAGATAATGGTTTATCTACACAGACTATATCAACTCCTTATGATTATAATTTTACCATAGGATTACGTAAGATTGCAAGGTTTGGGTATGAAAATAAAGCGCAAACGTTTTATGACGGTACGGAATCTAATTACAGTGATGCGGCCACTGTAGGTAAGGTTAAAGGAGTTGAATACTTATTTGAGATTGATTATAAGAGACAAGAGGGTGTCGATTATATGGATCAACACCACTTCGTTAGATTCAGCTCTGATGATGGTTGTCCAGATGAGTTATGTATAAACTTTTTTGCTTTAAAACTAGAGTATCTAGAAGATGGTTTTGCTGATATTAAGTACTTTGAAGCATCAGAAAGATATAGACATCGTAAAGGTAAAAACCTATCGTGGAACGTTGGAGCGGTGCATAGATTAGCAGAACCTTATGGTTACAATGCTTTAGATGAATGGATGTTAGATAACGGTGATTTACATTATACATACCTAGCTTTACAAGAAGGTTATGCGGTAGATGTGTATAGCAACGAATACTACAACCCTGCAGGTGAACTAGTTGCTACTAGCGCTGAGGTTTGGGAGGCAGTTGTAATACCTGAGGTACTAGCTGACTATACTCAAAAGAAAAGAAACGAATTAAAGAAAACTATACAACACTCGCTTGTTGTAGGTTTTGATTACTATAAATATTCTAAGCAAACGTGGTTACACGCTTGGGGAAGTTTAATGCCCTATCACTACGATGATGGTAGTGAGTTTAGTTATCACAACTATGTTGACGGCCAATGGTATGATTATTCTGGTGGATTAATATACGGAATAAAAGTAAATAAAAACTTAGGATACTTTGTAGAAGGAAAATACAATAAGTACTGGAACAGAGAATGGTACGATTTTAAATTAGGATTAAATTACACGATTTTTTAAAATGGCAAAAGAATTAAACGAAGACACAGGTTTTGTGCTGAGTGTGAAAACATTAAT
>Ga0098036_1000727_pt1 | contig 13562 bp, 18 predicted proteins | sample 4_EtaG_FD_77064 | JGI IMG/M metagenome (GOLD analysis project Ga0098036, IMG submission 77064) | Marine viral communities from the Subarctic Pacific Ocean - 4_ETSP_OMZ_AT15127 metaG | ecosystem: Environmental > Aquatic > Marine > Oceanic | place: Pacific Ocean | collected 2015-01-07 | reverse complement strand
TTTAATGATTCATATTTATCATATATGTAATCTTTTATTTTTTTATACATCAAATCGGTTGGTTGGAATGGTGCTGAGTCAACACTATATCCACTTCCAATTCTGGTTGTTGTGGTGGGTTGGATAAAAAGTAAGGTTTCATATATTTGAAAACCACCACTTTCAAAGGTTCCGTCTCCCCACCCTGCAAAGGTAAGGGAATTATCATAAGTATTGCTATTACCTGAGAAACTATTATCGGCTTTTATTTGTCCCGTTGTCAAATGTGGGTTATAATTAGAATTGAAATATTCATACCATCCCGCATTGTTAACTGCACCCCCCGTTTGTGCTTTGTTTCCACCAACTGAAAGAGCTAGAAAATGAATGTCAGCATCCCAATATTTTGTTAAATCTGTGGAGGTCAATAAATCTATTGTGTCACCAAAAAATGAAAAGAAACCACCACTCGGATTATATTGAATTGTCACGTCACTCCCCACCTTCTTATGACTTAAAACCATATTCCCACATTCACCACCACTTATGTCCATATGATTACCAGACAAATAATTATAACCCACCGCGGTTGGTCTATATATAAATATCAACAATGCTCCGTATGACAATGATATATCTTTATAGGTGCTTTTATAAGCTCGTAAATACATATCCCCCGAAAATTCCATATATGAAAATGGGTTCTCTTTTCTCCAATATGGCATCTCTCCAACTTCTGTTGTGAAAAAAGAATCATATTTGCTTTGTGTTTCTGTTGGAGTTTCTTTTGCATAATACGTTCCTAACGTATTAAATATTTTTTTCACTTGTCCATCATCTGGTATGAATTTGTCCAATGTTGTTTGCATTAACGCTCCCTCACCTTGGTTGGTTATTTTGGTCGCGTCTAAAGATAAAATCAAGGGATTGGTCACAGAGTCGGTGACTGATGGTCCTCCAGACTCGTAACTGAATACCCCTAAATTATCATAATAATAAACATCAAATATGCTTGACCTACTATATAAAAATAAATCGTCCAAGTAATCGTTTTCCTCCTCAATATAAAATATGTTATTAATATCAATATTAGCTGAAAAATTATGGGGATTCCCTTGATTATCCACAAACCCTTTAACATTATTTGTTCCCTCTTTTGTGAGGTCTTGATATCTGTCCAATACATTTCTAACACTTGTGCTGATTTCATCCACTTGCTTATAACTGTCACTCACAACAGTAAGGGAGATGCTTGATTTTAAAATATTTGGTGTTTTTTGTTTTGACACAACATAATCCAACAACACCGAATAAATAATTGCGGGATAGGATTGACCTGTGTTTATCTTAGAGTTTTGCGGAATAATTACAGGATAAATATCTCCAGAACTTAAATCTGAAATATTATTTTTTAGTATTTGATGTATCGCTCGTCCAATCATTTTAAGAGGTTTTATTCATGCTATTTTTTTCTAATATATATTTTTGTATTTCCAAAAATCGTGAAGAACCAAAGGGTAGTTTTTCAGGACATATCGCAAACTCATATAAATTGATTGGGGCATTCATATCAATAGTGCCCATACTATTTGTATTATATGCGGTCACGTTACTATGTAGACTCGTGAAATTAAAAAACCAATCAATGAAATCACCGCTTGTACTATTTAATGTTAAATCTGTATAAATATTAAAATTTCCATAAACACTGAAATCGCTACTTGTTATTAAATACGCTTGACCCGTTAATTGTGTGGATGTATTTTTTGAAATATTACACGCAAAATATACGGGATTAGAAAAATCAACGTCAGAATTTAAACCAATTAATGGATATTTTATAATATTAAACAATGGGTGTGTTTCGTGACTCAAAATGGGTGTTCCGTCATTCACCAAAAAAGTTCCACAAACATAATAGCTAGTTACTCCCGTCTCTCCTCCCACGTTTTCATTATAAAAAAAGATATTTCCAACCCCTGCATTTGAGGTGTCGTCAGGTTTAAAAACTATCGCACTTTCTTTTACTAAATATGTGGAATTAGGAACGCTAAAAACCGTGAAAATTGTGAATTCTTTATATCTTCTCAATTGATTAAAACCCATCAAAATTGAATCTAAATGGTTATTTTCTGCGAACTCTAAATATCTGCGATTAGAGGAATCTTTTTTTATGTTTGGACGATAGGTGTTTGATGTTCCCGATGTGTCCTGAAAAACAGGATAAACGCCATTCATTGTGGTTTCTTCTACATTAGTTGTTGATGAATAAACAGAGGGACAAAATAAAAAATTAACTCCATCATTAAGTGACAGGGGTTGCGTATATAATGGATTGCCTCCCGAACTTGTTGTGGACATTAAATTTAAATCGTCCAATTTGATGCAAAAATCTGTTCCCCACAAACTAGGGTCATCTAAATATGTTAGATTAAAATTAAGGGTGTTGCGATATAGTTCCAAGGTTTCGTCAAAATAATCACTTGAATTAAGAAAATTTAATCCAACTATTTGCATCCCTCCCACATATTGAATCGTTCCCGTACACGGTGGGGAATATTGACCATAGGTGGTGGTCACAGTTCCATAACCTTGTTTTGTGTTGTCACTACTATTAAAAGAATTTGTGTATCTATGAAGGTTGCTCCGAATTAAAGTTGATATTTTTATTAATTCTGAATATGTCTCGGTTAAAACATCAACATCAAATTCAATTGTGGTTGCGGGAGACCTGTTATATTTAATATTAGATGGTTCGGTTCCTGTGATAGTATAAACAACGGCGGGGGTTCCATAATTTTGAGCAACAACATTTGGGAAAATATTATTTCCTAACATTTCATATAAAACAAACTCAGGATTTGAACCCTCCAAAGTTGTAAGATTACCCGATAATAATAATTTTATTGCCTTCCCTACCATTTAATAATTTTTCTTGCCTCTGATTCTATATTGGTTAACACTTGCCGTCTTTTGCTCAATCTTGCTTGTTCAATAAAACCACCTCCCGACTGTTGCTGAATTACAAAATGAGCATAATATCCATCAAGGTTTGGTTTTCCCAAAACTCGTTTGTTTAAACGTCCAATTCTCGGAGCGACAAAAATTCCTTTTTTTCCTGAAAATATTGCAACCGACCGTTTTAATGTTCCCGCCCTATATTTTATCACATCTTTTCGTCTGCCATAGTATCTATATTTCGGCGGATTTGTGTTTTTAGGAGCAAGACTCTTCATTTCGTCTCGCAAAGGTTTGACCGATTTACGAATTATTTGTTTGGTTTTGCTAGGTAATAATCTATCCCCTATTTTATATAAAGAATTAATAATACTTTTTAACTCTCGTTTGTCAAAAGCAATATTGTCAAAATAGGGATTATAATCAAAGTCCATTCCCATAGCTTAATTATTATCCGTGAAATAGCATTTTATAATAATACCAAGACCTCGTCCTTGATAATACATACTTTTTATATTCCAATACTTGTTCATATATTTTACAACAAAATGTTCCTCTGGTGATTTTGTCGCACTATTAAGCTCCAAATCATCATCCCACCTGACTAAAAAATCAATATTATTTCTTGCAACAATAATAGAATCTTCAACATCTTCTTTTCCTGATTTTGGCATGATTTTCGCCCACACTACTTTTAGTAGAGTTTTGGATTGTGTGATTTCTCCATACTCATTTTGAGAATTAGTATGATAATAAATATCAATAGGGGTGTCAAGTTCTCCCGCTTTTACAAATTCTTTTCTCATTTTAATATGTTTTTATTCTATAAGGTTCTAAAATATATTCGGATGCTTTTGGTAATCTACTCACAGAGTCCTCTCGTAGCTCATACATTTTTCCCACAATCAACAATATTGCTTGTTTTATAGAGTCAGGGACATCACTTGAAGATGTTCCATATCCGCATTTAAATTGTATCTCAATCGCGTCCTCTCTTTTATAGAGTGATGGTGTGCTGACACCGTCTTTAATTTCAATAAATCCTTTTTGATTCATAAATTTTCCGACATTATAATTTGACGAATCCCACGTGGTTTGTGTGTCTGTTGTATCGTAATATTTTATATGTGTGACTGAAATTAATGGGGGATATGGAAATTGGATTTGTTGCAAACCCGTCCATCTGCTATAATAACCACCATATGAACTTAAACTTGTTGCCACATCGCGATAAAGATTACCACTATATGAATTAGAAACATAGACATCATCCCACGTGGCCATTATCAATTTGTATTCATACTCTAGAAATTTTCTATTAGTAAAGTTTTGAGCCACCTCCATAGCTCCCGCAATTAGTGTTGCAATCAATGAGTCGTCCCCTGTGTGTGTCACCCGTAAAAATTCTTTTGCGGTTGAAACAGAAATCAAGGTCGTTGCAGATGGTGAGGATTCTAAATTTAATCTAATCATTTTATTTTTTTTATATTGTTGATAATAAAAAAGGGAGGGAATGACCCCTCCCTAATCTAAAAACTAAACTAAATATATAATTACGCCTCAATAAGACTTGCAAAAGCAACGTCATTTTGAACCGCATTCCCATCAACAAGTGATGTGCAAACCAAACTTCCAACACCTTGTCTTGACTTAGTATAAGGGTCAAACAAGATATCAAGTCCGCCAAATTGTGCGATGTGAACTTTTGAGAAATCACCAAACAATGCGTGTGCTTTGTTTGCCGTTCCACCGTTTCCAACATTTGTGCTAAAGAACCCAAAATAGTTGTTAAGTTCTCTGTCCGCAGGATTCCAAAGAGCCGCCACACCTGTCGTTTGTAATAAAGCTCTAATAGAAGAATATGCGTCCTTGTCAAATATATATGCCATTCTCGCACCTTCTAATGGAACATTATTTCCTAAAACTGTTGCCTCAAGATTAATGAAGTCCGCCGCCGCAACTGCGGTTGCACCCGCCGCCGCATCTGTAAAGATAGATGCTGGAGCATTTGTGTCGTCCGCACCCGCAGTCAATAATGCATTCTCTAAAGTAGACGCAACACTTGCCGCCATATTTCTACGTATTACACCCTCCAATCCCGCGTTTTGTGTCATTGATTCCGCCGACATTTCAACAACTGAAATTAATTTTTTTGGTGATAGTGTCAACGAACTTGTTGCACCCGATTGTGCCGCATCACCACCCGAGCCATCTTCAACAACCCATGATGACGTGATTCCCGAAACAACAGGAAATTTCATATCGTTTACACCTGAGTAAAAATTAGCACCCGCAGACGCAAGGACTAAATTTGCCTCTAATTGGTCAGTAAAAGACATAACTTCCGTAGCTGAACTTCCTGCGGTTGTGATGTCCGCTGTTCTGTGTTCAAGTACAGATGAAGGAATACCAACACCTCTAAACGCTTGGTGAGGATGTTTCATTCGTGCTTCTTGGTCCATTTCTTTCACAAGACCTGAAAGGTTACCTGAAACAGATTGTTTCATTGCGTCTTGAAAAGAATAATCTCTCAATTCTTTTGGTTGTTCTTGTGACTTAGTTGCTGAAATGTTTGCCGCTATTGACTTATTCAATTCCTCTTGTCTTTCGGCAATAGCAATTTTTTTATCAATAGACTCAATTTCAGTATTAAAGCCGTCCCATTGGTTTTGTTCCTCCTCTGTGAGGTCTCTCTCCTCAGATTTGGCAACATCTAAGATAGATTCCATATTCTTTACGAATAAAGACCTATCCTCTTTTAATTTAAATGAATCCATTTTTTAATTTTTTTTAAGTTTTAATAATTCTAAATTTTTTTCTAATAAATTCCTTTTAAATAAATCCTTGTCTTGTTTTTCAATTTCTTCTTTTTCTTTTTCTTTTTCTTTGTTTTCTAGTTCCGTTCTATATTCTAAAAAACTCCGTTTTGCTATATCCGAGATTTGACTTGTTGCCGATGGATAAGCAGGGAAGCTCACAGGACTCACGTCCAACAAGCGTCCAATTTTATTAATTGTTCTAATAGTGTTTCCCTCTGAATCTTGGTCCCAAGAATCTTCCTCCACAATAAATCCAAAACTTGATTGCGAAACATCACCACGCGATAATGAAACGAGTAAATCATTTCCATAGGTCGTGTCAGGTGCTTCAAAGCGATATTCTAATCCTTTTTCATTTACTGACAATGACAATGTTCCTGATGTGGTACGAGCCAAAATTAGATTAGGGTCGTGATTAAATAAAGCTCTTGTGTCTGGATTATTTTCTAAAACAGAATCAAACGCTCTTTCGTCTATTCGCTCACGGAACCCGCCGAGATTTTCTGACAATGAATTAAAGACACTCGCATATCCCACGACCTCTCTGCTTTCAGAATTGTCCACTCTTATTTCATTGGTGAATGTTCGTCTCTCTATGTTTTCAATTTTTTTATTTTTATTCGCCATTGCTATCGTTATTATTATTATTATTTTCAATGTCCCCTAAATTTAAAGGAACATAATGTTTATTTCCTACCTCACCAATTTTATTCATATCCTCCATATTTCTAATGTCGTTTGGAGATAATGCACCAATATTAAACAGTTTAGTGTAATAGTCCGCCCGACTTGTAGCATCTGAACGCAATAGTTCGTTTGTCCTAAATTTAAAAAAGTGAGTTCCTTGCTCTCTTGATGGTAACAATTTACGATTCAACTCCTGTTCCCAATTGACCAGATAAGGAGTTAAACTGTACTTTGTGAACTCCAAAGATTGTTGCTCAATATTATTGAATGAGGATTTTGTCAAATCGTTTATAAGGTGATTAGGGACTCGGTATATACGAGCAACCTCCTCAACGCTGAATCTTCTGGTCTCTATGAATTGAGCGTCTGCAAGGGGCATCCCTATTGGTTTGAATTTCACACCCTCCTCTAATATAGCGGTTTGATGACTATTCTGAATCCCTGAAAACCTTGAGTTCCAAGACTCTCTCAATCGGTTAGCCGCCTCATCAGATAATCGTGCGGGATGTTCTAAGACTCCCGATAGATTTGCTCCCCTTCCGAAAAAATTTGCTCCAAAGGTTTGAGAAGCCATTCCAATTCCCAATGCCTGTTGACACGCTTGAATCGGTGATTTTCCACTAATTCCATCAAAACTAAAACCGACAATATGTAAAATTTCTTGCGATGATAATATTGCGGAATCTTTTATCTTATAATATATTAAACCATCATCATCTGATTTAAATGGTTCCACTAATTCAGGAGAGATGATTCTTAATTCAATTGCTCTCGCTCCTCCATTTCTAATTATCTGAGCATAAGCATTTCCCCACAATAACAAATTAGTCATCATTGATTCAATAAAATTATAGCTTGTATATTGAGGACTAGGACTTGTAGATATTAGAGTGTTTAGTGGATTAGCATAGTCAATAAATTTTGACGTTTCATCCATGCGGTAAACATTAACGGGAAGGGATGCGATTGTTTCGCTCAACAGTCTGATTGATGCCCAAACCGCAGTAAGTCCAATGCTAGATTTTTCACTAACACGAACTCCGCTTGTGCTTGTGCCATAAAGGTTGGCCGAGGTCAAAAAATTTGAACTCCTTTTTTCTGTTTTAAAAAAATCAAATATTCCCATTGTCTCTTAAAATGCTAGGTGGTATACAAAGATACTAATTAAATATATATTATCACTATGGAAATAAAGTCATTTGTTTATAATTAGGGAGCCACTCGTAATAATACAAAACATAGTGCCGATTTGGAATATGTTTGTCTCTGAACATTTCTTTGTGCAAGACTCTTGAGTGTTGTGTGATTAGCATTTTTATTTTTTTATGTGTCACCATAATTGATGTTTGGCGTGTAGCTAGATACGGGACCGCAACTAATCGTGTTCCCCTTAAACTTGTGCAGATTTTATATCCACTAACTATTGTTTTCGCGTTGTAATATTTCATAATTAAGTAATATGTTTAGTGAGTTAATAATTCCTTTTTTTGTGATTGGTATTTCTATTGACGTTATATTCAAACCGTCATGGGGATATAATATTTCTCCCGTTTCTTTTTTCCATTTTTTTCGCACGTGTCGTCTGATTTTACTGAGCGAACTTTTGGCGTGTTTTAAATTAGCATAAAATCCCACAATGGTTGGATTTAAATTGTTTAATTTTTGATTTAATATATACACTTTCATAATTGTCTCTTTCTTTTATAATGTTGTTTAACTTTTTGATTATTAAAATCTCCTTTTGCACTATGAACAATGAAGGTGCTAGAGCAAAAAAAACATTTTTTTTCTACTATGAGTGACAATCTTTGGCACCCGCAACAAAATCGGTAGTCTTGATAATTTGTCATATTTATGATATTTAGTCGTTAAAAAATTCGTTCATTTCTTCTTTGGTTTTATCCTTGGTGAATAATACCCAGAATCTTTTGAACATTAGCAATTGCGTTTCTACTTCTTCCTCACTTTTATTAGAGCATAGTCTCGCAAATTCAATCATCAGTTTGTCGTTGTATTTCATATTGTGTGATGCTCCTAACACCTATTATTAGTTATTATTTCCATAAATTATAATATGTTTCAAGAACATCTTTATTACAATATGTTTTTACTCGGTATTGTAAGTGTAAAAAACCATATTGTAAGTTTTTTGCTGTTTCTTTGTGTTGTCTGCAAGTTATAGAGCCATCAGGTTTTTCACCTGCATTACTTAAAATTCTAATATAATCCTGTGCATTATCTTTTACCCAAGTTGATAACCTACTATCATCTCTAACCATTTTAACTAAAAAACAAGCATTGTGAAATTCCTTCCAATTTTTAAATTTTAAATTTGTTTTTAATTCTGATTTGTTATCTAAATTTTCCATATTGTGTGATGCTCTTAACACCTTTATTAATGGGGGGAATCTCACCCCCCTGTTATTATTTATTTAAATTTTGTTTTACTAATTGTATTTCATATTTTAGACTCTCTCTGTCATCTTCTTTTCTATGAATTAGTTCGTCTGCTATTAAGGCATTAATGATAAACTCTTTATTCCACTCGGTTGGTTCTTCAAATATTTCTTGATAATACTTTGCTAAAGTTGACACCGCAAATAAATTATAATATCTTCTTTGTAATTTCTCCCATTTGTTAATTAAATTTTCCATATTGTGTGATGCTCTTAACACCTTTATTAATGGGGGGATTCTCACCCCCCTGTTATTGTTTATTTAGTTATTTTTTAATGACCAACGACGTGAATTTTTAAATAAATGTCTTGATTTGTTGTATCTGCTACGTGTTAAATTTCGCATCACTCTTATATCTTCTTTAACGTGCTTTTGTATTATAACAACTTCATTGTGTGCGTTTTCTATGGTTTTATTTTCTAAAAAATCATCGTGCCATAAATTTTCAATAATTGCATATTCAAAATAATTATTTTCATATAATTCACCCTCTCTTGTGTCTTTTATAAATTTGCCTTTGGGCATACGTATTAACCCCACAAAATGTGTTCTATTTTTTTTGTTAATACCAACGTGGCTTGATACAATTGCTCCACCATTTAAAAGTAATTGTGTAACTTTTTGGTCTAATTTTAAATTTGTTTTTAATTCTGATTTGTTATCTAAATTTTCCATTTTGTATTGTGTTTTAATTATTAATATACTGCAATATAATACGGATATTTGGTTCCCACAAGTTTTTTTGCCTCAAATGTGCCTAAAAAGTAAAAATAAATAGTGCTACCTCTGTTAATTTTTTTGAAAGTTTTTTGAAAGTTTTTTCTTTTGGGGGTATTTTTAGGGAATTTTTTCTTTGAAACAAAAAAAGAGCATAGTATAAATTGCAATTTATACTACACTCTAATTTTAAAAGAACTACTGAAAAACAAAAAGTGTCCAAGGCGACTTTGTGATTACTAATTCCACATTTAATATAATTAAATCTTCTCTGTTTTCTTTTCATTAAACTTTAGAAAGGCACATTTATTTTGAAAGGAACTTCACCTTTTAAAACTTTAGGTTGCACTTGCGTAATGAAACCAACTTTCTCTCAGTCAGGAATTGACTTGCTTTATTTTGTTTTTCAGTATTTCAATGAACAACTATTTGTTGTTGTTTACACAAACATATTATAAATAATTGATTCTCACAAGTTTTTTTTCCTAAAAAGTATGAAAAAAGTAAAAAAAGATTGTTCTACCTCTGTTAATTTTTTTGAAAGTTTTTTGAAAGTTTTTTCTTTTGGGTGTGTTTATAGGGAATTTTTATATGAATATCAATCCTCTGTCACTATAAATTGAGTCTCCATCTTCACCTAAACTGTTCATATATTCAGCGATAGCCATAATCAAAGATGCAACACCATCAATTTTGTCCCGACTTCTACCCTTGTGGATTTTAATATTACCCGCCCCATCCTCTTGACATACGACATTTGATACCATCCATCGCATCACAGGGTGTCCCGCGTGATTGATTTTTCTGTCTAATACTAGACTCTCAAAATATTTGGTTGGTGCTGATTGACTTACGAATCCCAGACCGATTGGGTTGAATGTCAATCCTTCATTCATTAAATTTATGATTAATTGTGAGGAGTTCCATCGGTCAAATGCACAGGATATGATATTAAATCGCTCCGCTAATTCCATATATTTAGTTTGAATTAAATTATAGTCCTGAACATTTCCCTCACTTTGAATCAAAAATCCTTGTTGACACCAAGTTAAATAGTCAACACCATCCCCTCCAATCCTTTGTGTCACTTTACTTTCAGGTACAAATAGAAATGGAACGACCTCCATGTTTCCATCGTCATCAGGAAATATCAAAACAAGTGCCGATATATCTCGCGTAGACGCAAGGTCAAGTCCCGCAAACGCGTCTCGTCCTTCTAATTTTTTTAAATCTATTGGACTGATATTGCAATTCATCCACTCCTCATCTGTGATAAAAGCGGTCTCACTACCCGTTCCCCAGATGTTCAAATGTAATCTCTTGAACGTATTTTGAAAACTTGGGGTATTCATTGCCTTATTAAATTGTTGTTTAAAATACTCCTCCTTAATTATTGTGCCATATCCCGCATTGCATTTTTTCCAAGTGGATTCCAATTTCCAATCGTCTCCATCTTCACATCTATATAGGACGGGCAAAAAACTTGGGTCATCAATTATCCCATCTCTCACCTTGGTCGCATATTGTGATACCTCATAACAAACAGACTGTTTGTCAAAACCCGCGGTGGTGATTGCTACAATTAGAGGTGATTTTCTGGAACCTATGGAGGTTGTGCAAACATCCCAGAGGTCTCGGTTTCTCCCTTGGGCATGTAACTCATCAAAGATGCAACAAGATATATTCATTCCGTGTGCGGTGTTAGACTCGCTTGAAATAGATTTATAATAACTCCCTTTATCTTCTAGGGTGATTGAGTTGCGAAACACCTTTGACCTCTTGCTTAATTCCTTAGAATTTAACACCATTTGTTTGGCTATGGAAAAGACGATGTTCGCCTGATTCCTGTCTGCCGCCGCCGATATAACCTCAGCACCAATCTCACCATCAGAAAAAAGCATATATAAGGCGATACAAGCTGAGAGATTACTCTTGCCATTTTTACGCGGTATCTCTATATAACAAGTCCGATATTTTCGGAGTCCATTTTCATCAACCCATCCGAAAAGCGGTTTAATAATATTGTCCTTTTGCCACTTCTCTAATATGAATTTTTGTCCTCCGAGTTCCCCTTTAGTATGAGTCAAAAAAGTTTCAATGAAAGCAACCGCACGATTTGCCTTGTGTTTGTCAAATTTATATTTCATTTCCCTTGACCTCTTTTTCGTTTAATATAATTTTGAGAACCTTTATTGAGACTCGTTTTACTTTTAGCGTGTTGACCTTTTCTTTTTTTTCTTTTATTAGGAGTGTATCTCCATACATTTTTTTTAGTTGCCATTGTTTTCGTTTTTTAATATTTCATTTATTAGTGCAGACATAACATTGACCGTCATTGAATTTCCCGCTTGTTTATATAATTGAGTATCGCTCACCCCTTCCGTTTTACATTTATGATAAAAACTATCGGGAAATCCTTGCAACCTCAAACATTCTAAGGGTGTTAATCTACGAATAAAAGTTTTATCAGTATCAATTTTCAACATACTTGTTTGCTGAACCGTGGTGATTGTGTTTGCAAGTTCATCGTCTCGCACTTCTAATTCACCCGAATATTGATTCGCACCATTTCGTTTTCGTCCACGTGTTGCACAACCTGTCACTCTGAAAGTAGATTTATTATCATTTGATATTTTGTTGCAACTTATATATTGTTGGTCACGCCCCCCCATTTTATAATACCCCGCGTGTATAGTGTTAGATATATCATTATTCAACGAGGTGTTTTTATGTCTTTCTATTTTATTTATTGCGGTTTTACTTAAATAATATTTTTTGTCTACCTCATCTAATTTTGTGACAATGTCTTTTAACTTTAACTCTAAGGGGATTTTTTTTGGGAATTTGAAATTATGTTTTTCATCCCGAAAACCAACGATGAAAATTCTTTCGCGGTTTTGTGGGATTCCAAAATCCTTTGTGTTTAATACTTTATAATAGACATAATAGTTCAATCCCTCATCATACATAGTGAATGAATATTGACCATTGACCGTTTTCGCAAGGCAATCCATTATGATTGCTAATGTTTTCCCACCGTCATGACTGATTAAACCTTTCACATTTTCTAATATGAAATATTTTGGTCGTGTTTCATTTAGATAATTTAACAAATCAAAAAACAAAGTTCCCCGCGTGTCGTCAAATCCTTTTCGTTTTCCCGCCATTGAAAACGCCTGACACGGAAACCCCGCAACATACAAATCAACATATGGTGTTTCTTTGTGATTTCTTGTTGTGATGTCGTCATAAAATTGTTCGGTTTTATAGTTAGCTAAAAAACTCTGCTGTGCATATTTGTCAACATCACACGCAAACATTGACTTGTGTTCTATTCCAAGTTTTTTTAATGCTTGTTCTGGTGCCCCAATTCCCGAAAAGTCTGTCCCAATTTTTAACATCAATCAAAAAAATTAAATTCATTATCCTTAATCTCTAGCTTTTGAGGAGCTGATATTTTTGTTCTTGAGGATGGAGTGATGCCAAATTGAACCGCAAGTTTGACCGCTTGGTCAAGTGCTTGTTTTGATACTGTTTGCAAGGGAACAATTTGTGAGTGTTTTGGGTTTCCTTCCTCGTCACGATACACCATAATTCTTCCATTTATTCTCAATTGTTGTTCGCATTCTATGTGTAAAGCCATAGAGTTTGCGTATGCTTCAATCAATTTGAGGTCAATTTCATACAACATTCCTAGACTATTGAGCTGATTTACTACCACATTAAATTGCTCCTCACCAATGGGTGACAACCATTTTGGAGCCGTTGGAATTGCATCAACTTTTTGGACTTCCATTTGAGAATCAAGCTCTCTGGATTTTCGCAAAGTTCCTCTAGCTTTTTTTATTTCTGTTGGTATTTTTTTTCTCCCTTTACTCATATTGTTGTTATTAATATCTAAATCAACCCCCCCCCTTCTCAATTATGGATATAACTATATCGTTT
>Ga0098036_1000725_pt1 | contig 13619 bp, 8 predicted proteins | sample 4_EtaG_FD_77064 | JGI IMG/M metagenome (GOLD analysis project Ga0098036, IMG submission 77064) | Marine viral communities from the Subarctic Pacific Ocean - 4_ETSP_OMZ_AT15127 metaG | ecosystem: Environmental > Aquatic > Marine > Oceanic | place: Pacific Ocean | collected 2015-01-07 | reverse complement strand
CAGGACTTACTGGACCACAAGAAGGTTTCTTTGGTGCACCAATTGGAGGAGGTGCAACAGGTGCAACAGGAGGTGCTGCTGCTGCACAAGAAGTAGGTTACAATGCAGCTACTGGAAACTTTAGTGGGGCAGCTGATGCTGCTCTTCCGGGTTTTTCTGGATTTGAAATGCCACCAGCAGCTTTAGAGTCATATGTTCCCTCTCCTATTGTTAATGTAGCAGATGACACTTTTGTTGGAGGTTTTACTAATGCCCCTGCAGAGAGCACTTCATTTTTTGATGACGGGCTTAACTATTTAAAACAAGATATTCCAAAGAGAGTGCTTGCACCTTTAGCTATGGCAGGAGTTGCAGGAGAGTTTGATGAACTTCCAGCAGCAGTAGGACCCCAAGGTGACACAAGAGAACCCTTTGTTCCTAAGAACCTCAGAGCAGATCGTACCCGTAGAAATCTAGACCTAGACGAGGATGGAGAAATAACACAAGAGGATATCCTACAGGTGGTACAGGGTCTACCAGAGGGGCAGTCCTCTAGGTTCTTTACACCTACTGTGTTTACAGAAATAGACGAAGAGACAGAAACAATAAAAACAGGTGGTCTGGTGGGACTACAAACAGGAGGAGAGGTTGCAGAAGCTGTCACAGCCCTGACCGGAGGAGAAGGTGCATCAATTCTTCCCATGATTGCACAAGCAGTTACCAAACCTGAAGAAGAAGAGAAACAGGCTGTAACTGCAGGGCATCCTCTGGGTACTCTGGGTACACTAGGAGCCGTGCCAACCAGTGGTATTTCTGTAGGTGGTGGACAACCTGCCCAGCCTTTTGAAGAAGGTGGTAAACTTACAAATCCAGCGTTGCAACCAAACACCTTCTCAGGTAGCGTATTGAGCGCGGTATTACAAAACGCATTTAAAGAACCAGAAATGCAATCGAAGTTAGCCAGTTCACCACAAAATGTACAACAGCTTTTAAATCAATCTTTTGGTGTACCACTTCCTCAACCTATTAGTGCTCCATCAAGTGGAGGAGGAGGAGGAGGAGGTGGTGGATATTCTTTTAATACCTCTTATAGTCAACCTTTCTTTGAAGGTAGAGTTGAAGGACCCGGAGACGGCATGACAGATAACATTCCGTTTGTCATTGCAGGTATGCAAGAAGGTGGCCAGATAGGTATGCAACCTGCTGTTCTTTCTCCTGATGAATATGTCATACCAGCAGATGTAGTGTCCATGCTAGGTAACGGATCAAGCTCTGCTGGCGCAAATGAGTTGGATGCGTTCATAGGAAACTTTAGAATGGATAAGTATGGTAGACCAGAACAACCACCAGAGATGCGCGGAGGACTTGATAGTTTAATTTAGTATGGTTAATATTTCACTTGTACCCGTTGATGAGATTAGAAATATCTGGGGAGATGTTTCAAGACACTTAGAGAAAGCAGCTGAATACACCTACGGAAGATATGAAGAGATAGATATCCTGCATGAGTGTGTAATAAATAAATTTAATTTGTGGGTTGCTTATAAAGAAGGTCCAGAGTACATAGGCGCAGCGTGTACAGAGATTTTAAAGTACCCTAGAAAGAAAGCTCTCTCTGTTGTCTTTCTATCTGGTGATGACTTTTCAGAGTGGATGCCAGAGATAGACCAGAAGTTTGTAGACTTTGCCAAGGTTATGGAATGTGATTTTGTAGAAGCCTGTGGAAGATCAGGTTGGGAACGTAAGGTAAAAAAATTAGGATGGCTCAAAAGATTTAGCATTATAGAAAGACCATTGACATGATGACAAACTTAAAAAGAACTTGGAATGATAACCCCTTTGACCAGTGGACAGAGGAAGAACTTCTGTCTATGGAGGGGCAAGGCATCTGTTATGGTAAAGGTGGTGGTTCTGCTCCCCCTCCTCCTCCAGCTGTTCAAACTCAGGTAAATCAGTCTGAGTTTCCTACGGAGCTAAAACCTTTTATTGAAGATATCTTTGGTAAGGCACAGGGAATACAAGAACAAAGAGAGCGCGAAGGATTCCAAGCTTTTGAGGGACCACTTCAAGCTGATTTTGATCCTGCTCAGACCAGAGCATTTGAAGCCATAGAAAATATTCCCGGGTCTACTGCTCCACTGTTTGATGAAGCTACTTCTTTTGCTAGACAAGCCACCACTGCTCCCACTGACCCTGCAGAAGTAGCAGCTTTTATGAATCCATTTCTTAGAAATGTCACAGATATTCAGAAGAGAGAAGCAGAACGGGTGGCAGATGTACAGGAACAGCAACTAGGGGCGCAAGCTGCACGGGCAGGAGCCTTTGGAGGTTCCAGAGCAGCTATACTAGAGGCAGAGAGGCAGCGTAATTTAGGTCAGCAACTGGATGACATAGAAGCCAGAGGACTGGCAGCTTCTTTCCAAGATGCTCAGACAAGGCTTGGCCAACAGAGAGCAAGAGAAGCAGCAGGTGCTACTCAGCTGGCATCTCTGGGTTCTGCCATACCTGCTCAACAGTTGAAAGAACTAGGCGCACTGTCAGGTGTAGGTGCAGCTAGGCAGACACAAGGCCAGAGAGCTATTGATCTGGCTAGGCAGGAGTTTGAAGCAGAGGAAGCTTTCCCTCTTAGAACTCTTCAAGAGTTTTCCTCTATTCTCAGAGGCTTTCCCATTGATCCTACCCGGTCAACTACCTCTCAACAGTTTTCAGCTGCTCAACCCCTGTCTACTCAGCTACTGGGCGTGGGTACTCAGGCTCTGGGAGCACTGGGCGCAGCTGGGTTTAAACCCTTTGGTCAAGCTGGTGGCATGGTCAAGGAGATGCCAGTGGGATACCAAGGAGGAGGTGCTCTTAGTTCTCTGATTCAGAAAACACAAGACCTTGACGCCTCTCCTGTTATACAGATGGCCAAAGGTGGAGATATAATGAGCCTCTTGAGTCCTATGGGTAGTGCTATGAAAAAGGACGGGATAGGAGGTCTTGCATCTTTTCTAAGTCCTGCTTATTCAATTGCTAAAGGCAAGATGCCGGGTGGTCTTCGATATCTCCAAAACCTTCTAAGTGGAGGTGGTGGTGGTGGTAGTGCTCCTCCTCCTCCAGTTGTCTCTGATGCTGGTGGTCCTTCACAAGAAGAGATAGACAAACAGATAGACGCTGCGCTAAGACAGAGAGCAGCACAGGCTCAACAGGCAGGATCACAAGGTACTCCTCGAGGGCAAGTAGGTTCTCAGGTGAGGCAACCCTTCAAAGGAGGAGGTGGTCTTCAACAGATGGTCAACCTTCCTACCAACAGGGTACAGTTTGGTAAGACTGCCTATCAGGATGTTACAACAGATTTTGATTTATTTTTAGATAATATTTCTGCTAGTCAAGCTGCCATGGCAGAAAGAGACAGACAAAGAAATGAACTACTCAGGCAGAAGCAAGGACCTCTATCTATGGGAAGTGCTATCTTTACTGAACCTGCGGGAACAGGTGGTAAAATGTACGAAGAGAACGAAAGAATAAACGAGCAACTGCGTAAACAATTTATAGGTGCTGCTCCTTCTGCTCTTGGAGGAGAAGAAGAAGTGTCTGTCACTGAAGATTTTGAAGTAGCGGTGGCAGAGTCTCCTGATTCTTTAAAACCTAAAAAAGATACTAAAGATCCTAAGACTAAGAAAGGTACAGATGATCCTAAGACTAAAACTAAGACAGACCTCTATAGATCTCCAGAAGAAGCAGCTTATGCTAGTTTAATGGACTCTGATGCAGGGCAGAAGGCAGCTAAGAGATACTTTGCAGGAGAGAACGTAACACTGGCCAACATCTCTGAAGCACTGAAAGCTTACAAAGGATTTAAAGATACAGAGATGGGGCAACGTAGAAAGATTAGTGAAGCTAAACTGAAGAAGGCTGCAGCTGCAGATAAACGTATAACAAATGCTCTTCAGAGAGCAAAGATTATGTCTGAAACTGCTAGAAACCTAGAAGCCCCTAATATAGACAGAGCTAAAGCTTTGGGTGAATCTATTAAAGCAACAGCTACACTACTAGAACCTATGAGTAGGCAGTATATGATGCAGCAACAGGGTGGTCCAGAAAAAGTAGCTGCACTAGAAAATCAATTGCTAAGAGATAAAGCCATGCAAGCCCAACTATTACAAGAGTCAGGAGCAGCAACAGTTAGTAGAGATCTGGGCCAAGCAACAACTATACTGGAAGGACTATCTCCACAAGTACAAAAAACAGTAGCTGGTGCTCTTAAAGGAAAGTAAATGGTTGAGATTCCTACAGCGGATATAACTTCTCCTACTATGGAGGACAGCACTCCTGCTTTTGACATAGGAAAATATGGTTTTACTGCAGAGGAGTTTCCTGAACTTGAGGGAAAGTCAGAGGCAGAAGTTCTTTCTTTTATTATTAGTGCACTCAATCAACCATCAGAGGTAGAGCTTCCTGCACCTACTCCTGCACCTGTCCCTCCTCCTTCAGATGACAACTTCCTCCCTGCTCTGGCCTACGGAGCAGACACAGCACAAGCTGCTCTAGGAGCAGGTATTAAAGCTGTTGGTCAGGGTTTTAATCTAGAAAGTCTAGAAGAATATGGTAGAGACCTAGAAGAAAAAAACCTTAAAGAAGCTGAAGAGTCTGCCAAACAGTACACACAAATTAGATTAGATGACGTAGACTTTGGTGAGAACACCACTGACTTTATCATCCAGACCCTAGGAGAAACCCTACCTTCCATGGGAATAGCTGCAGCGGGTGCGGCAGTAGGTGCCGTAGGTGCAGCTGCTACTCCTGTTGCTGCTCTGACTGCCACTGGAGGAGCACTCGCAGGTGCCTTCCTTCCTTCTTCTCTTCTAGGTGCAGGTGAAGTCCAGCTAAAGATGCAAAACCTCACAGGTGATTCTGACTATGAAGACCCCTTCACCGCCATGGGAGGTGGTCTTATCATAGGTGCACTGGATACTGCTGCCGCTGCTATACCTGCTCTTAAATTTTTAGGTAAAGGATTTACTCAGAAGGCTACCACTGAAGCACTAGAGAAGTCAGGGATTGACTTTGTTGTTTCTAGAAACGGTACAGCCACTGCAATAGATGAACTCAAGAAAGCAGGAGGAGACTTTGCCAAGGCAGAAGCTAATATCATTGCAGCTGGTAGAGATATAAACAGAGGTAGATTAGCCAGTGGTGGAATAGAAGGAACAAAGCAGCTTGCCCGAGAAGGTCTTACAGAGGGAACTCAAGAAGCCATAGGAACTCTTCTGGCAGAAGGTTCCACAGGGATAGAAGATGAAGAGTTTCTTTCTTCTATTCTAGAGTCTGCTGTTAAAGGAGGTATAGCAGGGTTTGGACCGGGTGCTGTTGTAGGTGCACTCAAAGGAGGTAAGACTAAAACAGATCCAGTCAAAGAAAAAGAGGAGAGCGTAAAGGTTGAAGATACCGCTGAAATAGAAATTCCTGATAGTAAGACTGAATCTGTAGAAGGAGTAGAAACTCAAGTAACAGAAATTGAAAATGAAGAAGCCCCTGCTGTTGATGTAGGAGAACTAGCAGATACCATGAACCTAAGAAACAGGGACGGTCAACAATTCTCTGAATCTGGTGATGGAACTGCTGCGTTTATCAACGAGTATGGTGAGCTGTCTAGAGAAGCCACTGATCTTGCAGCTGAACAAGAACTAGGATTAGTCACAGGAAATGTTGAAGGAGTTGCAAGAGTATCAAACAATTTAAGATTAAGATTAAACAAGCTAACTGAGATGAATAAAATTATTAGCACTCCTCAGTTTCAAGCTTCTCTTAACAAACACCCTGCTCTAAAAAAACAATTAGACAACATAGGTTTAGAAATAGATGCTAGAAAGGCTGAGATAAAAGCTGCCTCTGTACCTGCAGGTATAGTAGGAGAAGCAGATATTATACCAGAACTTACAGATGAAGCAGGTAGTTCTATAATAATGAAAAAAGGAAAGTCTTCTCCTTTGTATGATGAAGACAATAATCTTGTTGGAATAAGAGAAGTACTTAAAGAACCAATAAAATTTCAAGAAGATGCTATCAGTCTTGTTGAAGAGTTAGAACAACGAGACTCCCCGCAAGTAGGGACCACTGATTCTCAAGGAGATGTTAGGTATCCAGATAGACTTTCTCTAATAGAACACATTAAAAAACAAATTCCTTTTCTCCGAGTTGATCCTACAAGTAGAGTGGAGCTTAGTCCTAGAAGATTTGAACCAGTGGATATTAAGTTTGATCCAGCAGAAGTTAAGGCCCCTACTGCTTTTGATATAGATATGCAGAAGCACAAAAAGAATTTAACAGATGCTGCTAATAACAAAGGAGGAAGAGGGCAGTTAGATGACAACCCTCCTAACTCTGTAAACTTTGATGACAACGGACCTCAAGGTATGCTCAACCGTGTGGGTATGTACATGAGGTTTATGTCTTCTAATAAAAGAATAGCTGATAAATTTCCTGAACTACGAAAGACTTATAACCTTGTAAAAAGATATAATGAAACATGGTTTTCTATTATCACTCAGGGAATAGAAGGTAGAAATCTGGTGCTTGCTCTTCCTCGCGGAGAACCACGTAGGAAGTACAGAACCATGCGTACCAAAGCAGATATGATTAGCCAGCCTATTAAGTTTGAAGGGGCTGGAGATTTATCAGCAGCTAGTGTGGCTAGAATTTATATAGTTCCTCCTGAAGCAGAACAGGGGTTAAGTCTAGCTCAAAAATTAGCACAGAGAAAAGAATACATGGATCAAATCATGCCCTATCAAGCGTATGATCCACATTCTTCTCAACTAAACTTAAACTTTACCCCGGAAGAAATACAAAGAGGGTACATAGAAGAGACTGATCAAGCTGTTGTTGATGCTTTATTTCAGGAACAGAACACAGCTAATGCCATGTGGGATAACATAATTGCCAGTAGAATAAGAAGCATAAAAAGAAAACTAACAGAAGCTGATGATAAAGATGGTAGTGCTTATAGTACTGTCCGTTATATAGAATCAGTAGAGGATGATATTCTATTGGAGGGGTTCAGAGGTTTACCAGAAGGGTCAACCAAAGAAGATGTTGTCAGTGAGCTTACAAGCTTTGATCTTTTTCTTGCAGCTTTGGAAAGAGTAAATGAAAGGCAACGGTTAATACAGGAAAAACAAGGAACACCTAGAGGAATATCTAAGAAATCTTTTGACCTTCTTCCCTCCAGCATTATAGAAATGGAAGGTGTAATAGAAGGAAGAAGACAAGGCTTCTTTCCCCGTATGAGGATGGGTGATATTATTATCAGGGTCTTTGCCACGTTTACTGAAAAAGATAAGAACGGAAAAGAAAGAACCTTTAGAAAGGTTGTCTATCGGAGAGATGTAAATGCTCCTCTGTGGCGCACACTAAGGAGTGATCAGCAACCCATGGATTGGGTAAAGAAAAAATACACAGATCCTTTAGAATCTTTCTATAAAGAGAAAGGATTAGATGTAAGTGTAGAAGCTGTATCTAAAGGAAGTCAAAACTATACCGTGTTTGCTGACGAAGAACTTTCAGATATCTCTATTTTAGAAGCTATTCTTATCCATGAAGCTAAACTTAATGAAGACTTCTCAGGTAATACAACACTCTGGAGCGGTGTTACCAGAGACATGGACGGTAACATTATAGATGAAACTGTAAAAACCTCAGAGGATTTTATAAAACTCTTGGCAAAACAAAGAAGAGACAGGCTACAAGGACAGGGATTCAGAGGTTCTATGATGAGGAGAAAAAATATTCCGGGGTACATAACACCTGAGAATGTTAACTCATACCATGATAATGCTTGGGCGCAGTACGTTGTATCCATGGGTAGGTACGTTGCCAAGAATGATGTAGAAGACGAAATTAATTCTGAGCTACAGCGTTTAAACTCACTAGATCAAGCGGTAGAAAAAGGTGGAAGTTTTGTAAAGGTTGCGAACAGCATGTGGCAGAACACTAAGTCTCCACAAGGAGGTGCCTCTGCCTTAAAAAGTTTGGCCTTCTATGGTTTTCTAGGTGGTAACTTTTCTTCTTCTATTCTTAACCTCACTCAAAACTTTGTCACAGCTTCTCTCCTCTTCGGTGCCTATGGTAAAATTTTTCAACCTAAAGTTGCTAAAGCTGCAGCAGCTGCCACGCGCTTGTCTATTTACTATCAAAGAAAACAAGCATTCCTCCAAGCAGATAAAGCTAATGTATCTAAAATACTTCTTGAGACAGGGGCAGCTAGAAATTTAACAGAAGCTAACGAGCAGTTTAATGCACTATATGAATTACAAAAAAGAGGAAGCATTGGTAGGATTAACACACAGGCTTTAAATGAAAACGCTGATCTTACCACAGAGTACTGGTCTGAGAAGCTTGGCCTGAACAATCTAGAACAAAAGGTTTCTAGCAGAGTAGATGCAAAAAATGTAGAGAGATTTAAAGACTACGCTAAGACTGGTAAAAAAATAATAGACGGGGTATACTCTACCACTGAGGTTGCCAACAGAATAGCAGCAGCACTAGCCACTTACAATACTGTCAAGGCACACGGTGAACAACAGCTTAAAGGTAGTACAGATCAGAAGGCAATAGTTAATGCTGGTCTAGAACCCATGGTTCAGTTTGCTGCTGAAACTGCTAATCAAGGTAGAATAGTAACTATAGAAGATGCTATGCAGTATATCATAGATGAAAGCCAGTTTAATCTTAGTGCTTTTAACAGACCTCGTATTGCTTTTGAAGGTAAAGGTATAGGAGGGGTTACTCTTCAGTTCATACCGTTTGTTACCATGATGACAGAGGTATATGCAAATGCTATACATAAGTACGGAGGTAATAAGTACGGAACTATCAGAGGTGGTGTACTCAACATGACTCCGCAAGGTAAAAGAACACTTGCTTTCTTACTACTACCTCAAGTTATCATGGGAGGAATGTTTGGTCTTCCCTTTGCAGATGATATGAAAGAGGTTATAAAAGCAATCATAAGGTCACCTGTAGGAGTTTCTCTGGGTCTACAACAGTCAGACTTAGAGCTTGCGTTCTATGATATAATGACAGATATTTTTGGACCTGAATCATTATCTTATGCAGAGGCAATTGCCAGAGGTCCTATCAAATCATGGGGAGGTATAGACATTTCTCAACGTGTATCTCTTTCTCCTTTTAGAACTTTGATTGAAGCTGGTACAGGGCAAGCATCTGTAACAGAACTTGTCTCTGGTCCTTCCGGTGCTTTCTTTACAAACGCCATAGGAAAATCTTTTGATGCTTTTGAAAGAGGTGATTTAGGTAAAGCTCTTTTAAGATTGGCTCCTCTGGCTGTGGTTCAAAATATGATTAATGCTTGGGAAGCAGGAGAGATGGGAGTTGCCACAGGAAAGGGTAGGATATTAACAGATTCTCTAGGACCTAAAGATCTAGCTGCCATGACGCTAGGATTTGCAACTGAGAGTGTCTACATCCCTAGGCAAGAACTGTACAGATTAAAAACTTACCTTTCAAAAAGCAATGCCATCAAAGATTATTACGCTGATAAAATACTAAGACTTATGGTAAAGCAAAAGAATACTAGCTCTGCAGAGGAGAAAGCAGAGATAGGAAATGAGATAGAAAAACTATTTAAAGATGTTGTAGACCATGACCTCAAACAAGATCAAATGTCTGATAGAATTGATCCTAATTTTAATCTAAGGCTAACGGTTCACAAGCGTTACGCTGATCAAGTTCTAGGATTAGAAAAGTATGGAGGTGGTATGGAAGAGATGGAGACCAGACAAAAAGAAAACATCAATTAAAGTTTAGATAATTTTTTTGTTTGTTAGCTCTTTCTCCCCTGCTAGTGTAGGACTATGCAGGATGAACTTAAAAATAAAGCACGGCATGTCTTTCTAGGATATGACTCAAGGGAGCATATTCCTTTTAAGGTGTGTTCGCACTCCATCACCCGGAGGTCTTCCCTCCCGGTGGAGGTAACTCCCGTTTACCACAAGACCCTTCGCCATGCTGGTATGTTCTACCGTCCTTGGAGAATAGATGAGGACGGCCAGTACTGGGACGAGGTAGATGGTAAACCTTTCTCCACAGAATTTTCTCACAGTAGATTTCTAGTACCTGAGATAGCCAGAAGGAACAACCTCTCTGGGTGGGTACTCTTCTGTGATTCTGACTTTCTTTTTCTCTCTGATGTATGCGAGGTATTTGATTACTGTGATGAAGACTATGCAGTTATGTGTGTCAAACATAATTACCATCCTGAAGAAGCCATCAAGATGGATGGGATGTTACAACAAGACTACAACAAAAAGCTCTGGTCCTCCTTTGTACTCTACAACTTGGACCACCCCGCCAATGATAGATTAGATGAGGTAATGGTCAACAGTGAAACAGGTGCAAACTTACATAACTTCTGCTGGCTTGACAGTGATGACCAGATTGGTAGCATACCTCATGGTTGGAATTATATTCCCGGTGTTAGCTCTGGGATTAATGATATTAAAGCTGTTCATTACAGCCTTGGTGGTCCTTGGTTTGACGGTTTCCAAGACACTGAGTTTGCTGAAGATTGGGAAGCGGAGCTTGATCACTTTGAATTTAGTTTAAGTAGTTTCAGAAAAATAGTGGAGATATTTTAGTATGAGTAAGTATGATATTGTAACATCTTTTAATCCTGATGGACTTGATCTATACGGGAGGAACATGCTCAACTCTTATGTTGAGAACTGGTCAGGAGATAACATCAAACTACATGCGTGGTACCATGACTTTGGAGACACGCCTTTCTATCTTAGGTTCAATGAACTAGAGATACCAACTGAGCGTATCAACTACTGTAATCTAAATAATGTAAAGGACATGCTAGATTACAGAGAGAAGATGAAAATCCATGACGGTACAGAAGAAGGAAAGATTAAGTACAACTGGAGACTAGATGCTATCAAGTGGTGTCACAAAGTCTATGCCCTGACAGAGACAGCTTCTGATCCACATATCATACAGGAAAAAGACTGGCTCATCTGGCTAGATGCTGATACCACCACGCACTCTGAAATTACTGGTGAGTTTCTTGACAGCATCTGTGATGAACAGTATGACATTATACACTTGGGACGCACTGCCGCTGACTATAGTGAGACTTCTTTTGTTGCGTTCAACCTCAAGGATAGACCTGCTAAAGATTTCCTAGCTGACCTGCGCGAGACCTATGATAACTACGAAGTCATTACGTTTAGAGAGTGGCACGATGGGTTTATCTTTGAACGCTTGCTCAAGCTACACCAGTACCATGGATTGAAAGCTCTGAACCTTACGCCCAACGTCACTGATCTCAATGCCTTTGCAACATCTGTTCTGGCTGAGAAGATGCAGCACTTCAAGGGAGCACAGAAGAACGGTGTCTCTGGAGATGTAAGTTTGGAGTCAGCGCAGAGGTACAAGCAGATCTCTGAGATGATTAGTTTCTACAAGTGTTCCAGCTTTATAGAGACCGGGACATACAACGGGGGTAGGGCTATTCAAATGGCAGAGGCAGCGTTTGCTCACGCTGACAAGGTAACCTATACAGGGTACGATCTGTTTGGCACCACCACTCCAGAGCTTAACAAAAAAGAATTTAACTCCAAGGCAACCAACTCAGTGGAAGCTGTGTCAGAAAGACTTACAGCCTATGCACTGGAGAAGGCCAAGGATGATAAGACCTTTGAGTTTAACCTTATTGAAGGGAACACCAACAAAACTTTGAAGGATAAACCCACTGCTGACTTTGTGTTCATTGATGGGGGTCACTCGTATGGCACGGTGTCACATGACTACAAGCAGTTGAAGCACAACAAGATTGTTGTATTGGATGACTACTTCACCAAGGATAAAGATGAGAAGGAACCAGCAGAAGAACATCAGGGTGTTAACAAGTTATGGGAAGAGGTAAAGAAGAGAGAAGATGTTAACAAGTATCTCCTTCCTTCCATGGACCCTGTGCTAGGAGGAGGTATCACTCACCTTGCTCTGATAACAGAAGCCTCTCTTCCCAAGTACAAAGCAAGAGTTCCCATTGTTGTACGTCCTCAAGACTGTGTACCTTCTGAAGATATTCAGAACAACATCAAGGCTAACCTACCTAAGATTGACAACTGGATAGACCGGAAGTGCAGGGTCAATAACGAGATTATATTTGTTGTCTCCGCTGGTCCATCTCTGGATGTTGAACAGATCAAAGAAGACAAGGAGATGTTAGAGGAAGGTGGTAAAACTGTAAAGGTTGTCTGTGTCAAACACGCACTGCCCATGCTTATGGAAAAGAACCTTGTTCCTTGGGCGTGCACACTACTAGACCCTAGACCTATTGAAGGTGTCTCCACTCACGGTGTGGTCAGGAGCACTCTGTTTGACAGCATCAGCCCCCGTACCCACTTCTGGGTGGCGTCTATGACTGACCCATCTGTGGTGGATCTACTCCAAGAAAGAGATGCACACATTGTGGGGTGGCACGCCTACTCGGACGCAGTGAAGGGCGGCATAGAGGGTTCTGGAAAGGATGCCCTGATGATCACCGGCGGTACCAACGCTGGTCTCAGGACCATAGGCATTGGACATACACTAGGATTCAGAGAGTTTCACCTCTATGGATTTGACATGAGCCTAAAGGAAGCACCTCCAGAGGCAGAACAAAAAGCCACAGATGAAGAAGACAGACCTAAGTTTATCAACGTATCTGTGGGAGATGGAAGCTACTGGACCACAGGAGAACTATTGGCAGGAGGACAGGATCTAGAAAAGTTATTTAAGACTGCTCACGAAATGGACATTCACATTCAGTTCAAAGGAACAGGAATGGGTGCCAAGCTATGGGAAATAGAAGGACCTAAACCAATGAAGGGGTACTCAGCATGGGGGATGTAATTAATTTTACAAACTCAACTATTGTAAACCCTGACGGTACGCTAAACAAAGAGGGGAAAGAGCAAGCGTTGCAGCATTTAAAGAAATGTGTTACGCTACTACAGCAAAGAGTAGATAACGACGAGGTAGATGGAGCGGTCATGCTCTTGTTCAAGGACGGTGATCTTGCTGAAGATGTAATGGCAGGAAACATTAAGTCTACCTCTCTTCTATTTGTCCTTGAATACATTAAACATCAAATCATAACAGGTGCTGAACTATTTACTGAGGAGGTAGTAGAAGATGATTGAAGCAATTATGTTACACAAAGCAGAGATCATTGAGGCAGTCATGGGTATTGTTGTAGTTGCCAGTGTCATTGTTGCTGGTACCAAGACCCCTGACCCTAACACTGTAATGGGTAAGATATACAAGGTAGTCGAGTGGGCTTCTCTTACCTTTGGCAAGGCCAAGCAGACAGGTGAGACCCCAGCCAAGAAGATCAAAGTCAAGGATGCCTAACAGTGCTCTCTCTTGTAGGTAATCTTCTTGGATTTTTTACCAAGGTTATTCCTATGCTGTTTGCATGGAAGGCAGGTAAAAGTTCTGCGGAGAAAGCTGTGCTTGAGCAAGCGTCGGAGATAGTGGAGAAAGCTAATGAAGTTGAAAGAGAGCTTGATCAGCTTAGTGATGATACTATTACTAAGCAGTTGCGTAAGCGTTGGCTCAAGCAAAAGTAATTGTAGTTGGGTGAAGCCTAT
>Ga0098036_1000723_pt1 | contig 13644 bp, 17 predicted proteins | sample 4_EtaG_FD_77064 | JGI IMG/M metagenome (GOLD analysis project Ga0098036, IMG submission 77064) | Marine viral communities from the Subarctic Pacific Ocean - 4_ETSP_OMZ_AT15127 metaG | ecosystem: Environmental > Aquatic > Marine > Oceanic | place: Pacific Ocean | collected 2015-01-07 | reverse complement strand
TCTTTACTACTCATTAAATTTACCTTTATCTATATTAGTTTCTATTATTTGAGCTAATCTATCACCAATAACCCATACCATAAAAGCGATAGCTATTAATAAAATAGTATTACAAATTAATAACCCTGTTAGAAGCATTATTTATCCACTCCTCGGCCTACATCTTGTCCGGGAGCCTTGGCTCGTAAGTGAATATTAAAGGCCATAGATCTTCTTTCCCCTTCACTTCGAAACGGATACACTTGGTGCGATAGCCAACTAGGAAATAAATATAGATCTCCAAGTACAGGTTTCACTAAATAAGAATGTTTCGCAAATGTATTCGCAACACTACCTAAAAACTCTAGGCAACCAACAGTAGGATGATGATCTTCTCGTCTATATTCTTCTTCATAACCAAGAGGCATTTTTAAAAAGAATACACCAGATAGCTGCGCATCATGTATATGAATAGGATTAAAGTCTCCTGCATATTGACTCACAACCCAAGAACTATAAGTCATGTTAGTTTTCGTAGGATCAAATTGTCCAGGAATCGTTTTACTAACGTACTCCGTGACAAGTCTGTTAATAATAGGAGCAAGGCCTGGAACATCACTTAAAGATAAAGCAATTTCCGATTGAACATTACCTGCCAGGTTCTGGCTATAGTCTAATTTTTTTGCTTTCTTTTGATCTTTTAAAATAGCATCTGTTTTCTTATTGACAGCATCCACAACACGTTGTGATAAAGAGGACTTCATAACTCTAGGTCCAAACGGACTATAAATTTCATAATTAATTTTTTCTTCCATAACAATCCTTTCAATGCCCGTCTCTCCGAGCTGTCACACCACTTCCTATCCTTATGAGGGTAAGGAATACAGTCTAGGTGTCAGACTGTTGTTTCCCTTCAACGAAGGGATTAGGTCTGAGAACATCTTCTTTCACAGAGACTTTCTCAATAGCGTAGTCAAGAAATGGAATTGGACTATAGTAAGGAGATCCAGGAGGAAATTGCAAAAGTGCATTCCAATCCCTATCCTTGACTTTCTTTTGCACTTCAGAGATGGCTGCATCTTCTGAGTCATGCAAAACTTTATATGTAATAACCTGTCGTTGACTGACAGCTACTTCAAAATATTTTGGTAAGAATGGTATAACAGAAATAGTTTCTTCACCATTTTTTGATGTTATAGGTAATTTGTCCTCTTTTTTTTCTTGTTTTAAGAGCCGTACAGCGTCTTGTAGACTCTCGTCTGCAGTATCGGTCTCAACATATTTCAATAAAATTTCAATTGCTTCGTTTTTTTTCATTTCTATACCTTTCTTGTGTATCCATGCATCATGATTATACATACATCCACAGTCCATACAGGTCATTCCCGTATGTTCTAAATGATTGCACCGTGGACATAGTACCATTTTTATAATTTAATGTTTTGCTTTTCACCTTCTTTAATAACCAAGTATTCAATTACTTTACCTACTGATCTAAAATCTTTTGCGCCTAGTTTTTTAAGCATTTCCCAAATAGATAATTTCACAGCTACAGATTTGTATTTTGTTATATCTGTCATTTATTTTTTTACTCCTAAAATATAATTATTAATACTAATATAAGAAACAATATTGGTTTCCAAAATAATATACCTAAAGCTAGGCATAACAATATGTTCATACATCAACCCATTTTATACAGGATTTTATGGGAAAAGTCAATGTAAAGTCCTGTTTAGATTAATATCAGGTTCAAATTCAACTACTTTTTCAATGTGTAAAACAGCATTACAACTAGGGCAACTATATAATTCTGCTCCTTTTTTAGATCCATTAATTTTAATAGGTTCTATTTCTTCCTTACATGCTTCACATATACAAATTATTTGTTTATCGTCCCCCATGAGTCCCCTTCCTTTGGATCTACCTTACTAGGTACCTCAAGTTCTACACATGTTTCCATTATATGTTTTATTTTATCCCGCATACCATCATCCACAACAGATACGTTTAGTTCATCGTGAACTTGAATATGAGGAGTAATTCCTGCTTTATAAACTTCTATCATAGCTTTCTTAGTTTGGTCAGCTGCACTTCCCTGGATTAACTTATTTAATGCTTTGTAAATAAAAGCTCTTTTTAAATTAGATCCATATTTTCTAATTGCATCATCTCTTGGTAATGCTTTATGTACTCCCCACTTGGTAGGTTCCCATAAATCAAAATGACAAATACGACCTAGTATTGTTCGGACCTGGCCATTATCATTTGCTGACTTACTAGCTAAATTCATTAATTGTTTTACAAAAGGAACCCTTAGATGATATTTTTGAAATAACTCTCTTGTATCGTCTTCCCCTAAACCTAATTCACTACCTAATTTCTTTTGACCCATACCATATATAAGTCCTAGGTTCATGGTCTTAGCAACTTTTCTCTCTATCCCTGCCATGTTTCCTGCAATCTGATGAAAGTCTGTATTAGAATCATTGTTATATGCATCTACAATTTCATCTGCTCCGTCTAGTCCACCATGAGTTAAAGCTGCAAAGTGTGCAACTAGTCTTGGTTCTTGTTGAGAATAATCAAAACTTCCCCAACGACAATTTTCTTCTGGAATAAATAAAGATCGAATCATAGGACCTATCTTTTCATTACGAGCAGGAATTTGTTGTAAGTTAGGATTAGACATACTTAAACGACCTGTAATCGTACCACCCTGATCGGATTTTAATTGATTAATTTCACCGTGGATACGGCCATTTGTTTCATGTTTTAATAAGGAATCTATAAAAGTAGAACGAGCTTTAAATAACTCTCTTGCTTCTACGATTTTATTTGAAAATGGATCGTTAAGTGTTGCTAAAAAATTTTTATCAAAGCTTGGTAATCCAGTCGGAGTTTTGTTATACTGTATACCCTTTTTATCAAATGCTTTAGCAACGGAGGTTGGAGCAAAAACTTCTACTTCAAATCCTACTTCCTTTTTAAGTGCTAAAAGTATTGATTTTTCTTGCTTTATTAACTGATTTTTTAAATTGTTAGCCTTGTCTAAATTTATTCGTACCCCTTTCCATTTCATTTCTACTAAAACAGGTAAGAGTTCTGTTTCTAAATTAAAAATACTATTTAATTCTTGTTTGCGTATTTCTACTTCCAAAGCTTTCCATAATCGAAGAGTCATAGCTGCATCTTGTTCTGCATAAGGACCGACATATTGATATGGCAATTTATACATCTCTGCTTTGGCATCTACTTGCCAGGCTCGTGCAGCTTCATACAATAAACTCTCGTCTTTCTTTTCTTGTATGTAATCACGTGCAACCGCATTTAAGTTGTACTGACCTGGCATTCTATTCTCATCAACAACAGCAGCAGCTATCATTGTATCAATACACTTACCTTTAACTTCCACACCCCATCGTTTTAACCAACCTAAATCATAACTAGCGTTATGAAATATTTTGTCAGCATCATTTTTTAGAAGTTTAGATAATTGATCTTTAAGAATTTCTTCGTCGAAATTACCACCGCCTTCATGTCTAATAGGAAAATATCCTTTCCAACCATCCACAGCGATTGCTATTCCTGCTACATGACCTCTGTTTGTAGCCCAACCAGGTCCGGTGTCCTTGATACCTGGATCGTAAGTCTCTAAGTCAACAGCAATTTCCTTGGCATCTGATAAATCAGGTAACCCTTGTGGAGCTATCCACTCTTTTGGTGGTTCAAACAATGGTCGTTGTGTCGACATACTCAATTCTCACTTTCATTTTTCTTTGTCTAGCATTTAACTGCCGGTTAATTTTTGTACCTTTTTTTGCTCCAGTTTTTCTTATCGAAATACTTTTAACATCTATAAGTCTACATTTTCCATTTTTATCTACAACCACTAAATCAAAAGGACTCTGAGGATCTGCAGATCGAGCCACATAAAACCCTTTTTTAATATATTGTACCATAACTATTAATTCTCCTATTGTGCCTTTAGCAGTTTTACTTATCAATTAAATGCCTCGTGAAACTCCCTATCTGTTTGTGAACGAACTAAATGTAAATTCTTTTTTGTTCGTGTCATACCAACATAAAATACTCGTCTTTCATCATCAGGACTTTGAAAATATGATTCATCTGCTTTTCTAGGTAAATCAGTCATTAACATAACATTATCAGCTTCGCCACCTTTAGCTCCATGAATAGTCGATAGATTGATCCGTGGTTCGTTATTCAAGTTTTCTCCCCTACGAAGCAATGCTATTATATAAGAAATTTCTTTAATAGGAATACGATCAAGGGCATGGTGCCATAATCTCCATTTAGGTATTAATAAACCAAAATTATCTACTAAGTGTTCATGAGTATAGAAAGCTTCTGGATCTGCGTTAGGAAGCGATTTAAAGCCATATTTAACCCCTCTTTTAACAGACATATAATGATAAACAGAAGCTACTTTTTCACATGAAATAGCTTTATCTTTAGTTAGATCTGTCCAAGCTCGTATGGCAGATATTTTCTTTAAACTAACAGAAGGCACACCATACTGAGAATAATAAAAACCATATAATTTCATTTCTTCTGCAACCTGTTCCAAAGTATAGTTATCCCTTGTCATAACAAGCCATTCTCCTTCATGCATCTCATTGTAAACAGCTCTACGCATGACATGAATTTTAACACTTCCCTCGTGACTACCTGAGGCAGCTTTAGGTACCCATACTTTAGGTATCCTGTTTTGTACTTTGTTAATTAATTTAGTTGCTATTTTATGTACAGTTGCAGGCACACGATGAGATTTATCTAGTATATATCTACTCCCTTTTAGATTAATTAAATCCTGGGGATTAGCTCCCGCCCATTTAAATATAGATTGATCATCATCTCCTGCAATATAGATTCTATCCGATTTTTCCATAATCTTATTTACCATTTTCCATTGAATAGGTAATAAGTCCTGGGCTTCATCTATAATAAGAACATCAAACCTTGGTATAATAGTATCATCATTGCGATTATTAAATTCTATAATCATGTCAGTAAAATCAAAAAGTTTTCTTTCTTTTTTGTATTGGGTAATACCATCATAAATATATTTTAATTTCATCCAACCACCTTCTAGGTGTCCTGATTCTAAAAACTGTTGTTTCAATTTTATATTACGAACTCTTGCCATATCAATAATCTTAGCAAAAATATCATCTTGCAATTGAAACCCGTATGTATCCATTTTACGATTTGTATTAGAAAGTTTTATTCCTAGTAGTTTGGAAAGTTCTTTGTAATGCTCGTCTTTCATAACATCATTTTTATTTAATTCTAATTGTCTAAAGGCCAAACTATGTAATGTTCTAAAATACATAAAATCTTTTTTCTCAAGAGAATCAAATCGTTCCATAGCCCTGGTCCGTGCTTCGTTAGCAGCTTTTACTGTGTACGCAAAATACCCTATGTGTTTAGGATCCGTACCCTCGGCTAATTCTTCTTCTATTCTTCTCAAAAGATACTCTGTTTTACCTGTACCAGGGGGACCGAGTATAATTTTAGTATTCATTAAAAAGGAGTTTTCTCTTCTAAGTTAGGTAAAGGTAAATCACTCTTATCTAAATCTTTAAGTCGATTAGGTATGTACCATAAATGATATAACTTACCTCGTATCTTTTTCTTAGTAGAGCCACCGTCTAGTTCTCTAATACGAGCACACATTTGTGTAGAATTGAAATTAGTAAATCTTTTTTTATTTAAATAATTTTCTAAAGAAGAAAGTCTAAAGTATATATTATCTTCGTCTTGTGGAGTCCATGCCTTATCAATAAGCACTTCGTCAATAGACATAGCTTCTCCTTGATCCGATACAAAGGAATCTAAGTGACTATCAAATCTACCTACCTTAGTTACTTCCTCAGGCATCTCTATAACCTCTACAACAGCAAGTAAACTTTGAATACGAACATCCCAATCTTTAGCTGCCATTCTATTAGGTAGAATATTTAAAGTATTCATACATGCTTTCCTAAACTTAGCCTGATCAAAAAATTCATCTGTATTAATACAAAGTCTTCTTCCGTCTACATTCAAAAACCATACAGAATCATCTGATTCATATTTAGTTAAATCTGTAACAACATGGTCGTAGTCATTGCCTATACCATACTTTCTAGCTTTACAAGAAGACGCATTACAAACAGAACACATCGGCTGATCTTTACATTTAAATTGGTAATCTTTTTTTTCGTGTTGACTAATTGTTTTTAATACCTGTTTTGAAGGCATAGGAGGATCCATAAAAGTATGATTAAACTCGTCCACCTTGTCAGGCCATACATCAGGCCACTTCTTTTTAGCATAAACTGCATATTGGTATAAAGTATTATCTCTTCCCCCTTCTGGAATTTTTTCATTCATTAAATGTTCCAAACAAGGAGGACCGTCAAATCCTGTTGAATCAATTTTTTTAATTGTAGATAATTTTTTAAGGTCTTCTAAAGATAAAGCAGTCTTACTATGTAAAGTAAAAAATTCAAATAATGTGTAAGGTTTACCATCAGGTTTTATAGCAAATCTCTGTGTAATTTCTGGGTCATGACCACCAAAATAAGGAAGGTTTAAAAAGTTACCTGTATCCCCACGATCAGCTCTAATTTCTATTTGTTTAGGAAATATTTCACAATTAGCAAAACCTAAAAAAGCTGATATATCTGCTAATTTATCTCTCATTAATTGAGCAGGTACAGGTTCGGTTGTAAATATAAATATATGAGCTCCACCTGATTTAGAACGACATACAATTAAAGGTAGTCTTTTCGTTGCAATTTTTTCTACGATTTCTTTGAGATTAAGAGGATACATATCCACATCAATACATCCCCAATAACAATTAGAATCATCCATAATAGGTATAATACCTAAACTAGGATGTTTGCCTTCCAAGTGGTCTAGCCACATTTGGTCAGTAATTTGACCTTTAACTATATAGGCCTTACCACCTTGCTTACCATTTTCTTTTTGTTCTCCTGCCCTATACTGTCCATATGCTCTGTCTAGGCCTCTAAATATATTTTTAAATGTAGCAAGATCGTATATTTCCATTGTATTTTATTCCCTCATAAAAGGGGGCCGAAGCCCCCTAAAATAAATTTAAAATGGTGTAGCGCCATCTGTATTGGAAGTAGTAGCTTGGTCCATTTCTGGTTTTGCCTGTACAGTACCTGCTTTAACACTTTGTGCGAACTCCTTCGCATCATTGTAAGCAAGTTGATTAGTAACAGGTCCTTCAAGTTCTATGTTCCAACCAAACCAAGAGCCCTGATTGTTTTTTTCTTTAACAACAGTTAGTTTGTAAGTATGGCTGAACCACGGTGGATTAAAGGAACCTTTAGATCCCTGGATTCTAAGATTTAACATCGTAGAGTTCCACCTACGGCTTTTCTTTAGCTGCGTGCTCTTCATAGTAATAAGAGCAGGAGTGCCAATACCTGTCTCTTTATTATAAAGAATGACAAAGTAGTTTGCATTTGTCTCAATATAATTACCATTTTCAAGCATATCTTTATTTTTAGAATTACGAGTAGTCTTAGTTAAGATATCGCTATCTGCTTTAAAGATATTAACAGGGGCGCCACTTCCTGTTTCTCTTTCTTCCCATTCTACATACTGTCTTTCATAGCCACAAGGTATCACCACAATACCCTCTTTGCCATCAAAGGCCTCGCCCGTAACAGTATTATAAATCTGACCTGGCTTTAGTGCATCATTAGCATCAAGCTCGTCAGAACCGTTCATGAGAATTTTTAATCTAGGTGTTGCTAGATCATCTTGTGTTAACCCTGCTTGGGTTAAAGAAGCATCTTCCTCAAAAATATTTGCAGGAAGGCCTGCTTCAGGCTTTTTTGCAACTGCGTTGCTTTTAGTTTCCGTCATTCGTTTGTCCTTTCAACGATTATTTAATTGTCTTTTTTTGCACTAGTTTTGTTTTATTGGCCACGTGCACTCCAAATTCATCAGGCAAAGTAACACCTTTTTTGTGTTGCTCTGAGACGAATGCTTTCATAGTCTGGTAGTGTACATCTTGTTTTTCTGTACACGCCATTCCTAAATCTTGTATCGCAGTTTTAAGTTTAGCTGCTTCCGCATCTTCACCCATACCAAATGTTACTGCAACATTATTTTTAATTAAGTCACCATGTCCCTGGTCCCTTAACCAACCATATACATACTCTCTATTTTTTACAAGTACGCCAGGTTTAATATCTTCATAAACTTTAACTTCTGTTCCGTTGTCCAGGGTCACACTTTGTAATCCCTTCTCTGCTAGAAACTGTGGTATATCTTCTTCAGATAATATTCTTGCCTGCTCTTTATATTTTTTTAAAGATTCTTCAGTTCTTTCTATAATACCCTCGACATTTTCAAGAGTCTTACATTTTTCAGCTAATGCCTTTAGCGAAGTATCAGTAACTTTTTGAAAAGAATCTTCCTCAAAGTTGATTGCCATTTTTGTCATTCTCATTTCTCCTTGTGTTAATTTCTATAGGAAAATATTTTTCTCTTCTCCTATCCCACTTTAAAACTTTAAAGCGTCCCATATTTATATCACATGCTACAGCACATGCAATACCTATTAATGAAGGGTCACCGATTAATAGTAAATAATCGTTGTCATTAAAGTCTTTTAATACATTTTTTATTTTTTCAGTCACAGGATCTGGACTGAGTAATAATTGAAAACCAGGTTCTATTACAGATTTTAATTCACCATATTCCTCAGCACTGAGGACATCTTTGTATGGCATTTCTTGGATTACATATACAGTCATTCTATTTTTCTTTTTTTTAACTTTACACTTGATTTTTCTTTTTGCAAGGATTATATTTATGGGAGAAATAAGGAGAATACAGAAATGAATGATTATCAATTTAAAACTAAACCTTTTAAGCACCAATTAACTACTTTAAATATAGCTGCAGATAAAAAAAATTACGCTTTTTTTATGGAAATGGGTACAGGTAAATCAAAAGTATTAATAGATAATATAGCAATATTATACCTAAAGAAAAAAATTAATGCCGCATTAATTATAGCTCCAAAGGGAGTATATAGAAATTGGATGAACCAGGAGTTACCTAAACACATGCCTGACAATATTGATTGTAATATTGTATGTTGGACACCCACACCTAACAAACAACAAAAAGAACAGTTAGAAGGATTAAAAGTTTTTACAGAAAAATTAAATATATTTTTAATGAATGTTGAAGCTTTAAGCACTATTAAAGGATATGAAGCAGCTTTTAATTTTGTAAAAAACCACCGCACTTTAGTTGCAGTAGATGAGTCTACAACTATAAAATCTCCTACAGCATCAAGAACTAAGAGTGCTATTAAATTAGGAATAAATGCTGCATATCGTAGAATACTTACAGGATCTCCTGTAACTAAATCTCCTTTAGATTTATATACTCAATGTCAATTTTTAAATCCTGATTTATTAGGGTTTAATTCTTTTTGGGCTTTTAAGTCACGATACGCATTAATGGCACATAGAAATGCTGCGGGTGGAGCTCATAGTTATCATCATATAATTAAATATGTAAGACTAGATGAATTGAATCAAAAATTAGACGGGTTTTCCACTCGTATTTTAAAAGAAGAATGTTTAGATCTTCCTGAAAAAATATATATGAAAAGAAATATCGAATTAACTTCAGAACAAATTAAAGCATATAATGAAATGAAGCAATTTGCTGTTGCAGAATTAGAAGACAAAACAATGACAGCTTTTTCAGCACTAACACAAATGATGAGGTTACATCAAATAACCTGTGGTCATGTAACAACAGATGATGGCACGGTACAAGAAATAAAAAGTAATCGTGTAAAAGAACTATTAAGTTTATTGGAGGAAACAGATGGTAAAATTATTATTTGGGCTAATTATAGATACGACATACAAACAATTACCAGAGAATTGGAGAAAAAATACGGCAAGGAATCTGTTGCTAGTTTTTATGGCGATACGCCTGTGGACAAAAGGGATCAGATTATATCTGATTTTCAAGATAAAGAAAATAATCTTACTTACCTGGTTGCTAATCCAAAAACCGGAGGTTATGGTCTCACTCTCACTGCTAGTCATACTGTGGTGTACTATAGCAACAACTATGATTTAGAAACTAGACTACAATCAGAAGACAGGGCACATCGTATTGGTCAACAATATAAAGTTACATATATAGATCTTATTGCTGAAAAAACAGTAGATGAAAGAATAGTAAAAGCGTTGCGTAGTAAAATTGATATTGCTACAGAAGTGCTAGGAGAAGAAATTAAACAATGGTTAGTGTAAAAAAAGAGTATACTAAATATGATTCAAATTCTTTAAACAAATGTGTAACATGCCATAGAACTTATACTTTACACATGATGATCCAAATTAATAATTGGGCTGATCGGTATAGATGTGTAAAATGTTTTAATTTGGTTAAAAAATAATTATTTCATACTAGCTAAAGGATTAGCTAAAGTTTTTTGTATCGTATCTGCAATTTTTTTTTCTAACTCAACCATATCTTCTTTAATTTCTTTTATTGCATGTTTTATGTCTGCTGAGTTTTCCCTGGAATCTGTTTTTACTTGTTGTTCTACATCTTCAATTATTGACTCAACTCGTCTCAAATCTTGACGTAAATCATTTTTTAATTCATTTGCTACTGAAGATACAAGTTCAATTTCAGAAATAAGCATACTCATTTCTTGCATAACCATATCTACTTCAGTTTGTACAACTTCTAATTTTGTTTCAATTGAGCTCAGATCGGGCGCCTGATAAGCTAACATGGTGGATTTCATGTCTTGATAATCCTTGAACGCAACAAAGCCACCATACAAAGATCCAATAAGAGTTCCAAGAGCAAGTAAGATACCAAAGACCTTACCTCCTTTAAATTTAAGTCCCCCAAATTCAGCTTCCATATTATTTTCCTACTTTTTTCATAGCTATTTTATGTGCAGCTGTAAAAGTTTTGCCTTTTAACATTTCTTCTTTCATAACTTTCATGTGTTTAGCTGTATGATGTACTTTATGTTTAGCCATCGTATCTTTTTGTCTTTTTGTTAGTTCTTTTGTCATCTGCCCTGTCCCCTGTATTTTTTATATGAACGCCTTTTATCTTTATTCATTGTACTAAAACCTATTTTACCCCCACCTATAGTAGTTCTCTTAGGTAAAGATATAATATTTGTTATTATTTTTTGTTGTTTGGCCATCTATTTGTATTGAGCATCCACCATTTGATTGTAAGTAGTATCGCTTCCGCCAAATAAAACATACCCAGCTATATTATTATCAGATATTGAAGTATCAGGCAATGTGTTATTATTAAAAAACCCTTCTATATTAGGTATATTTTGTTGAACATCAAAAAAATTTTTAGAATTACTTAATATATTCATAACTATTAATGTTTTAATTTGATTACCTGTTTCATATCTACCTTTATCACCCATTTTTTTAACTATTTTTGAAGCTGCTTTTTGTTTAGCACTAGGTTCTTTTTTTATCTCTTTTTTAGGTTCTTTTTTAGGTTCTTTTTTTATCTCTTTTTTAGGTTTTTCGGGCTCTTCTTCTACTTCTTCAGGATCGGGTTCTTGTTCTGGTTTGGTTTTAGTTTCTTTTGTTTCTTCTTTTGTTTCTTCAGGTTCAGACTTTGATTCAGGTTCCGTGGTCTCTGATTCAGGTTCCATTTCAGGTTCTTGTACATCTTCTTGAACGGTTTTTGGTTCTGGTTCAGTAGGTTCATTATCCATAGTAGTTTCCATAGTAGGTTTATCTTCCATGGTTTCCGGCATATCCATAGTCGGCTCTTCTGTTGTTGGTTCAATATTTACCTCCATTTGTTGTGGTTCAGGTTCTGGTATATCTATATCAGGAAAATCCATTTCCATTTCAATATCCATTTCAACTGAAGCCACTGTTATTTCCATAGGCATTTCCATTTCCATGTCTGTAGACACCATAACTAAAGTTGATGGCATATCATATTCCATGTCTATGTTCATATCCATTTCCATTTGAAATTCCATTTCAAATTCTTGCATTTCCATTTCAACTGATTCAAAAGTAAAATCATCCATTGGTTCTTCTATTGGTTCAAAACTAAAAAATTCTTCTTCATTAGAAGGTTCATTGTATTCAAATATTGTTTCGACAACATCTATAATTTCTTCTGTTACATCTGTATTTAAAGCTACAAACATTTCTACAGTAGTGATTTGTTGAGTAACAATTGTGTTTATTGTATTATAAAGTACGTTAATATTAACATCATCAAATAAAGGACCTACAGCAAGGTTGATATCTCGTCCCCCGATTTCTACAACAAGAGTATTTAAAACGCCACTGAAATCGAAACTACCGGAATACTGTTGATAGCCGGATGTAACTCCAGATTCAGATAAGATATCAGTGCCTGTAAAAACTTGAGTAGTTCCATGTTTTCCTGTTACATGAAGATAAATACGATCTTGAGGATCTTGTTTATCTACTTTAATTGTATAATTTGTTTCGCCTCCATGTGTAACATTTAAATCACTTATATCAATAGTTTGTATAAATGTTGTACCCATACCTGCTACACCCATAGTAGAAGTCGAGTTCCCTGATCCTGTAATCATGGCACATTTATCTGAACCTAGACCATAACAAGAATTGCCACTTGGCATACTTGCAGGGCCTTGGCCTCCCCAGTCCGAATCCATGTCCCCTTCTTTAGAAGTAACTACAAAATCACTACCACTTTCTAATAAATTGCTAGAATCTTGATTAGTTATTGTAGTTGTCGTAATATCCGATGTCGTAGTAGTAATAGTTGTTATTCCAGTAGAATCCGAAGAAGTTTCTTCTGTAGTGGTTTCTACTATTACTTCTTCAATACCTGGGGTACAAAGGCCTGTAGTTGTTGTTGTACAATCTGCTTTAGCATCAAAGCAAAATGGCAACAAAAGTAATAACAGCAATAAGATCCAAAGGGGTATGCTCAATTTCTCGTTGTTCAACAATTTTCTCCTTTTCAACTATCTCTTCTTGCTTAGCTATTGATGCAAAAACTTTACTTCCTTCTGGAACCATGTGTCTATTATCAAGCCACCCTTGTTTTGCGTCTTCCCCAATAGAACCCATGTATGGGCAAAAACTAGCTGACATCCACATTGCATCAAAAATTCTAGGGTCTGCACACAAGGTAGCGACCGCAGCTACACGCATATTCATACCGAAAAGTGACCTCGCTAGCTTAATCATCTCACAATTTGCGTCCTTTATAGTTACTCCTGAACTAATACCTAAGACTTGGGTTTGCACACTTCCAGAATATCCACTTGTACATACATCTGAATTATTTACCACGACAGATGGACTATTTGCCGTAGGCGGCGTATTATTTGTAACTACAGTCGAACTTACCGTATTCGAATCTGCCGCATCTGCTACTGTAAATGTGCAAGAAGTCAATAATAGTATAAGTATAAATATATATTTCACTAATCTACTTTACTCATAGACCTAATAAATTCGACACCCTCCACAGTTTCTATTTGTGCTTCAACTTTAGCACAAGATATTTGTACGGTGTCTGCCATATTTCTTTTCATTATTCTTTTCTTTTCAAGACAAT
>Ga0098036_1000721_pt1 | contig 13678 bp, 19 predicted proteins | sample 4_EtaG_FD_77064 | JGI IMG/M metagenome (GOLD analysis project Ga0098036, IMG submission 77064) | Marine viral communities from the Subarctic Pacific Ocean - 4_ETSP_OMZ_AT15127 metaG | ecosystem: Environmental > Aquatic > Marine > Oceanic | place: Pacific Ocean | collected 2015-01-07 | reverse complement strand
TCATGAGGATGGGCGTGAGGTATCTCTCTCACATCTACGTGGCTCTGCTTCTATTGCTCACCTATCTGATGCAGTGGTAGCCTTAGAACGTAATCAACAAGCAGACGATGACGTAGAAGCTAATACTACTACCATACGTATTCTAAAAAATAGATATACTGGTGACACTGGTGTAGCTTGTCACTTGCATTATGACAAAGACTCTGGTAGAATGTCACAGATTGACAACCCATTAATGGATAATGAAGATGACTAAACAATTTCAAGGTGTAAGGAAAAGTTTTGATAAAGATGTGTATAAAGCTGCTGACAAAGCAGCAAAAGAAGCAGCTTTAAAATTTATTAAACCTATGAACTACCCACAAATTATAACTGAAGAAACAAAAGACTTTGATATAGTTTGTAGTGTAGATAATAAACCACATCATTTATTTGAAGTAGAGGTTAAGTACAGTTGGAAAGGAGATTGGAACGAGAGTTGGGAAGAGATACGTATACCTCATAGAAAAAATAGATTAGTTAAAAAATGGCAAGAGCTTTATCCAGATTCTTTATTTTCATTCCTAGTATTTAGAAATGATTGTAAGAAAGCTTGGTACATACAAGCAGAAATATTATTACATTGTGATGTTAAAGAAATATCTAATAGATACATAAGAGAGGGCGAGAGTTTCTTTCATATACCAGTACAAGAGGCAACTCTCGTAGACATACCATGACTACAGCCGTAGTAGATATAGAGACAGATAGCTTAGATGCTAGTCGTATACATTGTATAGTTGCACAACACTATCATACAGGAGAGATGCGTGAGTGGATAGGAGATCAGTGTAAAGAGTTTGGAGAGTGGTCAAAAAAGATAGACACATTTATAATGCACAATGGTCTTAGTTTTGATGCACCTGTATTAAATAGACTAACAGGATCTAGAATATCTCCTATCAAAGTACGTGATACTCTATTAGAATCTCAACTCTATAATCCTATTAGAGATGGCGGTCATAGTCTAAAAGCATGGGGAAATAAATTAGATAATCATAAGATTGATTACAATAACTTTGATGAATTTACTCTTGAGATGTTAGACTATTGTAAACAAGATGTATCACTAACTAGAAAAGTAGCACAAGAATTAGAGAAAGAAAGTGTAGAGTTTTCTAAAAAGTCTTATGAGTTAGAAAGAAACATACGAGTTATTATTGATCAGCAAGAACGTAATGGGTTTGCATTTAATATGAGAGAAGGACAATTACTCTTAGCTAAATTAGAAGATGAGCAACATGAACTAGAGAAACAATCATTGGAGATGTTTGAACCTACTATTGTTCAACTTAAAACTAAGACAAAAGAAATACCATTTAACATTGCTTCTCGTAAACAAATAGCAGATCGTTTAATAGATCGTGGGTGGAAGCCCTCTGTTCATACAGAAAAAGGTAATGTTGTAGTTAATGAAGCTGTCTTATCTAAAATTAAAATGCCAGAAGCTGAGATGTTTAGTAGATATTTTCTATTACAAAAAAGAACTGGTCTTTTAAAGTCTTGGATAAAGGAGTGTAGTAATGATTTACGTGTTCATGGTAGTGTTCTTACTCTTAAAACTATCACTGGTCGCATGGCTCACCACAGTCCCAACATGGCACAAGTGCCAGCAGTTTATAGTCCTTATGGAAAAGAATGTAGAGCACTATGGGGAGTGTCTAACAGCAACACACACAAACTTGTAGGCACTGATGCTAGTGGTCTTGAACTTAGATGTCTTGCACACTACATGAACGATACTAATTTTACAGAAGAAGTATTAACTGGTGATGTGCATACTGCTAATCAAAAAGCAGCAGGATTAAAAACTAGAGATCAAGCTAAGACTTTTATCTATGCTTTTCTTTATGGTGCAGGGCCAGCTAAAATAGGTAAGGTTGTTGGTGGTTCTGCTTCTACAGGACAGAGATTAATATCTAAGTTCTTATCTAACATGCCAGCTTTGAAAAGACTTAGATCAAATGTATCAGAGGCTGCTCAAGCTGGTACTATTAAAGGTCTTGATGGTAGAAGACTACAGATTAGATCAGAACATGCAGCATTAAACACTTTACTTCAAGGTGCAGGTGCTATAGTATGTAAGCAATGGCTCGTGCAGATAAGTGAGAAAGTTAGAAACTCTGGTCTTGATGCTAAGTTGGTAGCATCTGTTCACGATGAATACCAATTTGAAGTAGCCAAGCCAGACGTACAAAGATTTTGTAAACTAACAAAGGAGGCAATGTATCAGACACAAAAGATATTTAACTTTGAATGTGATTTAGATTCTGATTATAAAGTTGGAAACAACTGGGCAGAAACACATTGATGGAACAGCAAGAGTTATTTCCTGATCAAAGTTTAATTGATCCAGAAACATTATTTAAAAAATGTACAGCTTGTAAAAAAGAATTACCTATATCTGCATTTGAGTGGACCAGTTGGAGCAGAAGAGATGGAACTGGTAAAAAGAAAAGTAAATGTAGAGAGTGTGTTAAAGATGCAGAGAAAACATGTGCTTATTTAAAAACAAAAATACCTTATCCAGAAAAAAATTATTGTTGTCCTATCTGTGGTAGAGATTCAAATAATTTAAAAGAAGATTTTATAGATCCATATTCAAGAGCTAATAAATCTAGTTGGTGTTTAGACCATGACCATGAAACAAAAAAGTTTAGAGGTTGGTTATGTAATAAATGTAACTCTGCTCTTGGATGGTTTAATGATGACATAAATTATTTAAGGAGGGCTGTAAAATATTTAGAAAATAATACTTGACAATAAAATTACACTGTGTTATTGTGTAAAAGTTACTAGACAATCAAGGCTGGAATAGTCCAGTGAAATTTAAACGGAGAAAATAAAGATCATGAACGATCCAATTTACATTACAGGCAAGTGTCACTACGCATCAATCGTTGAACCTAACACAAAGTTTGATCCAGTGTGGTCAATACAAGTTGAGGTTGATGATAATAATCGTTCTGTTATTGAAGGAGCTAATCTTAAAATAACAAACAAAGGCGATGATCGTGGTGATTATGTAACTATTAAACGAAAGGTGATGAGAAAGGATGGGAGTGAACGTAAAGCTCCTATTGTTAAAGACTCACAGAATAATCTGTGGGATGATAAGTTGATTGCCAATGGCAGTCTTGTTAATGTAAAAGCAGTTCCTTATGAATGGAATTATGCTGGTAAGTCTGGCACATCTGCTGACCTTGCTGCTGTTCAGGTTGTTGATTTTATTGAATATGCAAATAGTAAGGAAGACTTTGCCCCTGTTGATGGTGGATATGTACAAGCATCAGCATCTGCTCCATTCTAACTAAGGAGTGGGGGAGTAGTGTTTCCTCTCTGCATTACTCCCCCATATTTATTATGAAAACTGTAGATACTCTTGTAGAAGATATATATAATTTATTTAGTCTTGATCCTATAGATATGGATGAAGAAGAAGTAGATAAACATATAGATACCTTTGGTGAAATGCTGAAGGTTCATATAAAAGATTTTCTATATGAAGTTCCTAAAGATAGAAAAGGTTTAAGACTTTCTGCAATAGGTAAACCAGATAGAAAGATTTGGTTAGATGTTAATAGTCCTCTTGAAGAAGAACAACTTAAACCATCTACTAGAATAAAGTTTTTATATGGTTATATTCTAGAAGAACTTTTACTTTTATGTTCTACTATTGCAGGACATGATGTTAAAGATCAACAGAAAGAAGTACATGTTGATGGTGTAGCTGGACATCAAGACTCTATTATTGATGGTGTTCTTGTTGACTGTAAGTCAGCCAGTGGTTTTGGATTTGAAAAGTTTAGAAAAAATAATCTAATAGAAGACGATCCTTTTGGATATGTCGCTCAAATATCTGCTTACGCTCAAGCAAATGGTATAGATACTGCTGCATTTCTTGCAATAAATAAATCTACTGGAGAGATATGTTTATCTAAACTACATCAGATGGATATGATTAATGCAGAAGCAAGGGTCAAACATCTTAAAAACATTGTTGGTAAAGATAGCTTGCCTGATAAGTGTTATACTGATATGCCTGATGGCAAGTCTGGTAATCGTAGCTTGGCTGTTGGTTGTGTCTATTGTAATTATAAGCAGACATGTTGGGCAGATTCTAATCAAGGTAAAGGATTACGTGTATTTAAATATGCAAAGGGTAATAAATTTTTAACACAGGTTGTGAGAGAACCAGATGTAGAAGAAGTATATGCATTGGAAGTTTAATAAAAAACCAGAACCACATGTTCATTTTGGTTTTGTCTATCAAATAACTAATAAGAAAACTAATAAGTCTTATATAGGCTGTAAACAATATTACGTAACTCGTAATAAAAAAAAGGTAGAGTCTAACTGGAGAATTTATACAGGCTCTAGTAAATATCTTAATGAAGATATAAAGAAATTAGGTAAACGTGCATTTAAGTTTGAAATTATTTGTGAGTGTAAAAATAAAAGAAGTTTAAAATATTATGAGTGTTACTATCAAGTAATGAATCATGTGTTGACTTCAACATTAGAAGGAACAGATGAGCCAGCCTTCTACAATAATTATGTAGGAGGTAAATTTTATAGGCCAGTACAAGAACCGCCAAATGGAAAATGATTTAGAAGAAAACGAATCGTTATACGATTTAACAGAAAAGAATCCTGATAGAAGTTTAAACTTAGCAATTATTTTAAGAGCACTACTTGACTTATCTAAACCTAAAGTAGATAATGAAAATGTAGAAACATCTTTGCTGAGAGATCAAGCTAATGCTTGGGTCTTTGCTTCTATTGGTGTTACCTGTGAGAACTTCACATATACCTGTGAACTAGCAGGTGTTGATCCTAATACAATAAGAACTTTTGCAATTAAAGCTGTGACTGTAAAAGATAATTCAGATATAAGAAAAAAGTTAAACTCTTTTTTATAGAAAGAATTAGATGAATATTAAAAATGAATCAAGAGATCAGTATATAGTTAGAAAATTAAGAGAGGAAAAAGACTTGAAAGAATCAGCATTAGATAAACAAGTAGATGGTAAGCATTATAAAAATTGTGTTATACAACCTGTTGAATATATAGAAAAAAATAATTTAAGTTTTTGTGAAGGTAATATTGTAAAGTATGTAACAAGACATCGTACAAAAGGAGAGGGTAGAAAAGATATAGAGAAAGTAATACACTATGCAGAAATGATTTTAGATTTATATTACAAAGAAAAGAAAGTATTATGGTAGGGGCAAATGATTAAAGATGATATTACAATCTCTCCTGAGAGAGATAATCTTTTTGATGAGTTAGGGATCACTCGTCTTAAAGAAGCTTACATGATGGATCATGAAATTTCACCACAAGAAAGGTTTGCACATGTATCTAGCTGTTTTGGTTCTAATAAAGAACATGCTCAAAGATTATATGAGTACGCTTCAAAACATTGGCTCTCGTATTCAACACCAATTTTATCGTATGGACGATCTAAACGTGGGCTTCCTATTTCTTGTTATCTTAATTATATTGACGATAGTTCTGAAGGATTAGTGGAGAATTTAAGTGAAACAAACTGGCTTTCAATGTTGGGTGGTGGTGTTGGTGTTGGCTTTGGTATTCGTTCATCTGATGATAAGTCTACAGGGGTCATGCCTCACCTTAAAATGTATGATGCATCAAGCTTGGCATACAGACAAGGGAGAACTCGTAGAGGTAGTTATGCCGCATATCTAGATATATCACATCCAGACATACTTATGTTTCTTGAGATGCGTAAACCAACAGGAGATCAAAACTTTCGCTGTCTCAATATGCATCATGGTATTAATATATCAGATAAGTTTATGAGTGTTCTTGAACACTGTATGGTTAATCCACTTGCTGATGATAGTTGGGATCTAGTTGATCCACACAGTAGTGAAGTAAGAGATATTGTTTCTGCTAAAGAACTGTGGCAACGTATATTAGAAATGCGTATGCAAACAGGAGAACCTTATATACATTTTATTGATAAGTCTAATAATGAAATGCCATCATGGTTAAAACAAAAAGGTTTTAAAATAAATCAATCTAATTTATGTTCTGAAATTATTCTACCTACATCAGAAGAAAGAACTGCTGTATGTTGCTTATCTTCTGTAAACTTAGAGTACTTTGATGAGTGGTCTAAAGACAAAGATTTTCTATCAGATACATTAGAAATGTTAGATAATGTTTTACAAAGTTTTATTGACAACGCTCCTGATACTATTCATCGTGCTCGTTATAGTGCGAAGCGAGAGAGATCAGTTGGAGTTGGAGCACTTGGATTTCATGCATACTTACAAAGTAAAAACATACCCTTTGATTGTGCGTTAGCTAAATCTCATAACATTAGAATGTTTAAACATATTAGAGAAGGTTTAGACTATGCTAATAGAAGTTTAGCTTTATTGCGAGGTGAAGCTCCTGATGCTGTAGGGACAGGACTGAGATGTAGTCATGTAATGGCTATTGCACCTAATGCATCTAGCTCTATTATCATGGGTAATACTTCTCCATCAATAGAACCTTGGAGAGCTAATGCCTATAGACAAGATACTCTTAGTGGATCTTTCTTAAATAAAAACAAGTTCTTAGATAAAATTATTAAGACTAAATGTGAAGAAGATAGTAAGCTAAACTATGAACGTATCTGGTCTAGTATTATAGCTAACGATGGTTCTGTACAACATCTAAGATCTTTTACCTCTGAAGAGAAAGAAGTATTTAAGACTGCTATGGAGATAGATCAACGATGGGTTATAGAACACGCAGCAGATAGACAACAATACATTGACCAATCACAATCTCTTAATGTATTCTTTAGACCTGATGCTGAGATTAAATACCTACATGCTATACACTACATGGCATGGAAGAAAGGACTAAAGACTATGTACTATTGTCGTTCAGAAAAGATTGGTAAGGCTGACAAAGTTAGTCGTAAGATTGAGCGACAGATTATTAATGAGTTAGACATGGAAGCACTAGCATCTGGAGATGAGTGTCTTGCTTGTGAAGGATAAGGAGATTACTATGGAACTTACTGCTGAAATAGTTAGAGAGTTATTAGATTATAATCCTGATACTGGAGATCTTTTTTGGAAAGAAAGACCTCTAAAATATTTTAAAAAGGAAGTTTACGCACGTAGATGGAACACTAGATATGCTGGTAAGGAAGCATTTACTTATAAAAATACAGACTATAGCTCAAAACATGGAAGAATTAGAAGAAAAGAAGGTTCAATTTTTGATAAAAGCTATTATGCACATCGTATAATTTGGCTACATTACTATGGTTGTTGGCCTAAAGATCAAATAGATCATATCAATCACGATCCAACTGATAATAGAATAATAAATCTTAGAGAAGTATCTGGTTCTGAAAATAATAGAAACAGAACACTTCAAACAAATAGTACAACTGGATATACTGGAGTGGTATGGCATAAAACTAACAATAAATATATAGCACATATTCAGGTTAATAACAAGCATATCCACTTAGGAAGTTATGATAATTTAGAGGAAGCAATAGAAGCTAGAGAACTAGCAAATATAAATTATAATTTTCACCCTAATCATGGTAAATAGTTTAGAATTTAAAAATGTATGTTACATATGTAAACTAGGTTGGGTAACAGAAGATCAGTATGAATTTACATGGGATAGAAAAGGATTAAAACTTTGCTATGAATGTTATTCTATGTTAGAAAGGAAAAGTAAAGATGAGTAAATTAGTAATAATAATTGTAATGTTCTTTCCTAATTTACAAGACTATGACAGAGGTAATGTTCTTGTTGTTAGTCATAAAGATAATAAGGAATTAGTATTTGAAAAACAAGGAGAGTGTTATGAATATGTAACTAATAATATTAATGAGTTACTTGAATTTGCTAGAAATTCTTACAAAGAAATAGAGGGAGCACAAGTAAGTCAGTTTCTTTGCTTACCTAAAGACTACAACAAGAGAGGTGTTGAAACGTGATTAAGTTTGTAGGTAGTTGTTGGTTATCTATAATGGATCATAGATATAACCCACTAAGTAATATACCTAGTATGGTAGTGCGTCATATGATTATGCAATTACTAGCATGGATGTGGTGTATTATATTTAGTATTTATCTAGGATCATATTTTGTATTTGGTATATCTGCTATTGCACATATACTTTTATTGTTAGGTTTATTTGTAACAGCTACTACTTTTGAGTTAGCTAAAACAAAACCAAATGTTTTTGGTAAATTATTTCCTACATCTGTAGGTGGTTTAGGAAGAGGAAATGGGGGCGAACATGAATAAATTAAAACTTCAAGATCAAAGAGATTACTTTAAACCTTTTAATTATCCTTGGGCTTATGATGCATGGCTCAAGCATGAGCAATCACATTGGTTACATACAGAAGTACCAATGCTTGAGGATGTTAAAGATTGGAAAAACAAACTAAGTACAGAAGAAAAATACTTTCTTACTAATATATTTAGATTCTTTACACAATCAGATATAGATGTATCTGGTGGTTATGTAGAAAATTATCTACCACATTTTCCACAACCAGAGGTACGTATGATGCTGTCTTCTTTCTGTTCAAGAGAAGCATTACACGTAGCAGCATACTCACATCTTATTGAATCTCTTGGTATGCCAGACAGCACATACAATGAGTTCAATGAATATGAAGCTATGAGAGATAAGCATGAGTTCTTTAAAGATCATGTATCAAAACAAAACGTACCAATACCTCTACAGATTGCAGCTATCTCTGCTTTCACAGAGGGACTAGCATTGTTCTCTTCTTTTATCATGTTACTAAACTTCCCTAGACATGGTAAGATGAAAGGTATGGGACAGATAGTTACATGGTCTATTGTAGATGAGACACAACATGCAGAAGGTATGATCAAACTTTTTAGAACTTATATAGAAGAAAATAGAGAGGTTTGGAATGACAAAACAAAATCAGAAATCTATAAAACGGCAAGTAAGATGGTTGATCTTGAGGATAAATTTGTTGATCTGGCGTTTAAGATGGGAGCAGTGGATGGACTCACACCTGAAGAAGTTAAAACGTATATTCGTTATATAGCAGATCGTAGATTAATATCTATGGGTATGAAAGGTATTTACAAAGTTAAAACTAATCCACTACCTTGGGTTGAGACTATGATCAATGCTCCTACTCATACAAACTTCTTTGAGAACAGAGCTACAGACTATGCTAAAGGTGCATTGCAAGGAGACTGGTCTGATGTTTGGGCTAATTAAATGAAATGTTTACACTGTAATACTGAGATGATTTGTGGTGGTAATCACGATGCTGAAGAAGAAGACTATGAAACGTATGTAGTCTCAACAAATTTTAGTTGTCCAAAATGTGATAGCTTTGCTATGTTTTATTCTTCTAAAGAAGGTTGGGAAGGTAATGTTTGATAATAGTAAAAAACACTTACAAGATGTCAACATGACATACTGGCAGCACTTTAGATTTGTTCTTAGTTGTTTACCCTATTTATTTTTTGCTACAGTATTTATTATTATACATGCAATCGTACCGGGGTTATTTACTAACACAGCAAGTGCAATAGTATCAGAGTTAGATTTTAAATTAATGGTAAATAAAAAAAGTTCTTGACAGATAGTAATTTATACTGTATAATATAGTAGTGATGCTAATAATAGGTCACATTAACTAAGCTTAATATAGGAGTTAATTATGTTTCCATATACAGATTCAATGGTAAAAAACTTTTTAGAAAACTCAATAGGATTTGATAGTCTACTATACAGTTTGAAAGAGCAGACAAATCAGTACCCACCTTATGATATAATTAAACACTCTAATACTTCCTATGAGATTACATTAGCACTTGCTGGTTTTTCTAAAGAAGACATTGCTGTAATACAAGAAAAAAATACTGTTACTATCTCTAATAATAAAAAGATAAATGATGTAGGAACTACTGTAGATAAAAAATATATACATAATGGTATTGCTAAAAGACCATTTACAAAAAAGTTCTCACTACTACAAAATGCTGTTATAAGTGATGTATCTTTTGAGGATGGACTATTAACACTACATATTAATATTGTAGTTCCTGAAGAAGAGAAACCTAAACAAATAGAAATACAATAGAACTATAGAGGGGTAGGTAAAACTACCTCTCTCTTTTCTGGAGAAGACATGAAAAAAGGACCAAATACAATTTACATAGGCTATGATCCTAAAGAACAGGTAGCCTATGATGTTTTAAAATTTACATTAGATCGCACTGCAATAGAACATATTCGCATAGTACCTATAAGAAAAGATCTTTTAGAACTTAATGGTTTATACACTAGAAAACATGACGTTGTTGATGGTCAAATGATTGATCAAATAGATGGTAAACCTTTTTCTAGTGAGTTTAGTTTCACACGTTTTCTTGTACCAGCTATGCAGATGCATGAAGGTTGGGCATTGTATATGGATTGTGATATGTATCCACGTATAGATTTTAATACATTATTTGAAGAATATAATAATAAATTCTTTCCTTTATATTGTGTAAAACATAAGTATGAACCGGGTGATGGTATTAAAATGGATGGTAGAGTACAACAAAACTATCGTAGAAAAAACTGGTCTAGTTTTATTCTTTGGAATTGTAGTCATCCTTATAATAAAAGACTAACACCACAAGTTGTTAATTCTCAAACAGGACAATGGCTTCATGCTTTTAGTTGGTTGCCAGATAAAGAAGCTGACATTGGTTCTATACACGAAGAATGGAATTGGTTGGACAATCACTCACCTGCTGAAATTGAAGCTAAGAATGTACACTTTACTACAGGTGGTCCTTGGTTTAAAGATTGGAAGTCTAATAGAAAAATTGATGGTCAGTATGCAGCAGAGTGGAATTATGATTATACTTATCTTGCAGGAACAGGACAAATAAAACCTCATGAAATATAAAGTAGTTACGTGTTTTGATGAAACACTTTTAAAAATTAATGGATCAAAATTAATAGAACAATTTGCCTTAAGCTGGCAACCCAATATAGAGTTTCATTGTTATTATTATAATTTAGATATATCTAATTATTCTTTACCTAATAAAGATAATATTTATTATCATAATTTAAATAATATAGATGGCTTCTCTGAGTTTATGGAGCGTAATAAAACTCATGATGGTACAGAGGGTGGTAGTGTAGAATATAATACTATTATTGATGTAATATCAGAAGCACCTAAATTATTTTCTATAAGTGAACAAGCATTTAATGATAATGATTCTTGGTTATTTTGGTTAGATGTAAACTGTTGCACAGTAAGAGATGTAAGATTAAATAGTTTAAAGACTATTTTTAGTGACGATAATAATGCATTGTCTCTAGCTTTAGTTGAACATAGAAATCATTTTGCTGCTTTTAATTTACAGAGCCAACCTGTAGTAGAACTTCTTGCTGATATAAAGGGAGCATATATTACAGACAGGTTTACAAATTATAGAGAGTGGGGATTTAATTTTATACTAGGTTCTATCTTACCTTTGTATCAAGCACGAGGATTAAACTACAAACTATTTACAGAAAATAGTATTGGGGTACTAAATAATTTATTTGTAGATCTACGTGATCCAGCATCTAGAAAACTACGAGATGCTAAAGGTAATAGAATAGTTCCTCTATCTGATAAAGAAACATCACCAGATATATTACCGGGAAGATACAAACAACTTGCAGATATTATTAGACACTATAAACCACAGACTGTTTTAGAAACAGGCACATGGAATGGTGGTAGGGCTATAGAAATGGCTCTTGCTATATTTGAAAAGTCAGATAAAGCACACTACATTGGTTATGATTTATTTGAAGATGCTACATCAGAGATAGATCAAGAAGAATTTAATTCTAAAGCTCATAATACTTTAGCTGCTGTAACAGCTAGACTAGAAGAGTTTAAAGAGTTTGTTAAAAAAGAAAGAGGTAAAGAGTTTACTTTTAAATTAATTAAAGGTGATGTAAAAGATGTACTTGATAGTAAAGAAAATAACAGTATTGATTTTGCTCTCATTGGTAGTGGTAATAGCTACGATACTGTAGCCCATGAATATCTATGTTTAAAAAATATTCCTATTGTTGTTGCTGATCATTACTTTACAAAAGATGAAGCAGAAGAAATGCCCCCTGCTATTTATCAGGGTGTAAATGATGTCTTTAAATCTGTGCCTACAAAAAAAGTAAAAGCAGATGAAGTTCCAGATGTGGATGGTTGGCATACCTTTGATGATAATTCTACAACAAGAAAGTATGTGCTACCATCTAGCGATAGAGTTCTTGGTGGTGGTACTACACACTTAGTTGTCTTCCTTCATGATCCTGATTTAAAAGATATACCAGAAGATGTTAAACGTGTACCTATAGTAGTGCATCCTAGAGACTGTGTACCTAAAGATTATATTGTAAGTAATATACAAACAAATATAAAACTTATAGGTAATGATAAATGGATTTCTAAACATCCATCTCATAGAGAAATAGGTATTGTTGTATCTGCTGGCCCATATTTAAATTATGCAGAATTAAAAGAATTTATACATAAAAAATTAGAGAAAGGTATTAGACCTAAAATACTAACTGTTAAACATGCTTATCCTAATTTATTAAAACATGGTATAAAACCTTGGGGATGTATTGTTCTTGATCCTCGTTCAATAGAAGGTAAAAGTACACATAATATTGTGCGTAAAGATTTGTTTAAAGATATAGATAAAGATACTTTATTCTTTGTTGCATCTATGACAGACCCATCTGTTACTAAACATATTAAAGATAGTGATGGTAAAATATGGGGTTGGCATGCTTTTACAGACTTCATGAGAAAAGAACAGGAACGAGGCACACAGATAGTTAATCAAACTGTACAGCTTAATGAAGAGTTAGGTATACCACAAGGAGCTACGTTAATTACAGGTGGTACTTGTGCGGCTATGCGTGGTATAGGTTTGATGCACACAATGGGCTTCAGAGAAATACATCTCTTTGGTTATGACTGTTGCCGTGAAGAACCAACAGCAGAAGAGAAGACAGAAACTACAGGTGATATAGAAGGTGGTGAAACACCTAAACCTAAATATATACAAGTTAATGTAGGAGATACCACATACTGGACTACAGGTGAGCTTTTAGCTATGGCTCAAGACTGTGAGAAAGTATTTGAAGATCCCGGCCTTGAAGGTGTATTAGAACTTCATGGTAAAAATACAATGATCTCTGCTTTATGGGATATTAAAAAGAGTAAGGAGAAACGTCCACCGTTTGCAGGATATTATGATTGAATATATAGAACAATATAACAGAGACAATCCATCTCAAAGATATAAAGATTTACTAAAACAATATGAACAGATGCACTCACTTGATGAGGGTATGTTTAATGGTAGAAGTCTAGTAAGATTTGCTGGCCCAATTAAACAAATAATTGAGAAGCATGGTTGTGAAACTTTATTAGATTATGGTTGTGGTAAAGGACATCCTTACACAGATAAGTTTCGTACTGTTCCTGATTCTGGTTTCTTAGATACACCAATACATGAGTTTTGGGGTATAAAAGATGTTACTCTTTATGATCCCGGTGAAGAAGAACATA
>Ga0098036_1000718_pt1 | contig 13700 bp, 21 predicted proteins | sample 4_EtaG_FD_77064 | JGI IMG/M metagenome (GOLD analysis project Ga0098036, IMG submission 77064) | Marine viral communities from the Subarctic Pacific Ocean - 4_ETSP_OMZ_AT15127 metaG | ecosystem: Environmental > Aquatic > Marine > Oceanic | place: Pacific Ocean | collected 2015-01-07 | reverse complement strand
GATATGTATGCTGATAGCTACACAGGGTTCTTTAACTTTGACGGTGATAGCAATACGTTTACATCTAAGATGGACCCGAACAATACGTTTGGTGCAGATAACTCTAATGTTAATGTTAATGTAACAGGCAGTACAAATACGTTTACGTTAGACCTAGCAACAGCAGCATTGGCAAGTGGTACAGATTTAGATTGGACTGTACAAGGTGATAGCAATACTGTAGATGCTGATATAGATTATGATGGCGGTACAAACTTCATGGATATAGATGGAGATTCAAACACGGTAGATTTTGATGGAGGAGGATATGCAGGCGGTTATTTCTATCTTGAACAGGATGGTAGCTCAAGGACATTTAACGTTGACCAATCTAGTACGTTGGATAATGATTGGCTTAAAGTTACTTCTTGGGGTTCTAATGGTACTATTTGTATTAACCAAGACGATCAAGGCACAGCAGTTGGATGTTAATATAGGAAGTATCACAGAGCTAAACGGAAACACAAGAGTAGTAAGAGATAAACCATACGAAAGTGTGATTGATTTCTCGCTTAACTCTATGGATAAACTTGAAACTGCTAAAGGCAGAATGGGAGTTACGTTCCGGGATGAAACTACCATACGGCTCACAGAACATAGTCAGGTTGTAGTAGATAAGTTTGTGTTCGATCCTGATCCAGCTAAGTCAACGATGGCTTTGAACTTTGTCAAAGGTACTGGGCGTTTCATTAGCAGTAAAAAGAAACGTATACCTAAAGAGAATATATCTATCCACACAAATGCAGCCACGATTGGTATTCGTGGAACTGACTTCACAATCACAGTTGCAGAAACCGGAGAAGCTTTAATAATATTATTACCTGATGAGTTTGGTAATTCTTCTGGTGAGATTACAGTAGACACAGCACTTGGTAGGGTTGTATTAACTAAACCTTATGAGGCTACGACTGTATATAATTTTGAAACTCCTCCTACACCTACAGTAATACTCGATCTTACACTAGATATGATTGACAATGCTTTGATTGTGACTCCTCCTCAACCTAAAGAATTAGAGGAAAGCCAGGAAGAAGGAGCGAGTACTGCTAATCTTTTAGATGTAAACTTTTTAGAGTTTAACGAGCTAGAAGAAGACGCATTGGCCGAAGACGATCTGGAATATACTGAACTTGATATAGATTACCTGGCAGGGAATTTTCTCGAAGATCTTCTTGATGTTATCCAGGAAGCTGACGAGCTAGGTAAAGCAGAGAAATCTCTATCGGCTGACGGAGTTAAAGGAACTGCAGTAGGGTATGATAGTAATACACAGATAAGTACATTCGTTACTGACACACACTTAAAGTTCTTGCGCCAGATAGAAGATGCACTAGAGATGAAAGTATCTAAGGATGGTTCGTATAGTATACGCATTGAACAGGAAGGAAAGGTTAATCAAATAACCACAAACGGAGGCAGCAGTTCTATGATTAGTATAAAACAAGGAAGTTAATGCTTGACAAAATTCAAAATTTACCCTTATAATATAAGTATTGATGTGGCATAATGTGCGTCAATATAATTTTAACACTTGCTTAATAAAAAGGAGTAAATACTATGACTAATAAATTCTTATTAGACCTCACCAAACCTATATTCTCAAACTCATTTATTGGATTCGATACGTTGTTCAACGACTTGTATCGTATGCAACACATGGACAGAGCTACAGGTTATCCCCCTTATAACATGACAAAGAACGACAACATCTATAAATTAAAGATGGCAGTTGCAGGAATATCTAAAGAAGACTTGGACATTGTTAGAGAAAAGAATACACTAACAATTACAGGCTCAGCCGAAGATGAAAGTACTGATGAAACACTTCACAAAGGTATAGCCAGTAGAAACTTTAAAAGAAGTTTTAATCTTGCCGATGATATTGAAATCAAAGATGCAAAACTAAAAGATGGAATGTTGTCCATTGAATTAGAACGTGTAGTTCCAGAAGAAGATAAGCCAGTAGCTATTAAAATTTCTTAACAGCTTACTGTTTATCTTGTAAGGCTTGTATCTCTCTCTGCAAATAAGCGTGTAGAGTAGCAAGTTTTTCTTTGCTTTTTTTAATTACGTTACGAACTACCCAAGCTTCGTCTGAGTGAAAAATTTCATCTATGTGTTTTTCAGGAAGCTGGGATAGTTCCGTAACAATTTGATTCTTCCGATTGAGAAGTACTTTAAAGCTTATTAAGTTTGCTTCGGTCTTTTTAATTTTCTTAGGCATTAAAGTATCTCACATATCCCTGCGCTACATGCAAGCTCTTTTGTATTCTCAGTCATGTCTTCAGTTTCATATTCAGTAATCTTAGACCAATCAACAACATCCGTTGTCTTCTTTAACCACTTCCTATACTCATGGTAACTTATCTCTTGGTAAGGAGCTTGCTTATATGAGTGATCTGAATAAGGAAGGAAAGAAATACCCGACACATCATCAAAGTTTTTATGTACCCATGCACCCACTTCTAACCATTCGTCTTCTTTAACAGAGATAGTAACAGATGGTTTATGTTCACACCATTTATCCTGGTAATCTTTCCAGATATTTAAATGCTCGATAGCTGTAAAGTCTTTTCTAGTTAATGCACCTTTAGGGCTTTTAATAGGGAAGTAAAACACATAAGTATGATCTGGTTTCGTAATGTCATCTTCGTGATATACACCTGCATCAACCATTAGTCTAGCTAAAGGATCTTTCTTATCTGCACGAACAGTACGGAGGTAGTATGGGCTATGTCTAGTGTGAATACCAGAAGCACTATCGACCAGTTGGCTTACTGTTCCACTAGGCTTCACGCAAGTAATAGCTGCGGATTGGGGGATGCCTAGCTTCTTAGCCCATACTCTATTAATAGATATTGATAGATTTTTCAAGTACTCTAAATCTATCTTGCCGTTTATCATATCAATATTATCCATAATTCCTGTTAGAGATACACCAAGTAAAGATTCTTCTTGTGTGTTTTGTTTCCATTTGCTTGTTAAGTATCTAAAGTTTGTTAGTGTAGCTTGGAAAGTACCTAGTATTGTTGCAGCTTCTACTTTAGCTTTCAAAGTATTCATGTTATCAATAGGTCGGACAACAACCTCTGTTAAATTACAAAACTGCTTGTTGCGTAGGATGATTTCACTACAAGGGTTACAGCCGTAATGTGCATACTCTTCTCTTCTTCCGTTCTTAGCTGCTTGTTTCTCTGCAGCTTGTCGGTTAAACATACCACGCTCACCGCTTTTAGATTCGTATAAGGCCAACCATTCACGCATGAACGCACCAGTTTCTGCAGCGTCTGTATAGGCTACAGAGTTATTAGATAAAGCTCGTTGTTGATTATCTTCCCACCAAGCACCTGCTTTAGCATTGCGCATACGATCGTCTGAGAGGTTGCTGAGAGAGATTAAAGCACTTCTCCGTACTCCACCTACGACTACTACTTCTGCGACCTTACACATCAAATCATGGCAGTCTATGGACACTAATTTATGTTGTCCTTTAGATATAGCGTCTTTGAATATATTAATAGTGAAGTCAAATAACTCTTCTAAAGGTGCAGGACCACTAGCCCGACCTCCAAATGTTTTAAGTCTAGCACCATAAGGTCTTATATTAGATACATCCCATGTGGGAATCTGCCCTGCATATAACAAAGATAATAGTTCTTTGTAGGATTTCGCCCACCCTATTTTAGAATCAGCTACTTTAATAACTGTATCAGAATCAGATAGTTCTTCGGGTAAGTTAGGAAGTTGGTTTATGTACTGACGTTCAACACTAAAGCCTACACCAGTACCACACATAAGTATGTATAGTGTTTCATCAAACGCTCTAGGTGTGTCAACAGCTACATAGCTGCAGTTAAAACCTGCTACGTTATCTTGCTCTAATGCTTTACCTGCTGACATTAATGCTCTCATGCTTGGCATAATGTTTAAATATAGTACAGCTTTTTCTAATACATCTCGTACACTATCCCAAGTAGTATCATCTAAACCGTTCTTCTCTTTTAAATGAGCCTCAAAGAAATCAAAATATCTAGCTACTGTTTCATTCCAAGTTTCTCTCCTCCCTATTTCTTCGTTCCATCTAGCGTACCTACTAAGATGTATAAACTGTTGATAGTTGGTTGGTAGTCCTATCATGTTAGCCCCCTTGTTGTATTTAAAGTATATGTTATTAAAACTAAAGATGATGTTGCAGATACCATTAGAAATATAACAGGCATTAAAGCATCCCATAGCTGTACTTCTACTTCGAGTGTGCCATCAATGCCTGCCTCTGAAATATTTAAAATAAGATATAGGAAACAGATAATGCCTTGTGTTAGAGAGAAGCCTGCAACTAAATAAGCAGCAGCCATGTTCATGCTAAATATAAAGTAAGCTCCTGTGGCCATCCCAAAGAACGGAATCATATATAATAATCTAGCTATCATTTATGCCACCCTTTTCTTGTACCATCTTCGTTTCTTGGAATGTCACTACTGGTTTTATCCTCTACCCATAAGTGTATAGCTATAATAGCGTAGTGTATAATCTTTAATAAGTCACCTTGATTCTTATATTCACCAGTAACAGGATTAGGTTTCTTACCATAGCGCATAGCATACTTCATAATGTTACCCATGCAAAAACCAATACCATGTCCTGCATCTATAATCATGTCTGTTGCTTGATACTTTTCATTAGCGTAGTGTTTTTCATAAGTTTTATCTACATATCTTTTTATTTGTTTTATTGTATTTTCTTCGTTGAATTTATAATCAATCATTTTTTAAACTCCTCTGGTAAAGTTTCTTCTGCGTACCATTTAAAATTATTTGTTTCAGCCCATTCAGCATGGGTTCTTTTAGTTCCATCTTTTCTTTTTTTAGCTCCTGGCATTGGAGAGTATGGTTTCTGGAATAGAAACACAAGCTCCATTGTAACAGGTAATGCTTCACGAATCCATATATACTTACTATACTCTGCGTGATCCCAGAACCTACCTTTAGCTTCAATAATAATATTATCTTTTACAAAGTCAGGTTCATATTTCTTTCTAACAACATACTCAATATTATCTGCATGGTGATTCCATTTCTTTAGTACACCTTTATGCAGACTGTACTCCCATTTACTGTCGTACCCTTTAGGTACGTTCTTTTCTCTTGGTCGTACCTTTCTTGGAAATCTTTTAGGCATCTAGATCATCCAAGCTAAAGTTAGGGTTTCGTTTCAATTTCTTTTCAAACCACTTCAAAGTAAATGCACTTAATCTATATTGACTATTAGCATAGAAGTGTGTTTCTTCAGGTAAGAACAAATGTATATTCTTTTTATTAATCTTTGTAGGTTCTTCACCTTCTGGAGTCATAGTCCGCAGCCACGCAACAAACATATCTATTGCGCGTCTTCTTATTCTCTTAGCTCTCTTACCGCTCATATTAATATCTCTTCTACTTTAGGTTCTTTCTCAACATGAGTTAAGTAAGTAACTCCTTTAGAATATTGAAAAGCTCTCAAGCCGTTGCCATCATTAGAATCTTTATGACAATTAAACTTATGTGGACAGTAAAAACATTTCCTAGATATTTTTAGATTACCTGACTTGCCCTCTGGAATAGGATCAAAGCAAAATGTAGGAGGCTTCTTAGCTTTAACTATCTGCTTGATAGTTTTTATTCTGTGTTTAATGTTAGGCTTATCTAGTTCCTCTGGTCTGAACAAAGTTATCTGTCCAGTTTCTTTATTTAAAACAAGGAAGCCACCTTTGGAAGTCTTCTCTGCTTCTTCATATCCAGCAAGCTGTGCAAGATAACCAAAGCTATCGTCTTCTGCTAGTGAACCATCTTTAAATTTCTTAAAAGAATAACCCGAAGCTGTTTTAATATCGACAACCTCACCATCAATAACACAGTCCATGTGTCCAGTTATGCCAGATACTTTAACTTCTTTTTGTTCTGATGTGATAGTATGTCCGGCAAGCCTTACAAAGAAGAGCATCAGTACTTCTAATAAATGACCATATAGAAACTTAATATAAACACTTGGCTCTAGTTCTGTTTCTTTTGTTTGTGGTGAATTTAAATCATACCATAACTGTCTATCAGGTTTCCCTATGTTAGACATGCGCAGTCCTTTACTTAAAGAATTATCTCTTTTAAGAGGAGTGGCCCAATGTTTAAGAGCATCTTTCATCGCGTCACCAAACTCGTCTAACTCTTTGTTAGTTATTTTAATTTGTTTTCCTTTAGACAATACGCCTATCTTTTTGTATATGTCTGTTACTAATGTATCTAGATTTTTCATATTTTATTTATGATTTGTTTAGCTTCTTTAACAGATACCTTAAACCATTCTCCTTTGTGTTTTGTTGAAATCTTTTTTAATTTTTTATGCGCTAACCGCTCTGAGTTTTTTTTATTTTTAAAATGTTTAGTATAACATATTTTATAGTCTCTGTGTGGACTAGAAGTTTGAAAGGCTGCACATCTATCTTCAGGAAAAACAGCCATGCCTACTTTCACCCAACCTTCCCAAGCAGGGTTTACCATAATATATACGTAACCTTCGATCTGCATCTGTTGTTTACAAAGGTTCGCAAACTCAATCTCTGTTCGTTTAGTAATGTGTTTCCATAATCCTACATGGCTTATGGTTCTTTTAGTTTTTTTCGATAACCACTTAGCTACTGTTCTTGTGGAAACCCCTTTCGCAATTTTTTTCTCAGCTTGTCGTAACCGTTTAAGTTGAGATGGGATAGGTTTTAGATACCCAGCTAACTCACTAAGTTCATAACCAAAATCAATTGTGGAAGTTTTTCGTTTAATATAGTCTCTAGGAACATTAATGCGTTTCACTCCAGTTATCTCCTATGTTGTATTCACCATCCAAAGGACAGTTCATGTTAAAAGATTCTCCTGCTTCTATTATAGATCGAACACCCATAGCACCAATTAATTCTGCTTGGTCTTTAGGTACTTCCATCTGCCATTCATCGTGGATATTTGCAACAAACTTATACTCCAGGTTTGCTTCTCTAAGATGCTTATCAAAAAGTATTAAAGCTTTCTTCATAACCACAGCCCCTGCACCTTGTAATAAACTATTCAAAGAAGCGTGTTGGTTTCGTATAAATATCTTACGACCATCTAGCCCTTTGATATGTCCTTTTACTGCTGCTCTCGTAACTCTATCTCTAAGAGATTTAAATGATGGTTGATTATCAAAGAAATATTGTCGAGATCTTTTACCATCTGTTTTAGTTCCTCCAACCACGCTTCCAAGTTTTTTATCTCCTGCTCCGTACATGAGGGCATAGATGAATGTCTTAGCCTGATCTCTTGATTTAAGTCTAGCAAGTTTTTGATTAGAGGTGTGTATATCTCCGTTAATGATTTCATTTGTGTACTCCTTGTCTTTCATGTAGTGTGCTAACATTCTTATTTCTAAACCAGACGCATCTATACCTAAAAGAACATTACCTTTATCGACAGTCCAACATTCTCTGCAGTCTTTACCATAAGGCTTACGAGTGCTTGGTATCTGCCCGGTGTTGGGGTTATAGTGCGTCATGCGCCCTGTAATAGCTCCGTTTGAAATAACATTGCCGTGTATTCTCCCATCTTTTTTAACAGAGTCTAACCAGGATTGTACTTGGGCTATACGTTTTTGAAGCAGTAGAAACTCTGCAATGAGTTTAGCTTCGGGTATGTGCTTAACTTTTTCTAGTGTTGCCTCGTCTACAATAGGCTGCCCTGTTGGTGTAAATCTATTAGGCTTCCAACCAAACTCTATTAAGTATTCACCAATTTGTTTTCTTGATCCTACGTTGAACTCAGTAATCAATGTTCTTTTAAGGGAAGTAACACAACCTGTTTTAACTACTTCTTTTTCTTCATCCGATAAATTAGTTTTCTTTTTAGTGAAGTGGTTGTATCCTGTTTTTTTAGAATAACTTCCATCTTTTAATTGATTCTCTTTTGCATTAAGTAAAATAATATGCTCTGTTTCTCTAGGTTTGAATGTCTTCTTAACTTCCGCTTCTACTTCTGCTTTTCTTTGAGTAAGTTTAGCCAGTAGAATACTTGCTTTTTTATAATCAAAAGCAAACCCATTTTCTATTTGCTTGCTTATTATATTTCTTGTGTGATGTTCGATATGGATAGACTGCTGTGAGAAATCTTTATTCTCTTCTTTAAGAATGTCATATACTTTCTTGTTTATTCTAACATCTTTAATACAGTAATCTAGCATAGCTTGAGAGAACTGTGAGAAATCTTCATGGTCATCTTTAGAAAAATCTATCTTTCCTCCCCATGCTTTTAAGCTGTGTCCTTTATCTCTGGTAGGGTTGAATAACTGTGACATCGTTAGAGTATCTATTATCTTACAATGTGTATATAAATCTACACCACGTATCTTTTTAATTGCAGGTATGTCAAACCCTATTATATTATGACCAATTAAAACATCTGCAGATTTTAAAAGCTCAACGCCTTCTTTAATTTCATCTGGCTTGAACGTATATAGTCTGTCCTCTTCATCCAAAGCAACAATACACCAAATCTTATTTGCTTCTTGTGTAATTTCTGCTGTAAGTTGGTGAGCAAGTAAGCCGTTTGTTTCTATATCAAATATTAATTTCATTAGAAGTCCACCTCGCTGTCATCTATACGCAACTGGAACTCGTTGTACTCTTCAGATAACCTTCCTGTCTTAGGATCATACACAAGGGAAGTGGCCATACCTACATCGCCTGTGTACCTGGATTTAAGTACTCGGAGTTTAGTGGTTCGAGATTCTAACTCGTCTTCGGATTGTTGGTTTCGTTCTAAGGCTATTACACAGTCAGATAGCTGTGCGATTCCTTGGCTTCCTCTAAGATGGGATAGATTAACTTCAACGCCATTCTCATGTCCTCTATTACCTTCTACTCTACGAAGATGGGATACTAAAATTACTCCTGCTCCTGTTTCTTCTACCATGCTTCTAAGTCTAGTCATTATATTATCAATGGCGCGTCTTTCGTCACCTTCTGCAAGAGAACTCACAAGCATATGTAAGTGATCTACTATTACCCATTTACAATCACAGCCTATAATTAAATACCGAAGCTTATTAAAGATTGCTTCTATATCGTTAGTGCCGAAGTGAGCATGGATAAAAACATTATCGTTACTAAATACTTTCTGATACTTCTCTGCTAAAAACTCTTCGGATTGTTCTTCCCTTATGTGATCTATATATAAGCGTGAGTTAGTTTCAATAGATAATATTCCATCTACTGTGCGCTTCCAATCTTCTTCAAGAGCTATGATACCTACGTTATCCTCTGTAGTATTTACAATCCAATGTTCAAGCTCTCTTGTTATAGAACTTTTACCTAGACCTGTACCACCTGTTAGAGTAACAAGCTCCCCTTGCCTCATACCATATAATTTTTTATTTAGACCTTTCCAAGGATAAGGAACGCTATCTTTTTTATCTCTGTTTAAAAACTCATGTTGTTTTTCAGATACTCTAATGATCCCGGTTGGTGTATATACTTTAGAATCCCACCAACATTTAGTAAAATTTAAATGCTTATTCTTTTTAAGCATATCGTTGGGATCTTTATATCCAGTAGGTAGTGTATATATCTTAGCCTTGCCAGGTTTTAAAAGCCTTGCAACTTTATGTGCTGCTTCTTTACCTTGCTTATCAGAATCAAAACAAAGCACCACGTTCTCAAAGCTTTCTACATATTCTAAGTTTTCTTTTATGTCACCGACTGCGCCACTAGATCCATTTTTTACAGAGATCACAGCCCATTTACTACCTAGTAATTCATAAGCTGCCATTGCATCACACTCTCCTTCTGTGATTGTAATGTATTTACCACCTTCTTTAAAAAGATTCTGTCCGAATAACTGTGTGTCTTTCGGTGAACCCTTCCAATAGAAATCTTTCTTTATGGTTTCTCTAACTTTATATGCTGTGCGTTCTGTGTCGATAGTGTATGGATAGTGGTGTTTTGCTATGACTCCCTTACTATCATAAGAGATTCTAACTCCATATTTCTTAGCGGTTTCTAAGGATATTTGTCTGTCTGATAAAGGAGCATAGACTCCTTCTTGTTGTGTGTCGTTTTGAATTATCGTGATCTCGTTTGACTCTATAAAGTTTTCTTTCTTACGTTTAGATACGAACTCTTTACAACTAAAGCATTTTGTTGAACCATCCTCATTTATTGAAAGAGCATCGCTGCTTCCACAATCAGGACAAGGCTGATGCTTCTTTATAAACTTAGGTTTTATCTCGTTCATTTACATCTCCTTATAAAAAACCAGACACCTCTGTATTAGCAAGTGTCTGGGTTGATATACTACATTTAATTGTTAGACTTTACTGCTTCGGGTGACTCTTCTTCCTCCTCTGGAGTAGTATTGTCTATGCTTGAATTAACAATTGAAACAATCTTGTTTGAAAAGAAATTAATTCCTGCTTGTATCTCTTCTAAGTCAAGGGTTGTACTAGCTTTCTTTTGAGTCAATCGTTGTATCCTACCAAAGATTCCTTGTGCTTCTTCTGGTAAATCCTCTACTGAAATCTGCACATCATCAATAGTAATGTATGGTTTTACTTCTTCTTCGACCATGCTTAAAACTCCTCTGAATCTGAGATAGATTCAAACTCGTCACCATCACCTGCTTTGTAAGATTTTAAATCTACAACTTGCATGCCTTGAAAGTCCAACCCTTTGAACTCGCCATACTTATTACTGACTTCCCATTCATTAAATTGAACTCTGACTTGAGAGCCGTTCCCTACCAGGACATCATCATCTAGTGGGTTCTTCTCCATATCAACAAGTTTAGGTGCTTTCCGTACCATACCATTAGGGCCATTGACTTTACGCTTTATAGTTAAAGCCTTGCCAATAACCTCATCATTAACAACTAAGGTTTTGACTTTAAAACCTCTGCCTTCATACTTAGCTGCTACCTCCTCATCAACTACTAAGTCTACTGTGTAGACAGGTTCGTATTTAAGGTTAGGGTTTCTAACGCTAGCCCAATAAGCTAGTCCACTTTCTATTGCCATAATCAAGTCCTCTTCGTTGGCGGTTAAAAATTAATAGTGGTTTCTCTTCACTAGACCACTAGCTAGTCTGTTACCAGTTAATATTATTTGATTAATAAGGAGATAAAGAGGGTAAATAATATTAAAAAGAACTGCTTCTGCTGTGTGCAGAGTATAGCACACCCTCCTCGTTCATGTCAACTCCCTTATGTAACACTCAAACTAAAAGACATTTCGCAATTAGACTGTATAGAATCTTTAGGTACAAACTTTAAGTTAGATACATACTTTCTAACAGCACCTGTCAATCTCGATGGCGCATTATTAGAAACAACATCTGAAATATCTGCTGCTCCTTCTATATTAACATCAAATAATACAGAGATATTATAATGTCCTTTTCTTTTAGTCCTATCAACAGCGCGTTGTATTACTCTGGTGCTGTTCTGTTTTCCAGGATTTAAAGAATAAGAACACTCCTCAGTAGGATAAGATTCAATGGTTGTGTTTGGTTTTTCGTCAGGTGTTGGGGATTCTATTACCTCTCTGACTTTAGGTGCTTCTACTAAGTCTTCCTTAACATTAGTAAGACCATCTTGAATGGCTATGATTTCATTCAGTAAGAACTCAAACTTATCTTGAAAGTATTTATCGTTCTCTTGACTTAAATTAGATATGGTAATTAAACGCTCCATATCTTTATTAAGACTATCAATAAATTCTTGTATGCTTTTCTTGGACATACTAACTTCATACTCAATAAACCTTTTAGTATCTTCGATAGAATCTCTAGCACTATCAAACTCTGTCCTGGATATAGAGCTTACTGATTCAGTTCTTAATTTTATTATATCTTTTTTAAGATCCTGTAAAGTATTGTTTAGAATTTCTGTTGAAATTGTTTGATGTTCAAATTGTTTTGTAACATGATTATTATAAAGATTAAACCCTACAACATTTATAAATAACGCTGCTACTATTGCTAGTGTTATATTTTTATACATTGTTTTACTCCGTTTTATAGTAACTCTGTAGATTATACAGATTATTTTTGGTTATGTCAAGTCTATCTTTGATAGATATAAACATCCCACCTCTGAGCATCTTCTAATCGACACTCACGCCAGTTAATAAACCCACTAGAGCTAGTATATTTGTGTAGATTTGGGTTGTTCTTTCCAAATCGACCATGACATTTTACATAGTATTGATGGTTTATATGTTTATTCAACATAGTGACTGACTCTCTAAGGTTCTTTAAAATAAATTGACCATATAGATCACCAGGTTTTACTGTCATTACATAACTTTTAGTTCTCGTTCTCATTTTTTTCTCCTCTATAAATCACAATCCATGTGTAGTTTGCTTTCATGGACATCCTCTCCGCATGACTCACAACTAGTGTTAGTACAGCGAAACCATATACCATCTTCTGTTTTCATTTCTTCAAAACATTCTTGACAATTATCACTCCACATTTTCTCCTCCTTATTAATGTAGTATGCTATCTTTTTTAATTTCTTTTTCTAATTCATCTAGTGCTGCTTGCTCTGCTTCCGCAAGACCTACCATTAAACCTGCTGTTTCTTCAACGGCCATAGGGTTTAACAATCTTGATACCAAGATACAAACTATCTGCTTAATGGTTGCTTCATCACAGGTAGTTTCGATCTGTCTAATATGTTTTATAATTTTATCAATGTCGTTATACTTACTCAACCTTCCTCCTCCTTTAACTTTTTATTTAATTCTTTAAGTGTAAACTTTTTCCTGGAATACTTAGTCCTATCTCTATGTGTCTGTGGTTTATGGAACTTGTCCATGTTCTTTTTAACTGGGTTCTTCATCTTCTATCTCAATATCAAAACTCAGCGCATCAATCTTTGCATATTTGTCTTTGCCTTTAAGCGAATAACTAATAGCAGTAAGACTATCACATAGCCAACCTCCATCATGTATAGGTTTATCTGGTATTTCAAAATTATATTTTTCTTTTAATTTATCTCGAAGCAGTTCTGCTACTTCATGTGCAGGTATTGTTATTGTTACCATTTCTTCCTCCTGTTTTAAAAATTCTTTTGTTTAGTATTCTTGTTTCCTCTTAAATCATCTAACACTTTAAGAGATTCTTCTAACGCACCAACAGGCATTTCACTTATGTCATTTTCAATAGCCCATAGCGTGTCTTTAATTGTGTCTTCAACGAAAGTTATCTTTTCTGTTTTAGTCATTGCCTCCTCCTAGTCAACTCATTCATTATCTTTTGTTTTAATTTAGGTTTAGTTCTGGTGTTGTTATACAAAGCAACAAGCTCACTCTCAGCTATTGTCTTAATGTAATAATGCTTAACAGTAGTTTGATTAGTCTGTCTGTTATAACTCTTGGTGCTTGGTTTTAATTTAGTTGGCATCTTATTCTCCTTTTAAAGCCTTCTGCATTTCTGCATATTCACGTTCAATCTCCTCATACTTACCATCTGCATAGCTTGGTATAATATTTGTGCTGCCTTTTAAAGTTTCGCGTTCCATTTCATCTTCAATCATTTGTTCTATGTGATAGATAGCTTGGGAGATACCAGATTCTTTTCTTAGTCCATGAGGAATCCTGGTTTCTAATTGAG
>Ga0098036_1000717_pt1 | contig 13704 bp, 18 predicted proteins | sample 4_EtaG_FD_77064 | JGI IMG/M metagenome (GOLD analysis project Ga0098036, IMG submission 77064) | Marine viral communities from the Subarctic Pacific Ocean - 4_ETSP_OMZ_AT15127 metaG | ecosystem: Environmental > Aquatic > Marine > Oceanic | place: Pacific Ocean | collected 2015-01-07 | reverse complement strand
TTATATCTACCACCACAATCTTTACAATTAGGTATTGTACAATCAACCCAAATATTACTAAGTTTCTTTTTAATCTTATCTCTATATGCATATGTTGCATAGTAATTATAATCTTTTTTATTCTTTGAATATAGTTTCCATTTTCCATCAGGTTGTTTCTGCCATTTCATTTTTCAGGGTATACCTCTCTTATACATTTATCACATTCTTGCCAATACCCATCATATTTAGATTTACATCTAGGACATTTCATTACCAAGTGCTCCCCTTATCAGAACAGTCCATCTCTGCACCACAGTTAGGACATCTTAAATGACAAGCACTAAGTTCACCCATCTCCCAATCACACCTTGGACATTTTTGTCTTACCATGCTTACGTATTTTTTTCCTTATTAATATAAGTCTTTCGAAAATATCATCTACACTATCACTATCTTTTGACATATAAATAAAAAAAAGAAGATTGAAGTATTTATTGTTTTGGTGGAAACATAGAAAGTGCGAGCATTATTCTGCCTGTGCCTTCTGCTTCCTTCTCAACAACATATACATCAAGTCCATCTGATGCATCTTTCGATACACATTTTTCTACGACATCATTCCAGTATTCAGATTTTGCTTGACCAATAACTGTTTTACCGAATGAGTGTTTAACTCCATCAGTAGTTTTGATCTCCACTATATCTGAACCAAGAGATTCAACGTGTCTTACGCTAAACCCTTGAACTGTGAATTTATCCCCTGCCTTAACAGCAACGCTGTTTTGGAAAGAACCTTCGATGTCAACGACTTCACTAACGTTCATTACAATATAGAAATAGATACCTAATATAAACCTACTCTTTAGTTAAGTGACATACAGATAATAATTGGTCTGTAATCTTGGAACGGATTTGTCCAAAGGTGTGTGTCTCCTCATCTAGTTTAGGGTACAATGACTTTGTCATATGATGTGCTGTAACAAGACATTGTAAAACCATCTCGGCACATTGTTTAACACCATCTGATACTGGTACATCTGGTATATCCATTTTCAAATTTGTGTCTGGCTGAGTGTTGAAACTACCAGTTTTTTTCTCTTGTGGTTTCCATTCAGATACCTTACCACCCTGCTCACTAAAACATCTTTCTTCAATGCATATTGCTTTTGGTGTTTTCTGATAATATATCTTATCTCCAACCTTCCATTCAGCATCACAATAGCTACAGGTTCCTTTGTATTTGGCGTTCATTATTGAGCCCATAACTATTGATTAAAACAGCCAAATATAAATCTTTATATTACTCAAAAAAACATTAAATTTATGGATAAACTCAAGATACTATCTTTAGTATTGATAGTATTCTCAGTAAGTATAGTATTCACAGTATCTGCATCTGCACAATATCCAGATGAGGGCTCTGATAGGTATGAGTTACTTGGTGTAAGGCATGATGTAAGACCAGATGTCTGTGTGTTTGAACCTAACCCAGAGACTGTTGATGCAGAATATTGGAAAGACGTAGAAAAAGAATCGTGGAGAGCCGTACTTGATTGGCAAGTAGCAATGACAGAATTCTTACCTGATGGTGATTGGACTATGAATATACATTCAACGGTTCCTTATGAAGAACATTGGAATAAAACCCCTGATGAATATAGACATTGTAATATATTTTTAACTTATGAAGCATTTAATGAAGACCCAGATAATAAAGCATTGGGTTTAACAGGTATTGATTTTGCTAACAGTTCTCATAAATTCACATTCATAGTAGTATATCTTCATGCTGTAAAGAACACAAGTATAGTATTGAATTTTGAAGATGCAGAGAAAGACCCAGAAACAGGTTTAACTAAGTTTAAAATAAACCTTGCAAAAGAACAACTACCATTACAAACTGTATATAATATAATATTACATGAACTTGGTCATGGTCTAGGACTTGGACATTATGAAAGTCTTGCTCCAAACGGTCACTATCGTTCTACAATGACACCTAGTTTAAAGCCATTTGCTAGTGAAGTATTTGAGATTAAAATATCAGATAAATTCATGCTTGGTTATCTGTATGGACTTGATGGTTTTCAGAAACCACAACCACTGTGGATAGACGATTACTGTTTGTTTGATCATGGAATTAAAGTTCTAGGATGTTATTAAAAGACTTATATATGTGAGGTATTATAATTCAATATGGCTCGTAGAAAGGTAGGTAACTCACACACCACAATAAGTGTGAGATGGGAAGATAAAGAAAAACTTAGAACACACGCCAAACTAGTTAAGAAAACAAAGAATGGTGATATGTATGAAAGTGATTCTGTATTGTTTCAGAGAATATTAAATTTCTATAATGAACATAACCCAACATCAGAAAGCCCAAAGGCTACTTATCCTCAAGGACAATCCCAGCAAGATTCTTCTCACGAGGAACCCACTTTAGAGTAATATTATCTAATAATTTTTCCATACATTTTTTATATAACGGTCTTAGTGTTTCAGTAGTGACTCTCCACCCACCATTAACTTGATTAACTATTAATTTTGAATCAGAGTATATTGTTATATCCTTCTCATAATATGATTTTCTACTTCTAATGTATTCTAATGAATATAATAATGCTAGATATTCTAATTCATTATTTGTTAAATCTCCGGCTCTTGTTTTGATAACAGTTACATCTTTGTTAGTATCAACAAGACATATTCTTGAACCTCTTGTTCCACCGTCCACGTAGATTTTAATCACTGGTTGGTTTTGGGTTCTTGGATGTATAAAGTTTCCTACATTCATTACTACAGTATATTCTTTGTCTACCTTTATATCTCCAAGGTAGTGTAGCGTTACACTCTATACAATGTTTCGGTTCATCTCGTCTCATATAAAAAGGTATTGCTTTCAGTGTATTTAAAGGTTTACTCTTCTTTTTCTTCTTCTTTAGTGTATCTTAAGCCCCATGTGTTAACATTGACTTCACTGAATTTCTTTGTTTTGTATGGTTTTACATCAGAATATACAAAGTTTGCTGCTCCTTGAGTTGCAGTTGTTGCACTACCACTAGAGGTTGAACCAACATCTTTCTTTTTTCCAGTTGCCGGATCTATATCTGCACCATCATCTTTTGTTTCTGGTTTTAATTTTTCGTGTTTAAATTCTTCTGATTTATCGTCATGTGTTTGTCCTTCATAATCTTCAGGTGCATCTACCTGTCTTGATACGTTACCTGATATACCTAAGTCAGGTCTGTTACCTACATTACCTAATGCATTTTCTGGTTCTACATCAGATTTATCTTGGAAGTTACCTGTTCTCTCATGATCTTTTGTTTCTGATTCTTTTGTTTCACCCTGTTCATATGTGAATCCTTCTTTAGTTAATGCATCTTTTAATTCTTGTGGCATTTCTCTCCATGATTTTGAAATGAATCTTGGTGAAGGTACTCTGGCTGCTGTTAAAACACTTTCGCGTTCTTCATAATCCATAGAATCCCATGTCTTATTTACTATAATATCTTTAATGAAGAATGTGTCATTTATATGAATGTCATATAATTTACCGTTCTCTTTAGCTATTGTTACATAAGCACCACCCATTGATACAACTATACCTCTGCCTTTATCGACACCGTTTTGTAAGTAATGTATCTCATCTCCTATTCTTGTCTCTGTAATCTTGTTTAAGTCGGTCATTCTATTACTCTTTTTTGAAGGTCGCCCTATATAAGTTTCACCTTCTACCTCTTCGTTAGGTTCTGAGGGATTAAATGCTGCACCTAAATCACCATAACCATTACCATCTTTCTCAACATCTTCTTCTGGTTCTTTCTCAACATCTTCGTTAGGGTTTTCTAACGGTTCATCTTCTGCTCTGAATGTTGGCTTAGGATTAGACCATCTTGATAGTTCTTGATGTCCTACTTCATCTGGATCCATGTTACCTGCTGGCATAAATACACTTCGACCACCAACAGTCTGCCATTTACCAGATTCTCCAGTAGCAGGGTTTGCTATAGATGGATGTCTCCATGGTTTTGTTTTCTCTTCAACCATATATATCACATATACATTTAATATTTAAAGTTTAACCAAACAAAGCCTTCTTTAGACCTTCTCCCACGTCTAAAGCAAACCAACCATCTCCTCCTTGGACAGCTCTACAGGCTAAAACTAGACTATCAGGGTAGTCGTCATGCTCATCTGATTTAATCTTCATTATTCCAGTTTCAGTATATTCTCTTCTTAGATACGATAATTGATATACTAATTTATTAACATCTTTTAATGATATTCTCTTATTCTCAAATAACAGTCTTAGATTCTTATACATATCAGCCTTCTCTTGTAGGGTAAACATCACCCCCCGGGCAGGTAAACTACGTTCTCTAGCAAGATCAATCAGACCACCACCTAGTCCAGTTTCATCTACATATACTGTTTCTACTTTATAGTCTCTACAAAATTCACCCATTCTTCCACATACATCTACCACATTAGATTGTGATTCTGCTTCTACGTGTTCAACAAATACATGGTCATCATCATCAACACCACATATAGTGTAAACAGTTTCATCTCTTCCAGTACGTGCAACGTCAACACCCATGAAATATCTAACTCTTCCTTTAGGATGTCTATCATTAACAGCATCTTGTATTAATGAATTAGGAATTAATGCATCACCAATATCTAGGAACTCACCTTCGACTTCTTGAACATATTCCTCTCTAGTTAATTTTTTAATCTCTTCAATAAATGTTGGGTCTTCTTGTACAAGTGGGTTATCAGTTGACTTTACATGAAACTCTGTCCACATACCATCAGGGTTAGCTGGTTTTGCATTTTGACACGCTTCAAAGAAATAACCTGACTTACTAAACGGTGTTGAAGTTAACCAAACTCTTGCTTGTGTAGCCATACCAGACGGTAGGAAAGCCCTAAGTATCTCAGTTTTAATGAAAGAACATTCGTCAGCAATAATAACATGAGGAGAATAACCTCTCAGTGACACACCTGTTTCACCAGTTGCTCTTGTTACAATACGTGACATACCGGTGTTGTCTAGATATTTAATCCACATTTCTGTTTGTGTGTTTCTTACTATATACCCCTTTAGAAAATCATTATTAATTATTAAACTTCTAATTCTATCAAACATGATTGTTGCCTGATTTTGTGTAGGTGCTGCAATTACTATAGTACATTCTTCCTTAACAGTCTTTAATAACAGAGGAGCAAAGAAAGCAAAGTGCACTGTTTTTACAGCAGTTGACATTGTTTTACCCACCTGTCTGCCTGATCTATATACAATAAATCTATCTTGGCAATTAACATATTTTTTATTATAGTCAAATAATTTATGATCTAAGAATATCTCTGAAAATTTACTAGCATCTGTAACACACTCAGCCACAGTTGCAGCAAAATTCTCTCTATCACTTATAGTATTTTTGGTTGTTCTGCCCATTAAACAGCCCTCGTGTGGGTTGATTTTATATGTTCTATTACTTCTTGGGAGTCTTTAAACCCCCTTTTACCACACCAAATACAATGCTTTATATTATACACATTGGTGCCTTCCCATGATCTCTCATGAAATTCGTCCACATCACTCATCTTTAACCTCTTCACCACATATTCTACAATAGAATTTAAACTCTCTAAAAAAGAAGTTAGGGTGTTCGCATTCACTCATCGTCTACCCACACCCATTTACCCTTACTATTCATCTTAATTGGTTTCTTTGGTTTCTTTTTATTTAGTATTTGATTAAGTATCATTAATTGATTTGCTAACATATATGTCAACTTGGTTTTCTCAGAACCTATGGCTGTTGATAACTTCTTCTCAATATCTTTTACCAATTTTATCTGATATTCTTCAGGTGGTAATGCGAATTTTTCTCGTTTAAACCAATTGAACATTTAATCACCACCACTCTTCTGTGCTTTAATCTGCCTAAATATATTAGCAATATCTCCCTCTTTATTATACTCAGCCTTTTCAGTTACAACTATCTTTGAGTTCATATCATTGATAGATTTAACCACATTTAATAGAGTGTTAATTTCAGATTTAGTATTTCTATCAGGTATATTACCATCAAGTTTAGACTGTGTTAAAGCCATAAGTACATTTTCGAATGATAGTTTTGCAATCATATCCATCATTGATTTTAAATCTTCAGGGTTTCTAGTATCAATTTCATTAATGAATTGAACAAAGTCATCTCGTATTCCACAAGCAGCACCAGCCTCATACTTAGGACACTTTCCATTACCTCCGGTTTCAATTGATCTATAAACACATTGGTCACAGAGAGCAGGGATATTTGCCGTCTTAAAATGTTTTGCAGCGTTGAATTTAGAAAGTGTTTTCCTTTTATCCTCACTAGCAATATATGTTCCATCAAGCTTCTTAATTTTAAAGACATCGTCTGCCATATAATAATTGTTATATATTAGTTAATAAAGTTTTCCGAATAAATGCCGTATGATTTACACATTGGCATGAAAAGTAGTGCAATAGGTGCTTTCATTAAAGCATAATAATCACCTGATATTATTTCATCTACTGTTATGTTATATTTCTCAAGATTTTCTTTGTATAGTTCACACCAATGACGTAATTGTGGTACCATACCCCTACCCTTTTCACCAAAAAACATAGACACAGTTGAGTTATTATTCCACACCTCAGTTTTTTTAGCCATGGCAGCAGACATCCATCCACTAGTATCAAGGCTTTCAAAGAATCTTTGTTCTATGTATCTCCCTTTAGCTAGACCGTGGTATTTTAAATTCATTGGTAGTTTTCTCATCTGATCTTCTGTTTCAAGTTTTCCTTTTATCTCACCAAGACAAACATAAGAGTCTGATGGTAGTCTTAACTGACTTAGATGATGTAAATAATTACCTTGTAATACAGGTAACGTCCAATCAATACCTAACTCTTGTTCTTGTTTCCAATACTTTAGAGTTTCCTCCATATTATAAAACACATCGAATTGTGTAGCATAACTATATAGTTCTTTATTAGTTTTCAACCAACTATGATACTTATCAGGGTCACCTTTTGTACCTGCCACAACAAATACTGAATCAAAATCTTGGAACTTCTTAATATTAGCATATGAATATCTATGTGATAACATTACATTTTTTATGCCACATGATTCTAATGCTTCTAAATGTGCCTTATTATTAGCATTAAAGTAAATCTTCATCTTCGTCTATAACCCACCTTAATGCTCGTATGATCCCTCTTCTCTCATCATCAGGCAGTTTAACAAATTTTATTGGAACCTCTCTAACATCAGGGTCTTCATGTAACATGAGTTCTTTTTGTACTACAATTAAGTGTCTAATATGATCTTCACTTCTCATCATAATACTCCCTGTTATCTGTAAAGCACTTACTTGCATATGGACACATTCCATCACATAGAAAACACTTTGTTCTTTCAGGGAGTTTTTTATCTAGTAGTGCTTCTTTAATTATGGATGCTTTCTGTTTCATATCTTCAACAGTTTCCTCATATGGTGCTAATTTAAATGTCATTGCTATAGGTTTATCTCTTACATCCTTTTCTATCTTATTACTAATGTATATGACACATCCAAACGATGCATCTATTCCATAGCATTTATGGAGTAATACTCTATATCTATTAATCTGATCTTTGTGTGAATCACTTGGTCTTGATGATGCTTTAGAAAAATAACCTATTGAACCAGTTGTTTTCTTATCACAAATAATCCACTTGTCCTCTACCTTCATTAGATCATCTATGCTTCCGTATATAATATCTAGGTGTTTTGGATCGTCATCTGGTATAGCTTTTGCTTCTTCATATGTTAGTGGTTTATCTTCTACCCAATCCCAAGCTAAGAATTTTTCATGATTTTCATCTGTTGCTAATTGTGAATTACTGTGTACAACTTGACCAAAATAAAGAGATTTTGTATTCTCTGTGTCCATACCTGTATCTGGTAGTATTTTTTTATAGATAACATTTCTCATACATGGTTTAATAACATCAGAAACGTGTATTGTACCAAGTCTTTCTGTCTCCATTGCTTCCATTTGGGCTCTACGAAACTCAAAATATATTTGATTATTAATATCTTCTATCTTTAACATTACAAGGACGTAGAATAATACCTAATATAAAGGTTTAGGCTATATCTTTTGGACAATCACAAGAAACATTTCCTTGATCATCATGGTCAAATTTCTTTTTACAGGTTCCACAAACACCTGATGCGACTATTGTTATATCTACCATTAGTAACTCTCCTCTATGCTAAAAGAAAAAGATTCTGTTTGTTCTGAAATAGCACCGTTTGTATCTAAGAGTTCTACTTCTCCTTCCCATCTACCAGCTTTAGCATTGGTTGCATCTGTTGCACTTAGAGCATAACTCACTTCTCCATTAGATCTATTATCAAATATTAAGTCTCCGTTTATCAATAATGTTCCATCTGTTTTCCACACCTTCCATTTACCTGTGGCATATGTGGTACTATTGGATAGGTTCTTTGCTGAGCCTGTTGAATCAGATATGGTCAACTGTAGTGTTGCCCTACTTCCGGCTTTAACCTTATACTCGATTGCTCTTGGTGTCATATCTATACTCATTCTAGTAACCTGCTCCTCTTAAACTCTTATTCCTTTTAAATATTCTTGCAATCTTACTTCTACCAAATGCTCTAGCCACTCTTCTTCTACCTGCTACAACTCTTCCTTCTAATAAGTTTCTTAATGAGGTGTCTATGATATTTTCAGTTTCTGCTATAACACGTACCATGCTTTTTAGTCTAGTAGTGTTATCAGATATACTTAATGTGTCTGATAGGACACGAATCATTGTTCTTACTGTGGCACTTGCTTCTGATACTCTCAATATCTCATGAACCATAATTGTTACATTTAATGCAGTATTAAATACTTCATTCAAACTAACAGACTCATTAATCTTTCTTACTAATGTTCTTGGTAATTTTTGTAAGTCTTGTATTTGTTGTGACTCATTGAGTATTCTTACAAGTGTTCTATATGAATTTATGCCTTCATTCAAACCAACTGTCTCTGATAATATTCTTACCATAACTCTTGGTAATCCTCTTAATTCTTGAAGTTGTAATGTTTCATTTATTACAAAATATAATGACATGAACCTTGCAAGTGTTTCAGATAATTGTAATGTCTCATTTACATTTCTAGATAAAGCATTAAGTCTACTATTAACTTCAGATACCTGTAATGTATCACTTACTAAACGTGTCAATGATCCAAATCTATTAGAGACCTCACTTGTTTGTAACGTCTCTGCTAATATTCTTATTAAACTTCTAACTGTTAATTGTGATTCAGATATAGATATTGTTTCATCTATTGGTTTTAATCCAGTTCCTAATCTACTAACAGATTCAACTTGTTGTATAGTATCAGATAATAATCTTACCAAAAATCTTGTCTTTTCTTCAAGATCTGCTACTGTTTCTGTTTCGTTGATCTGTCTTGATAGTTCTTCTAATCTGTTAAAGTTTTCAGATAACTGTTCTGTTTCATTTACTGCTTTAATTCTTCCTCTCAAATAAGCAACTGCTTCAGATATAGATGCTGATTCATTAACGTGTTTAAACAAACCAGATACTTTTGTTGCTGCTTCAGATACACTTTCTGTTTCTGATAATATTTTTATTATTTCTGGTCTTACATCAAATATATTATTCTGGAAAACATTCTTTTGAAATGAGTAATCTCCCCATGTGTTATCTTGAAACACATTACTTTGAAAAATGTTACCTTGAAAAACAATATTTACTTTTGCCAATCATGCTACCTCTGTCCACGAATCCGAGGTTGCGTTCCAAATATAATGCTTACCAGTATCATTCTCCTCAAAAATCGTACCATCACCTGTTGTATCACTTGCTACATCACCACTTGCACCTAGTACGGTTATGTATGATCCTACATCATAAGAACCTGAACCTGTATTAGTACAAACTATTTTTGTTATTTGTGCCGAAGTGTTAGCCCATTTACCTACCCATTCAGTTCGACTTGGTGCGTTACCTGCACCATCTGTGTTAATATTATAACTTGATATAACTAATTTTTCTTTATCTGATATGTTTGTAATATCCATAGTTATGTATCTGTCATTTGTTTCATCTCCCCTAACTTCTAATTGTGGTTGTGATGTATCTGTTGAATCAGAAGCTCCATCATTACTTCTACGTCTTGCATAATTATTTCCTGTATCAGAATTAAATGTTATATTCTCTTTAATAGCACCACCTGTTGCTATTGTATGAATTATAACTTTCATATTTTTCTTTGCAGTAAAAGTTCCACTATCTAATACATCTCCAGAACCACTTAATGCCACATGAGCTAATCTTATCCAAGTACCTGCCATCAGTCAGCACCCCATACTTTTATGTAAGTTCCAGTATTAAAACTACCACTGTCAGGGTTTGTAATATCCACTCTTGTAATCTGATTACTTGTATTAGCCCATTTACCAACTGTTTCTCGTCTATGTGGTGCGTTGCCTGCACCTGATGATGTTGCATTTAACTCGGAAATGAGTAATTTTTCTTTACTTGCTGTATTAATAACATACATATCAAAAAATGCTGTTTCATCTGTTGTGTCGCCAAATCCAATATCAATATTTGCCCTTGATGTTGAGTTGTTTGCAGTTCCACCGTTTTGACTTCTCATTCTAGCATAATTAGAACCTGTATCATTATTGAAGGTTAATTCCATACTAGCCGTACCTGTTGCTATCATCTTACATTGAATCATTAAATATTTTTTTGCTGCAAAACTTGAAACATTTATTGTATCACCTGCTGATGATAATTCTACACTTGCTAACTCTTGCCAAAAGTTTGTACCACTATCAGCTTCATCATTATCATATCCTAATACAACCATTTCTGAACCCTCTGCCATAGTTGCTGATGAGATACCTTCCATTCTTGCTATATTAATTTGAGCTGAAGTGTTTACCCATTTCATAGCTCGTTCATATCTGCCAGTTGCTGTACCTGCACCTGTACCTGAAGCGTTATCTACTGAATTAAGTGTAAATAATTTTTCTTGTGCTGATATATTAACTGCTTCTGTAACACCAAATACCTGTTCACTACCTGTTGCACCTGCACCACCATTAACATACCAATATACGTTATGTGGAGAAGATGCAAACGTTCCATCACTACCCCCATTTTCTGAATATCTTTGACAATAATTAGTACCTGTATCAATACTACCACCTGAACCAACTCTCATCTGTGGATCAGCTCCAATCGAATTGTAAAGTATCATGAGATTATCTTTATCTGCAAATGCTGATGTTGTTAATGATGATGAACCACCACTACCTGCTGTAATTCTTCCTAGTTCCTTCCAACTTGTTGCTGGAGGTGAAGCTAGATTTAATGCTGTTCTTTCAGCAGCAGTTCCCTGTAATCGTTTACCACTTAGATATTTAACAGCCATTACGAAGGTACACTTGTCCTATTATTATATATATCGATGTTTGACATAGTGCCAGAAACTGTTCTGCCTGCATTACTACTCATTAAATTCATAAATTTAACATACTTTAAACCTGTTATACCTGCTGCACATGAACCTGTTATTGATACTACGGTAGTACCAGTATGTGAACCTGTTCTCCAAGTTACATCATAAGCTGTTGAACTTGTTCTTCGTATTTCAACATAATAATCTGTATTAATAACTGGTGTCCATGATGTTGAACCATCACCTGAACCACCATTATTTAACCCAGCTCCATCTGCATCATTTCCATATAGATATGTTGTGTTATCAAATTGATTTTGGAATCCAATAAAGTCTTGATTTGCTGCACGATTAGTATCTTTATCGTGACTAGATAATCCAAAGTAAAGGTAATTGCCATTTGAACTACCACCTGAAATTGCAGAAAAGTTAATTTTACATCTTAATGTCCATGCTGTATCACTAAGAGCAGAAGATAATTCATGTGAAGCAGATTTATTTGAACTGTTTCTTAACACATTAACCTGTATATTATTTCCAACCTGAGCATATCCGTTTGCATCAGTTGTTGCCCATGTATTACCTGAACTAGAAATATCACCATAAGTTACAACAGAACCATCTAATGCCCAAGTATTATCAGATTGTTTCCACCAGTATGAAGGTGTATCATCTGTTTGTTCAAAGATTGTGTTAACTGGTAGATTAGTCATTCCATCTAATTCACTTGTTGATGAAGCATCGTTTTTACAACCATCTAGTGAAGAAACACCGTTGTAAACTTGTATATCGTGAACTGCACCTTGTAAGTATGCTGTTTGTGGTGTACCACCTCCTCCACCACCCCATAATCCAAAATATTTTAGAGGTGATCCACTATCACCCCAATCTGAATCAACTGCTTCTGATTTGTTAAAAACATCTGTGCTTCCATAAGCCGAAGTAGAACATTTACAAGTTAATGTAGTTCCATCCCTATTTACTTCTATAAAGAATGTTTGTGCAGAAGCAGATATTGTCACATCACTACCAATATTATCTGCATCTACTTGTTCATCTTTACCCCACCCTGCTCTACACATAGGTGTTGATGAATTATAAAATTCAACAGTACAACCATGACCATGATAATTATCATCATTGGCATTACCACTAATTATGGCTTCGTTTCTATCATAATCAGTTAATCTAATTTTAATTGATGCGTCACCATTACTTTGAAAAGTATCGAATCTTACCTTATATCTCATTAACCATTTACTTGTGGATAATGCTTCATTCATACCATTATTAGAAACTGTAATATCTTTAGTAATTGCACCTTTGGTAGCATTATTTCGTATAGATTTAAAATCTATTTCATCGTTGGTTTCATCATATTTTTTCCATGAATAAGAACCACTTGTAACTGAACTATCATATTCACCACTACCTGTTCCTTCTTCACCATCTGTATCTATCCATGTTCTTGTTGCACCTAAACTTGTACTATCCATAGTATAATTTGCTTTTAATTCTGACTTGTCAGTTAATGATGAAACTAATTGTCCATCGCCTGCTGTGAATGATAAATCAACATCTGGATCACCACTTGCTGTGGCAGATTCCCAAAACTTGATATTATCTATCCAACCAGCTTTGTTTCCTTGATAACCATTTTGGATTTTAATATATCTTAAACCTGTAACACCTGAACCTATTGTTTTATCATTTGTCCAAGTAGTTGAGGAGTAATCTGAATTATGTTGACTTAGTGTATATGTTGTTCCACTTCTTTTCATTTGCATATAATATGTTGTACCTGCTGTAACTGAACCAAGACTATCTGTTTGATTACCTGTTGCATCATTTCTTGTTCCATCTGCTATTGATTGTCGCCAACCATTACCTGAATAATTAAAGGTGTTTAGTGCATTGTTTGTAGATGTCAATATACCGTCATTACTTGATAAAGAAACGAATGTCATTGAAGCACCACCATTGTTTGAATCGTATGATGTTAAATTCATTTCATATCTCATTACAAAATCACTATCACCTTTTGCACTTCCTAGATCATACCAAATTCTGTGATTACCTCTTGATTCTGCATTAATATTTAGTTTTCCACCTGATATTTCATGGTCAGTTCCACCTTGATCCCAACCTGAATCACCACCTACATTATTATTTGCT
>Ga0098036_1000716_pt1 | contig 13713 bp, 17 predicted proteins | sample 4_EtaG_FD_77064 | JGI IMG/M metagenome (GOLD analysis project Ga0098036, IMG submission 77064) | Marine viral communities from the Subarctic Pacific Ocean - 4_ETSP_OMZ_AT15127 metaG | ecosystem: Environmental > Aquatic > Marine > Oceanic | place: Pacific Ocean | collected 2015-01-07 | reverse complement strand
GATACTGGTGGGCCAGCAATTACATTTGCCAAGAGCCGTGGCACTTCAATCGGTTCTTTCACCAGTGTTGCTGACGACGACACGCTGGGAGCAATTAACGCTTATGCTGCCGATGGTACTGATACGGCGAGTATAGCAGCGCAGATCGTGTTCTTAGTAGATGGTTCACCGGGTGGAAATGACACACCGGGTCGGATTGTTTTTGCTACTACAGCCGACGGTGCTGCTACTGCTACGAACCGTATGACTATTGCAAATGACGGAGCTATTACAGCTACAGGAACAATTACGGCTGCTGGATTTGACTTAGGAAGTCACGGCAACAGGCTGACATTAGATGCTGATGCTGACACATGGATTGAGGCTCCATCTGACGACTACATTAAGTTTAGAATTGCCGATGCTTACAAAGCTGAATTAGGTGGATTTGCCGCCGCTGGTGATATTCAGTTGAAGTTGACTTCGCAAGCAACTAACGCAAATGCCCGTTTGACTCTTGCAGTACCAGCAAACTCAGTAGGGTCTGGTGATCCAACCGTTGTATGGCAGGAAGGTGCAGGAGATGGAACAGCAGGGGATAAAGCCTACTGGATGAGTTATCTGCCAAATGGTGGATACTTCAGATTGATGAGTTATACATCAACAGTAGCTGACATTTGGCGTGTCCCTGACGATCAGACAACCTTTGATCTGAACACCACGGCAGATGAGAACGCTTTTGACTATGTTTGCCAAACATGCGGTAGACACCAACTAGATGAGTTTAAGTGCTGTGGGGAAGTGTTGTGGCAAGATGACGTTGCTTTGATGCTACAAGTTCTTAGGCAAGAACCAGATGCGATGGCAAACTTAGAGCGTCAAGGAGTTATAACAAACTATCCGTACAATCCAGAGACTAAAGAAGGCGGAGGACTCTTTACTTCGGCTAATCGGATGCCGTGGTTCTTGTTGTCAGGAATGGTTCAGATGCACACTCGGATCAAAGAACTAGAAGAAAGACTGCTACAGGAGGCTCCAAGTAAATGGCTGCAAGACACGCCAACGTAGTCGTTAGGCATCTGTCTAATAACCACATAGCACCAAGACAAACAGTTATACGTGATGTTACCGCTGCTCTGGCACAAGTAGATGATCTTGCTGATAGCGCTAAGGATCGTATATTGAACGCACTTACGGCAAACATGGATGAGATAAGAGGTTGTTCAGAGTGTACAGAGATAATTCAAGCTGGTGTTGCCCTCACAGTGGGCGATGAAGAAGCAGAATAGGAGAAAGACATGGCTGAAGTAACAGTAGAAATGGCAGACATCAATGCCGTACTCAACAGTAATCCGACATTTGCCCAGGCAGTACAGAGTGCGGCGATGGCTCGTCGGATAGATGAACTAGAAGCAGAACAAGGCGATCGACAATGCGGTTCTACATGTGACTGCCAATGTGAGTGTATAGAAAGTGAACCTCTTAAGGAATAAGGCCGTATAATTGCTTGATAACTTAGAGGATGATAAAATGGTAAATGAGAATGAGACAGTGGAACCGCTTAAGGAAATAATAGAAGACGGTGTAAGAGCCGCTCGTCAAGACGGTAGTCCTTTTGTGGCTGAAGTAGTCGAAGAAGAAGAAGAAGAAGAAGTAGCAGAAGCTCTGATGTCTCTCAACGATGTCAAGGATAGATTTGTCGGTATTGTAGACAATGCCAGAACAGCAGGCTTAGCGTCTGTTACGAGTCGTGGCTTTGCTGCGCTTGAAGGATTCTTTGGCGCGTTAGCTGGAGATAAAGAAAGGCGACCACCAAAGGAGTAACACGTTATGGGTTGGCTACTTGGCCCCCTGCTTGGGGGTGTATTAGGCGGAATCGTTGTAGTCCGTCTTTTAGAGTTTTTCTTAGGTGGGGTATCCAGTGGTGTGATGAACGTCATCCGTCCCCTCTTTTTTGTCGGCACAGTGTCGGCAGTTACAACGCAAACAGGAATGAGCAAATTTACTTCACTGGCACGTAAGTTCCAACGAGGTTCTAGTGCTATTGAAGATCAATTAGATCCCATTACGAAACGTAAGTATTGGTAGTTCAGGAGAGATAAACATGAATGAGTGGGTGCTAGGCGGAATTGCTGTTGTAGCGATCGTCTTTATGCTTGGTGGTGGAGGCTGGATCTGGCGTGTTGCAACAAACCGCGCTCGCCGTAATGCTCCATCTGCCGCAGAAGCTGTAGCAAAGAAGGCTAAAGCAGTCTAACAATGCAACGGTTCGCCCGTCGAGTCCGGTTCGGGCTTCTCGGGACATTACTGGCATTTGGTATTGGTGCCGGTCTTACGTGGTTTTATCGTGTAATAATCTTTGGGTGGCTGATCGCCCCGGCTGACGGGATGCTTTCCCCTCACGAGGGGCTTCCCGTTTATACCAGCCCTACTGAGATACTTAGCGTCACTATTAAATTATCAGTAGTAGGCGGCGTGGTCTTTGCTATTCCCGTTCTGGTAGGCACTATCTTCTACTTAGTGCGTCCGTTGCTTAAACGACATGAGCAACGACTTGTAGCCCTTTTCCTGCCAGCGGTCTTTTTATGTTATCTAGTTGGTGTGTCGTTTGCTTACTTCCTCATGCTGCCTGTGGGGATCGCATTCCTGCTAGGTTTTGGTGAGAATGTAGCTGTTCCCACTATCCGTATTTCGGAGTATCTGAGCCTAGTAATAACGCTCATATTCTGGCTTGGGATTATCTTTGAGTTGCCTCTAGTCATGTATCTAGTGTCAAAGCTGCGGCTCATCTCATATCAACGCTTCAAGCGACTTCGCAAGTTCGTTCCACCAGCAGCAATTATCATTAGTGCGATCCTGACCCCGACGATGGATATCGTGAACCAACTGATGTTGGCTGGGCCTATTGTTATACTCTATGAAGTAGGTCTAACACTCAGCTGGTTGGCTCAACCAGGAAAGGGGAAACTTGTGATTCGGAAACTTAGAGACTTGTTAATCGGGATCCTGCGGCGAGTTGGCGTAATCTTGATACTTATACCGTCACTGTTGGTTGGGTTGCTTTATGTGATTGCCCTGAGTTTCGTATTCCTTTGGGATGGACACCTGTCCACTGGCACACCATCGAGGGCAGCGGACAAGTTGGATGGGATATACGTAAAGGTACTCACGGTAATTGCTAAGCTAGTTAGGATAAATCAGGGGCACAGTACCCCTAATAACGTAGAATCATCAGTACGCTTTAAGATCTAATAAAGGTAATCTAAGCGTATTTATGATAAAATTAACCTTAGAGAGGATTGACTAATGCCCAAGGTAGGTAATAAGAAGTACCCGTACACGTCTAAGGGTAGGGCTGCCGCTAAGCGCGCTGCCAAGAAGAAGATGAAACCCAGAAGGAAAACCTAATAACAGAGAGAAATAGTTGGCTATAGAGTCTGTAACTCGACGTACACTTCGCAGCGTTATTGCGGATGCAGTTGGTGACTTAGTTGTCGAGGGTACTGCTACGGCTGGAACCTCCACTACTCTCACAGACACCAGCAACCTTTTATTTACAGATGATAACGCGCTGGTGGGTGCTTGGGCATATATACACACAGGGACAGGTAGTGGTAATGAACGAGCTATCAGTGCCTTCTCGTCTAGTTCAGATCGAATTACCAGCTTAGCTTGGAGTTCTACACCAGACACAACTTCTCAATACGAGATACATCGTAAGTTTCGCATACGTCAGTACAACAGGGCTATAGATCAAGCGTTACGGCGTTCACGTTGGGCCTGGCTAACGAACAAGGAAGACACCAGCTTTCTAACTAACAGTAACTTGTTAAACCCCCTGTTTACTAACTGGAATACTGCTGGAACTACTGCGGATAATTGGACTAACTCCGGGGCTAACTATTCTCAGAGCGTAGTTAACCGTGCTAATAACATAGGTAAAGCTATTACGATTCAAGCAGTCGTATACTCAACCGCCACAACTTTCCGGCTTCAGGTTACTGATGGCACTACTACTGTAAATGATGCACATGACGGTTCAGGGTGGAATCTCCTGTCTGTGCAGATCACACCGGCTAACAACACTACAGCGTTAACAGTGCGGATCAATCACAGTACAGGCTCTTCATTAGCGCAAGCTCGAGAGTCTAGTATCCATGTGCGAGGCCCGTACAGTGTAAGACTTACTGAGTCTGGAGGAGACGTTTGCTACGTAGACTCCGTGTTTGCTCCAGATTCCTTTACAGTTTATGACTACCCAATGTCATCTGACTTTCATACCGTCAATCTGGTTGAGATAGAAGACGGTGGGCTCATGTCCCAGTTCTCCAGTGGACAGCAAGTGGGTGGTTCTGGAGACGCCGTGAGCAACAGGGGTAAGTATCCTCTTGTTAGTCGTCAATGGCGTGCTACAGCAGGACATGTAAATCCTGACCCGGTATTGCACTTTGACTCGAACTTCTACAGACCGAGTAGCAATAGAGCTATTACGATACATGGTCTTACTACACCTAGTATTCCAACTGCGGACACTGACGTGATAGCCGCTAATATTGACCCGATCGTGGAGTATGCAGTTTACTGGTTAAACCGTTTCTCGGATCAGACTACTGCTGCTGTAGCCCTGAATCGCTGGCGTGAAGCCCGGGATGATACCAGGATATCGTATCCCGGTAACAGCGTAATAGTTAATCCTCTCTAATGACTAATATATCTGTCCCGCAAGGTGTGTCTTTAGACGGCATCAAGCTAGTCACACGTAATAATGTGATTCAGGTTGAAGCTATTAACGCGTGGTCAGATCCTATTCGTACTGTAGGTAACAAGCAGCGTGGTGATCGTATTAACGCTGACTTCTGGGTACAAGAGGATTGGTCTGGAGGTTTGGGATACCACACGCATAAGGGTAGTGCTACAGATCCTAACAATACGCACCCGTCTATTCGAGGATTCTTTGATTCAACAGTAGAGACTCGATGGCAGGGTCAAGTCACGTTAGCTGAGAAAGTACAGACTACTACCCAGGATACTGCGGCTGATAACTTTTACCGGTTTAAGAGAGCAGGGTCCACACTATACGCTTTTTCCGAGGAAGAGAATAAAGCTGTAGCTGCTTATAACGCAGCTGATCCTGATTGGCGAGATGCACTGGATATGAGTTCAGGGTATGCCAACCTGGTGTGCTACGCAATCTTTGAGCATAACGGAGATATGTATGCTTTCGGCGGAGATCAAGCTAATAACACAGTACCGGCTTTTGGACTACGCTGGGATGCTGGTACATGGGCCAAGTTTACTCCCAGCACTACACAGCACCATGATGTAGCGCGGTCTGGTCTTTCGTTCCAAGACATCATGTACCTGGCTACGTATGATACCGCGGATGATCTTGTTCGTATTGAACAGTCCACTGATGACGGTAACACATGGGCTATTATCGCTGGTATGGAAATCACAGAGGCTAACGGCGATACGGTTGAGTTAGTCAGGTATTTTGATGGTGCAGGAACTCCGGCTGTTTACTTGCACACAGACCAAGGACTGTACTTACTAGACTTCGCTAATAGTGATATATCTCCGGTAATTGACTTTAACGTGGCGACGAGCTTATCACAGGAAGTTGTATTTAACACGGGTAGGCCTGAAGTCTGGAATGGAATGTTGTACCTGCCCCGGGGTATGGCTCTTGTTGAGTTCCATTACTCTGGTACATGGCGAGACATTAGTTTTCTGTCACAAGCTAAATTGCCTGAAGCTCTAAAGGTTAATACATCTAGTTTCATAGGTGCTATAAGTGCCAGCGATCAGTGGCTCTTCGTAGGCGTATCAACTGCAGCTAAGAACTCTGTATGGGCTTATGACGGTGAAGGATACCATTACATATGGTCTGTAAGCGCGCAAGGTGCTGCAGGACAGGTTCACTCTTTACGAGATATCCAGATCTTTCACGATAAAGCAATGGGTTTAGATCAACTTCACATTGTTTACGATAACAGTGGTACTCACGTTATGCACCGATTGGATTACGTACTGTCTGATCCTGTGGAGACAGCCTCTAAGCCTTACGAAACTGCAGGACTCCTGGTTACACCCTGGTTCGATGCTGGTATGACAGATGTAGACTCTGTGATCTTAGCCTCTGCTATGGGGTTTCAAGACGTAGATGCCAGTGAAACTATAAAGGTAGAGACTGCAGTTAACTTCTCTTCGTCATATGAAAGCGACTCTGATCGTATCAAGACCTTTAATAACACAGATTCTTCCGGTGATATCTTCAGGTATGAGTCCGGTGCAGGGTTCTCAGGCAAAACGTGGCGTCACAAGTACACGTTTGCAAGTGCAGGATCAACGGACAGCCCTATTATGTATTACCCGATAACATATTTTGAGAAAGTATTCTCAGACTTAAGCAAGTATACGTTTGATGTTGATATGAAGAAGTCGTGGCAAATAAACCAGAGCTCATACGCCTCAGAGCAAGACTTACTTAAAGCACTTCAGGCGTCCAAGGTCAAGGTACCTTTGCTGGCTTTTAGTTATGCAGGTACAGGCATAAACACAAGTGCTACACGTTACGTTCGTATTGAGAACATGCCGAGGGCAGACCGTCCTGCTAGTTCTGGTGAATCCATAGACGGCGGGGACTCAGACGAGGCCTTTGTCCGCATTGAAGTGGGAGAACGACTCTAATGGCTTGGCCTCCTAAGACTCATTCCGCTGGTATGCCGGGGACAAGGGACTTACCTCATCGCTTTGGTTCAGGAGAAGGTAGGGGAGGTCTAACTCTCTTGCCTTTTATCAAAGCAGGACACAGGAATCCTGCTATTGAGCAGTTACCTTCGAGTAGTTCGGGTGTTGTTACTGCTGACGGAAGCGGAGTAGAAGTAAAGTCTGATAACTGTCGTATCTTTACAGGTACTTATACAGGAGATGGAACTGCATCTCAGGTTATTACCTGTGCGGGTGCTGGTTCATCTTCAACAATAAGGTATGTACGTATCTGGCAGCGTCAGACAAGTGACAATACAGCATTAGCCATCTGGGAATCCACTAGAGAAATCAATGATGATATAGCTGCTGGTTTGGGGGTATCGCCTTCATACCAAGTATCTGGAGAAGATATTACAGGAATGTCTTTTGTAGCTGATAATACTATTATAGCTTTAGGCACTGATGGAACTTTTACTGTAGATGACAGTGCAGCTGATTCACACCCCAACAAAAACTCACAAGTTTATAACTATATGGCTTTAGGTAGTTAGCTATTAAAAATGCACCACCTTGTAATGTTCTCTGGCGGTATTGCTTCATGGGGCGCAGCACGACGTTGCGTGGAAAAGTACGGTAATGAAAACGTAACCCTACTCTTCTCAGATACCAAGATCGAGGACGAAGACCTCTACCGTTTTCTTCACCAGACCGCAGACATGCTTAAAGCACCGCTCGTAATTCTGGAAGATGGTCGAACACCCTGGGAAGTCTTCAAGGATGAGCGGTATATAGGTAATTCACGCGTTGATCCCTGCTCACGGATTCTTAAACGAGAGATCACCCGTAAGTGGCTTGAGGATACATACGGACCGGAAGATGTTACTGTCCATCTTGGCATGGATTGGACAGAAATGCACCGAATGGATCGCGCCAGACCACACTGGGAACCCTACACAATCGACGCACCACTGCTCTGGGAGCCGATGATTGGTAAGCCCCGACTTATAGCAGACCTCGCCGAACTCAAGATTGAGTTACCGAGACTTTACAAGCTTGGATTTCAGCACAACAACTGCGGTGGCTTTTGTGTCAAAGCAGGACACGCTAACTTTAAGCTTTTATTAGAGACGATGCCAGAACGCTACGCCGAGCATGAACGCGAGGAAGAGGCAATGCGTGAATATCTTGACAAGGATGTAGCTATCATGAGAGATCGTTCAGGTGGACAGTCAAGGCCATTGACTCTTAAGAACTTTCGCTTGCGCTTAGAGGCTAACAATCCTCAACAGCCTCCGGTGGATGAACTTGACTGGGGAGGCTGTGGTTGCTTTACTGATGACTAGCTCATGGATCAGAGCAGTCACGCATGAAACCGCATGTCGGACATCGTAGTTTGCAATGAATGTCTAACATCTCAGTGCCGCAAATATCACATACCTGATTACTTACCGCCACGGTCAACATAGTCCTTTCCTCGCCATCGAGCCCTACCATGGTCAATAACCACAGTATGTGCGTCAAACAGCTTTCTGGTACTAGAGAAGTCTAATAGCGTAATACCCTGTTGCCAGCCTCTACGGTCTGTACTGGCACCAGCAAAGTCAGGTGGCACATTTGGGCCCTCTACGTTGCACAGAGCGCCATTAGACCACCAACCGTGGTGAGTTTTCCACCCCGGTTCGAATGAGTTGCCTATCCGGTGAGTGTGTCCTGAGACTCCAGACTCGTGGAACTTAGCGATTTCTGCAGATGCTGGATACTTACCAACAGCCGTACCATGCCTAGCAAGGAACGAACCGCCTCCACCAAAGTTAATCTCTAAGGTCTGTGGATATGGTTTGATGTAAATTAAATCCTGGGGGAGCTGCATGAACACAGGTAGTGTTAACGCACCGCCCTCATCTGTTAACTCATAAAGAGCATCGGCCTTGTTTGTTACGTAATCTCGAAGACGTTTCTCGTGATTACCTTCGATGAGTGTATAGTCCTTTGGAGTTAAACCCGTAGCAGCCAGGTCTTTCTCGATAATTTCTAATCCAATCTTACGTACCATGCCAAGTTGATTTCGGAATTGTGGAGTCCGGGTAAACTTTATAGACAGGTCAGGTAAGTCATAGTAGTCCCCTACGTTAATGATTCGATGCGGCTTGAAGTCTCGCATAATCTCACGTGCTACTCGTATAGCTCGTGCATCATGGTAGGGTAATTGATGGTCCCCTATTACTGCTATACGAAGTGACATTGTTACCCCCTAAGCTTTTTAATGATATCTTCGTGCTCTTCTTCGTTAATATCCACCCACCAAGGATTACCAGCTTGTCCTGTTGATAACATTAGCTGCCAGGGTTTTCGTTGTTTTGCCTTTGGAGATCCAGTGGGAGTCTTGTGAATCAAAACTACTGCATCAAGGTTAACGTGTCGTCCATCAGTAAGAGCGTATATCCACATTTTATATCTCCGAATACATTAGTGTAATTATTCTGGTCTAAGTATACGTGAAGTAGAGTTCAAAAGGACACCTGGTCTCTCCAGTTGGGTCCGTAAGTTCCATCTACTACCAGTGGTACATCTAACTTTGCAGCCGATTCCATTATTCCCTTAGCGTATAAGTATGTAATCTGTTCAGTGCCTTTGGGACATTCTAGTATCAAAGAGTCATGTACTGTATTCAGTATCGAGAACCTCCCTGAGACAGTTCCACTCGGGGTGTGGTAAGGCCACAGTTTATACCAAGCCATCTTAAGAATGTCGGCTGCTGTTCCTTGAACAGGCATGTTTACACCTTCTCTTAGGATAGCTCTGTTAATCTTTTTAACTTCGTAACTGTTACCGTGTAAGTACTTTAGGCGTAGCTTACGTCCGAATAGTGTTTCGACGTAACCTTGATTCCTGATCTGGTAGTCGATAGTTTTATAGTACTCGGGAACCATAGGCCAAGCCCTACGGTAGCCCTGTACAAGCTTTCGTGCTTCGTTATCATCTAGTACAACACCTTGCGACCTAGCTGTACGTTTAACTACGAATGCTGCAGACGAATCATCAGGCTCATAAGCACAACCAAAGTTCAGTATCTTGGCTAGACGTCGATCGCTAAGTCCTGAGAGCCTCATCATCTCGTCGTGAACATCACGGCCTTGTTGGTACGCTTTCTGCAGGTTGGTGTCACCTGCTATATGAGCCAAGACTCTAAGTTCGACCTGTGAGTAATCCATCTCTACGAGAGTGTGGTTCTCACTTGCGACAAAGCAGGCTCGTAACAAGTCAGACTCTGCTTCCTCCTTGTCTTCCCACGCTTTTGCTTTGGGTAATGTCTGCATATTCAGGCCCCAAGATTCACCCTTTATCTTCCAACCAGAAGCTGAGAACCTTCCTGTATCCGTGCCCACAATGTTAAAGGACCCGTATGCTCTTGTTCCCATCTTGGCTAAGTTTTCAACATAAGATGTTTGGAGTTTTTGAAGATGCTTAAAGTCTCGAATTCCAAGAGCTAAGGGCGTGTTGAGTTCTTCAAGAGTTGACGCTTTAGCATCCTTCGTTCCGAGTAAGGCAGATGTCTGAGATGCACTAGCGGGGTTGAGTGTCCATTCAAGTGATTTTGCGTGGGAAAGACTTTTGGGAGGTCCGACCCGTCTTCCACCAGCCAGAAAGACTGGCTTGGTCCGATGCGGTTCGCGTTTTGTAGGTGCAGGCTCTTCCCCTTGAACCAGGAGTGAGTCAGCCAATCCCAGTACCAAGTCGTGCTGGGTTTCTGCAATAGTTTTAAGCTTACTTCGTGCGCTGTTAACTGCTTGTTGGTCAAGTGGAAAGCCTCCTTTAATCATGGCGGCGACAGGTTTTATCAAGGGACGATCTATCTGGTTGTAGACTACCCAGTCATCTTCAGTCATCTGGCTTTTGAATATCCTGTATAGCCTTAGAGTACTAACTGCATCATCCACGGCGTAGGGTGCTATCTTAAGAGGATCTACTTGGTCCATCGTAAGCTGGTCTTTACCTGCTGGGCCAATAAGTTCTTCAATAGGTTGTTGTTGTACATTTAATTCTGATAATGCAAGAGCCTTTAGCCCTAAGAATTCTTTGCCTAGAGCACGTGCCATCATCATAGTGTCGTGGAAGTTAATACTGTTGTGCATAGCGATAGCCGCTTCATACACGGCATTGTGAGCTACAACAACATCACATTTACTGATCTGCTCATACAAGGCTATTAACTGAGCCTTATCCCATTGCCGAGTATCAAGATACACACCTTGACCTTCATCCCAAGCTAGTGCAATTCCAACAACATCTGCTTTGTGAGGGCGCAAGTCTGTAGTTTCAAAGTCAAAGGCCACTGTGTCATGTCTAACTATCTCAACCCATACGTTTCGCATCTCTACACTGAACGGGTCTGAGATTAGTTTCCACTTAGCGCGTGGAACATTAGCCTCCGATAACCTGTCCCAGAATCTATTAAAGTCTTCTTCGATTGTAGCTTTAAGGCGTGGGTTATACATGCCTGCAGCCGGGTGATACATGGGTACAAGCTTGCGTCCATTCCAGTCTTTAACTTGCCCGTGAACATCACTAATCCTGTCATGAGGAAAGAAGTGGTTAAGCGTTGTTGACCCCAGAGTAATAATAATTGGAGCAGTACAGTCTTTAATCTCATCGTCAAGCCAAAGCTCTGTGCAGATAGCACGTTGAGAAGGCGTAGGTTTTAACGCTCTACTGAGTAACGTTTTAGGAGGCAAACACTTCACGATGTTTGTGAGGCGTATGTCGTGGATTGGAAATCCGTATTTCCGCATCATGTTATATAGGACATCACCAGATTCACTTTGAAAGGGTCGGGCAAAAGTATCATCAGCAGTTTCAGGAGATTCGCCAATGACCAGGATAGATGCGGTTTCAGGTCCTATCCCAGAAACTACATTAGTTGCACGTGAACCTTCAACATGTGGGGACAGGGCACATGCGTTACATTTACTTATATCGTCAATACCTAGTAAGGCTTTAGATATATCGTTTACGAGTTTACTCATAGCTTTTCCTTAAAGTGATGACCCAACACCCCAATTTGGCAACCTTAAATTAACGAGTCATCTGGCGAGATAATAAAGTATTAAGAGCTAATTCAGCTTGTTGTGGTACTACCCCATTGCCTAAGATACGGAGTCTCTCAGATCTGTCCAACCGCTGGGCCATCCCATCATGCTCTCTGCACACCACGTACATGTCACCGGAGAGAAGAGCATTGACAGCATTAGTTGATTGCCACGCATTACGCCACTTTCGCGTCGAGTGATTGCGGGTGTTATGCCGCGGGTTCCACGATTGCGGGTATCGGAAGCGCTTGGGGTCGGTAGCCAAGAGGAAAACGCGTCGTCTGATATGGGGTGCCCCAACTTCTCCTGCGGAAAATACATCCCATTCTGTATTGTACCCGAGTGTGGCCAGGTCCCCGAGAACTTCCTCGATCGGCCCGTCGAGAAGTCCGGGGACATTTTCCAAGAAGACTTCGCTGGGTTGTATATCGCTAAGTAGTTCTTTGATTCTAGGCCACAACCATCTTGAGTCTGACTGCTGTTGTTTAGCACCGGCTCTACTGACTGGTTGGCACGGGAAGCCGCCAATGACCCAATCCACGAGTCCACGCCATGGCTTGCCGTCGAAGGTTTTGGAATCTGTCCAGATAGGGGCGTCATCCAAGGCGCCATTTTGAATTTGTTTGAGAAGAACCGCAATGGCTGGGACTTCGCGTTCCACGTAACAAACGGTATTAGCAGAGGGAATTGCTCTTTTAACCCCGAGGTCAAGTCCTCCTCCTCCGGAGTAAAGACTGAGGACGGTAGGTGTATCCACACTTAGATCTCCTTTTTAGTAGTAATGATAATTTTTATACTTGTCATCTTCCCAGAAGATTAAGCAGATACAGTCCCCTCTTTCAAAGATAGGACCGTTATCATATACAGTATCAGGGACTGATCTGTCATAACGCTCTACTTCACAGGCATCGCATTTCTCTGCATCTTTCTCAATCTCCTCCTTACACTCCACACATACAAAGCCAGTGCGATCCTCGTGCAACATGCACTTAGAGGCGTGAGTGGGCCACTCTGGAGGCTCTAAGGAATAACCTAAACTTGTAACACTCATTAAGTACGCTCTTTTCTACATACTAGAAACCGAGATGGTTTACTACGGAAGTGGACTACTCGTGTCCCTGCTGGTTGTGGTCTTCTGGGAGGAGCAAAATCAACAAAGTCAACTACTCTCCAGCCGTTGATTCGAAAGGATTCTTCGGCATCATAGACAGTGTTATGAAGTCGTCCTGATTCAACAACAGGTTGAAGTTTAATGATAATGCCCTCATCAGCAAGGTTGATAGCGTTATGTATACCTTTGTTGATAAAGGTAGTAACATCATGGATATTTTGTGGAGCACCTGGAAGATCTCTGGTAGCTCCGTATTTATCTGCATCTCTCTTACGGTCACTAGGTGGACCCTTAGCACTGAACGGGGGATCAAACACGACAACCCCGTAGCGTTGGGTTATCGGGTATTGAGTGAAGTCAAAGGCATTAGCCTGGTCAACGTGTTGATCGCCGTATGGTTTGGGCAGTTGGTCGCTTAGCGTGTACTTGTCATTAACAGCGAGATGCTTAATACGGTTGTACCATTCCCATTTCCAGAAGGTACCTCGACCATAGGTAAGATCTAATACGCTGCTTGTATCAGGGAAGTGCACTTCAAAGATGTCAGAGATTATCTGTCCACTGTGGCCCTTAGTTCGTATTGATTGATCGCTATTCATCGCATGACTCTTTGGGACATTCATCATTGACTTCTCTTGCCCATATGAAGCCAGTAACACTGTTTAACATCAACCCGTCTATTTCTTCTTTTTCATCTCTAGGAAAAGCGGACACAAGAGTCCAACGTCCCTTGTCACCTGCTTTAGGTTGGTGGGCTATACCTTCTGTGAAGAGTTCGTATGTAGTTTTATATTCAATGTATGTCATTTCGGATAATCCTCGTGG
>Ga0098036_1000712_pt1 | contig 13752 bp, 35 predicted proteins | sample 4_EtaG_FD_77064 | JGI IMG/M metagenome (GOLD analysis project Ga0098036, IMG submission 77064) | Marine viral communities from the Subarctic Pacific Ocean - 4_ETSP_OMZ_AT15127 metaG | ecosystem: Environmental > Aquatic > Marine > Oceanic | place: Pacific Ocean | collected 2015-01-07 | reverse complement strand
GATTACGTCTGCGATTGCTACGAAGTCTTTCCGGGTCATGTCTTACCTCTGATTGGTTATGTATCCATTATACCAGACTGAGAACTGGTGTCAAGTGTTTTTTTCGATTTATTTGATTTTTTTTAGCTCTCGGCCATTTCCTAGCGCAGGCCCCGCTGGCCCGCTGGCTCTCTATCCTGTATACCCCATTATATCATATCTGGGGCGTTTGTCAAGGGTTTATTTGCTTTTTTTGGCGTTTTCCTGTTTGGCACGCTTTGTGCTATTGCAGGTATTGTGCCAAGGGTAGCAGGTGACGTGGTTTTGACAGTGACGGTTTATTGACATGTATGTACTAGACCTTCCTCCCGCTGGCCCCGTTTCCTCCTTGCTTCTTATCTGCCTTATACGCATTTCTTTCTTTCACCCTATTACGTTCTTCTCTTACCTATACCATACCGAACCTTATTCGCTTTGTTCTTCCTACTACCGAACAATGTTCTTTTCACTATTTTTAGACTGATTATGATCATTTATTTTTTAAGTCTCGGGAGAACAATATACAGTCAAGAGGTCTTCTCTTTCCCAATATGTATGACCCGTTTCCCATAGGACTTGAATGTAGTGGATGCAAGCCTCTTTGGCGTATCGGCGTAGGTTTTCACTCTTTGAGAACTCTGGGTCTAAGCCAACGATGGTTCCAAGGTTTAGTCCGTTCTTTACTCTATCGCCTATGTTCATTTGCTTATCTCTCGGAGATGACATTTTGGAGCAAACAGGTCTTTGGTGTTTCCATCCCATAAGACTGTTACATGGTTAAAGTCTTGGTCATCAGATACCCATGTGATGGTTCCGGTTTTCCCTGGTCCGATAAAGAACTCTTGAACTCGGTCGCCTGGTGTGAAAGTTTGCTTTTTCATTTTGATCATCCTTCAACTTGTTATGCTTCTATCTTATCAGGGTGCTCGTCGCTTGTCAAGTCTTTTTTTACTTTTTTTATTTTAAATCTCGGAGATGATCTTTTGCTACCAAGATCTCATAGTCGTCACCATCGAAGTGGACTGATACGCTATGGTTAAACGAGGCACAATGAAACTCGTTATCTTCCCATGTGTATGTAATGGTTCCGGTCTTGCCTGGTGCAAGGACAAATCGTTGAACTCTATCGCCGGGGGTGAATGTTTGCTTTTTCATTTTTTAAGTCTCTCGGGATAAATAAAAGGCTTGTGAAACTCGGGGATATTCTCAGGTGGACAATAAGAATCTTTTCTTGTCTCCTCCTCGGGCCAAGGCTTCCTAAGATTGTGCTCGGCAACCTGGAGCAACACAAGGTTATAGTTATTGAACCATTGGGTATGTGTTCCGTTCTTATCGGTGTACATCAGTTTGGTCAGCTTGTTATTGGCCTCCAAGACAATACCATCAACCTGTGGGGCTGTCTCGTGTCCTATCGTGAACGCAATCGTCATTAAGTCGCCTGGTCTCATTTTGCACCCCGGAGTTTTTCAATCAAGGTATAGGCGTCTTCTGCCTTGTCCACTGCATCGTGGTCGATGGAGTGGTTAATAATGTGAGCGATTAAGTCCTCTAGTGTTTCCCAGTCTTTTCTCATTTGATTACCTCTAACTTGTTATGCCTCTATCTTATCGTAGGTTCATAACGTTGTCAAGAACTTTTTTACTTTTTTTTATTTTTATTCTCGGGGGTCTTTCTTACCAGTTGAAGAACTCGACCTCTTCCACAAAAAGGAACTCCGTGCTTCCTGTGAGCATCGGCCAATGACTAACAAGCTCCCGGTCGTTCATAGCGTTCTCTTCCTTGGCTGCTGGACACTCAGGGTCAGCGCAGCAAGAACCCCAATCCTCGAAGTTCTGGCGTGCCCACTCTCGGAGTTGCTTCTGTGCTCCGTCGTGGGTTGCGAATGCGACCTCATCAGTCCCGTGCTTGTGCTCGTGCTTTGCGATAAATACTTGCTTCATTTTTACAGTCCTCGTCGGTCAAGAAAGTCAATGTGAAAGTGAGTAGGGGAGCCTTCAAAGTCTCCAGCGACCAAGTAGCAGTCTTCTGCTCGGTCCTCAAGTGCTTCCCCGTCAAGGTTAGTATCCTCTGGGGTTGAAGGGCGAACGATGGTCACAATCTTTTTGTGTCCAAGGATGGTGTGAGGATGATCGTCGCCTTTGCTGGACCAATCAAAAATCCTTACGAGTTGTCCAGGTTTGAAGATTCGTTTCAGTTTCATTTTGATACCTTCGTTTAGTTCCCCTCTACAATAACAGGGTTTGACTCACTTGTCAACACTTTTTTTATTTTTATTTTCTTTTTCTTCTAGTCTCGCCAGAATCTCGGTTAGGGCCTTCTCCATTCGGATAAGGCGCTTTTCGATTGTTTCCAACTTCGTGACGAAGCGGGCGTTTGCGTAGTGTTCTCGTGGTAATGACATTACTTTTTCCTCTTTGCCATTTCTTCCTGTTGTTTTTCTTTCTCGGCCATTGCGCTGGCGATTGCGAAGTCGTCACGAATCTCAACAATACGAACGTTAACATCGTATTGAATAGCGTTGAACTTGTCTTTGGCCTGGGTCATGTTCTCGGCCCATATGGTCTTAACGCTCTGTTGAAGTTGGAACGTGGGTGTTGTGCAGTTGGGACAAGCTATGTCTTTCTCGTACTCGTACACGATTGTGAACGGTCTATTCATTATTATCCTTTTTATTCTTTACGATCTCGAAGAAAGAAGGATGTGCGATTATCCCTGACGTTTTGTACCATCGGGGAGCATCGGCGCTCCACTGAATCAAACACTGTTGAGTTGTGGGGTTCACGTCAAGAATAATCCCAACGTCGTCTTTTTCCGTATGTTCTAGGATGGTCTTAGGAGATGTGTATTTGATAAGGTCGCCCTGCTCTAACATTATTTGAGCCCCTTTGCGAAAGTGATAGCCAGGTCCTTAGTGGCGAACTCTTGGAACTCCGAAACGGTCTTGACGGCTCCGTCTGGCTGCGCTCCTCGGACAGTGTAACGGACGGGGGCGTCTCCACTGTGGAACTCGCTGGTGACGAAGTAACGACCACCGTAAACTCGGGGATACACAGTGCTATTAAAAAAGCGAAGGGCTCCTTTGCTGAAGAAGTGGTGACCGATTTCTTTGTTGGCTCGTTTGATTGCAGTGATGTTTGCGAACATTTGGCTTAACTCCGTCTTGATTATGTTTATACTATACCAGAGGCTTTTGCAGTTGTCAACACTTTTTTTATTTTTTATATAAAAAGCCTACGATGTCTTTGTTTTCGGTAACAAACTCTCTAACTTTCAGTTTGGCTTTTGTCTGAAAAGAAGGATAAAGTTTTTTACGATTATACATTTCCTTTATATTTTCCTTAGTCCACCCTAGCGGGTGATATTTGGCAGTAGTGGTCATTCTGTCAATAAAGCACCCCAGCTTAATAACTGCAATGAAGGTTACTTCTGTTTTATAAACTACAAAAACCATATTTATTTCTTTGTCGCTAGGGGATAAGTCGTGATATTTTCCGATATCAAACCATTGCAAGTCTTTTTGTTTCTTGAACTCGTATTTATGGCCCCTCTCATCTTCTGCATCATAAAGCGGGGCGTTGATGATGGTCAAATCATTTTCAAAGAGTTTCTTCAACTGTTTCTCTTTTCCTCCCCGACCTCCCAGATTTGCACCTACTATTGCCTGTCGATTAACTTTGAGTAGCATTTGCGCCTACCTCCTCAACATCGTCACAAGTGGTATAAACTTCGGACCATTGTCCTTCTTCAGATACCTTTACTGTAAGAATCGCCGGAACTGTTCTTTCGTTGATGTTTATGATGATTCCAGTCAAAGGTTTCCCATTGATCCCTTCCATATCAAGAAGTTTTACTAACTGCCCACGTTTCATTTTGCTAACTCCGTCTTGATTATGTTTATACTATACCAGAGGCTTTAGGGGTTGTCAACACTTTTTTTATTTTTTTTATTTTCTATTATCGACCACCACTTTTCATAAAAATAATGGAGGGTTGTCATGATCACGGCGAAGAGAAGAACCATTGCAAAGCTCTTGCCGACTTCGCCAAAGAACAAATAGGAGAGACAAAGCATAATCAGGGTTGAGAGGATGCGCCAGAGCACAACCTTTTTTATAGTATTATTCACTACTTACGTCTTCCTTCACCACCTGGATGTCAGAAGATTTCATTCCTGTCTGGGGGTTACCATTTGGTATATTCCACTTTACCATCCAGAGGTTAGAAGGATTATAACTTACGATTGTACCGTGTGCATCCTTGTACTTTTTCAACCAACTGACGTGTTGGCCGACTGCGGACAACTTAACCGAATCACCTACCTTCACTTAACACCTCCAGTCTACTTATTACATACTCACTTGCTGTATTTTCTTTCAAAAGAAAAACGGTCACAAGATTCAAAGAGGACCACATTTTTAGTTGTGGGGCGTCGTATTTGCCCACCTCGAAAACGATGCCGATGTCCCCGGTCAGCTTATCTATTACAAGGTCACCGAGCTTCACTGAGGACCTCCAACCTATCAATCATAAAGGGGAAGGAGCGGCCTGTAAAGCCTCCCTTGAACACATTGAAGGGGGCAACCCAAGCTCGGGTTCGGGGGGCTTTAATAGTTGGCGAGTCGTAGGTGTCCATCTTGACGATAACACCGACCCATCTTTTCGCCTTCGTGTACCTTACGATGTCCCCGACTTTCATTTATCGACCTCATCGTAGGGCCAGACCTGAGAGCGCCAACGCATCGTGACCTTTCCAAGCTCGTGAATGAAGACGTCAATGTAATCGCTGCTCTTGCCATTCTGTGGGGAATAGGTCAACTTGGTCACGGTGCCGAGGCATTTCTTAGAACCCCACGTTTTGTTGTCGCTTGTCTCTACCCATACTAAATCACCGACTTTCACTTACGACCTCCAAATACTCTTTGAACGAGCGTTTAATGTAGTTAGGAGCAAAGAAAAAGATCTCGGCAACATCGGGTTTGTTCTTCCAGTTCTCAGTCACGACAACGCCGATGTCGCCGTGCTCGATGAGCCAAGGGTCATCCTCACGACGCTTGAGATGCGTGATGTTCAGCCCTGGAGGGCCTCCATAGTTATATTTCACAAGGTCGCCCACTTTCACTTATCAACTCCACATGGTTTTCGGTTGTCCAGAATGTTCCGTAATCATCAGCCCACTGGACTTGAATAAGATCATGACCGGCTACTCTGATGATAAGACCGAGACCTGCATCTTTGCTGTAGTCAAATCGGTCTCTCTTTTTCACCAAGTCACCAACCTTCACTTCAATCCTCGCACAACTCTGTAAGGTCAAATACATCCCACACTTCTGTTCCTTGTGGACCACCTGATACCTCAACTTTGTGTCCACATTTGTGTGTGATCACGCCGATGTAACCTAGCTGGTCACCGAAACGCAGGGCTGGGCATTTTACCAAGTCGCCTACTTTCAACTCATCTGGATTTGTTACTCTTCTCATCTTTCTTCTCCTCAGTTTAAGTATCGGATGCCGAATGGCGTAGCGCAACTGGCCCCAAAGTCAGGGTCAGTCACAAAGCCTCGGGCCTTGTTGAGAGCAGGGGCAGACCATCCGGCTGGCTTCAGGATTGCTCCATCTACCTTGCGGACGAAACCATAAACAGTCCGCTGTCGGCTTGAGTAGCGGGCTCGTGGCTGCGTTATGATTTTCCAATAAACTCGGCCACGGGAAACCGTAACGAGGGGGGTCTCTTCTAAGTCGAAGTCCTTGGACCAGCGTACTTTGTAGCTCTCCAGTATAAGATTCTCGACGTGCTCAACGAACTTCTCGAAGCCAAAGTTGATTTCCTCTTGGCTGAAACCGTTCTCGTAGATTGGAAGTTTCATTTTGAAGTCTCCTTGATTGGTTATGCTTATACTGTATCAGAAGGTTAAGGGGTTGTCAAGAACTTTTTTATTATTTCGTTCTTACTCACCTGGGCCTGTTTTTCCCTTCGGTGATACGGCCTCAAGGAGATATGTAACTACCTTATAAGGATCTGCATTGGCGTTTGGCCTGCGGTCTTCAAAGTATCCGCTGCCCTTCTTCTCTACATGCCAAGGGATTCTTATTGAAGCCCCTCTGTCCGAGACTCCATATCTAAACTCTTTCAAGGAGCAGGTTTCATGTTTCCCTGTAAGTCTTCTCTCTAAGCCTTCTCCGTAAACACTCGTAATCTTTTCTAAGTTGTCTGGTGTCCCTAGCTTATTGCAAGCGGCATTAATATGTTCTAATCCGCCTGCCTCTCGCATCGCCTTTGTTGAGAAGTTAGTGTGCATACCACTTCCGTTCCAATCGCCAGCAACAGGCTTTGGATCAAGGTCTACACTCAAGCCTCGTGACTCAGCAATCCTATTCAGCAGAAACCTAGTGACCCACAAATGGTCACATGTAGCTACCGCATTGACTCCTGGGCCTCCAACTTGATATTCCCACTGTCCTAACGCTACCTCTGCATTTAGTCCGACAATGGATAAACCCGAGTCCAAACAAGTTGTTAAATGAAGTTCTGCTATCGATCTTCCCTCAACTGTTCCACCACCAACACCGCAGTAGTAGGGGCCTTGGGGCTTGGGCTCTCCGTCTTTCCCCCAACCAAGGGGCCTATTTGTCTTTGTATCAACTAAGAAATATTCTTGCTCGAAACCTAGAAAGGGCTCAGAGTTTCCATGAGTTGTCATCGCCTCAATCAGCTTTGCTCTAGCATTTGAAGAATGGGGGGTTAAATCTGCGTTCAACACATCGCACAATACCAGGATACCATTTTGCCTATTGGCATCAACAGAGACAAAGACAGGTCGTAAAACACAGTCAGAGTCGCCAGTAGTGGCCTGCCCTGTACTACTACCATCAAAACCCCACACTGGAATGTCTGCAAGGCTTAGTTTCCAATCTTTATCCTCAGACTGGATGTTTATAACCCTAGTCTTTGACCTAAGCTGTGGGGTGGTACCGCCATCTAGCCAAATGTATTCACACTTTAATGTAACTCCACTCATTCTGTAATCTCCTTTGTTATACTTTCTTCTTCTTTTTCTGCCTTGATTTGTCTAGCCAACTGAGCTAGATCCTCCCATTGTGTCTTGGATGGAGATACATACAGTTTTTGTAGTGGAACATTATGTTGGTGGCGATATCGTGCGGCTCGACTTTGTAGCGATGAAAACTCAACAGTGTTTGCGCCAGATGCGCTTAGAGTATCCCGCACATCATCCAAGCAAGATGCGTGCTCCCAAACCAACACAAATGACCTTGCGTCGGGCGATATGTTGGTATGGTCGCTATAGTAAGCAGACTCTCTGTGGTTTAATTTAATGCGGTGGATAAGGTGTGATAATACAGCCATTTTTTTCTCCTTTGTTATACTTTTTCTATTCGGGTAACTTCAGCGCCATAGATGTCTTCAAGCCAATCCATTACGCAATCTTGCCATTCAGACCAGAAAGCAAAGTTGTCTAGGGTGTCGTGTAGAGGGGCGGGCAACGAGATAATCTCGGGTAGGTGCGGGTCCTCTACTTTCCAAAATACTTTTACATTCATCTTCTCTCTCCTCGGTTAGAATGCGTCTGCGAAGAGCGGGTGTTCAGGGTCGAGCCCTAATCGCTCTGCGAGTTGCAGGACCAGCGAATGCTTATGGTGCTGGATGCCTGCCTCAAAGGCTACTTCAATGGCCTCACGAAGTGCGGGCAAGTCGCCAAAGAAGTTCGCATCCCAGTGCTCGCTAACTAATGTCTCGATGATAACTTGTTCTGCTGTAACATTCATTTCAGTTGTCCTCGCTGGTTTGGGTGTCGGTGTCTTGGGCTATGTCGAAGTCTGCTTTGATGTTGCCGTTGCGGTCGATGGTCAACAGAACATCGTTCCCGTCAACGTCTTGTACTAAAACTGTTCGCATTAAAATCTCCTTTGCTGCGATTGATTATGTATACCATTATACCAGGGTGGTTTGGGTTTGTCAAGAACTTTCTTAACAAACTCCTTCGTCGTCTAACTCTTTGATCCAACTATCAAACTCGTCTTCCTCTTCATCCGGGTTATCTTTTTCTGGATGGAACTTAAACTTTTTGAGATGCTTCTTAGCCTCGGAAGGCATAAGTTTCTCGAACAACTCCCACTTGCCTTGACGAAGAGTCTCCTTGTTGACCTTGGGGTCTGGGCTGTCTTCGATGCGGCTCTCAAGCTCTGTGATGATCTCACGGGCTTTACTGTAAAGGTTTTCGGGTGGGGCGCTGTTGAAGCCTGACTGTGCTGCAATCTCATCAATGATAAGCATAAGGTTTTCATGAATCACTCTCAGCTTTTCTCGTTTCTTCCAGCGTGGGCTTGCCCACTTTAATGAGTTGTATGACCAGGTCACTTTCTTATTACCCCAATACGGTAATAGTAAGTATGGGCGCATACATCAAAACGATTTTGAAAAACAATGAAATATTCTTTACTGTTTCTTCTCGTAGGTGTAACATTTTTTCACTCTTCCTTTTTCTTATAGTGGTGAATGGCTTCAATATAAAACCATTCTATTGTTCCATTACATAGTAAGATACGACACATTTGGTGCGGTTTTTCTTCGCCTTCTAAAAAAAAGTCTTCGGCATTTAGAAAAACCCCAACGATTTCATCGAGTTCCGTGATGTCTTCTGTGAAGTATTCACTGAAAATAAACTGGAACTCATGGTCGATTTCTATCCTAACCAGGTCGCCAATGTTAAACTTTTGGCTCGACATTCTCACACGCTCGGATAGCTTGCACAATGATTGATGAGCAGGCTCGGTGTACGGTGATAAGGTCGTCAAGTTGCAAAGCCTTGCTTGCCTCTGTCCACGTCTTCATGATCAGTTGTGAATCGGTCTCTTCTTTAATCTTCTGGATGTAATCTTTTGTATTCATCTTCCCTCTCCTCTATGGTGTATCAATAACGATTACTCGTTCTTTGGTTGTAAAATATGGACGCTCGGCATAGTAGCGTGAAGTCATCCACATCCTCTGACACTTGCTGGCCTTGGGCTTGGGAGCGCAAAGGTCAGTAAGAACAATGTGACCGTCAAAGTTGTTGTCGTTGACATACTTTGTCGGTGCGTCGAAGTCGGTGCCGCCGTAGCGAACTCGCTCCCACTTCTTCTTTTCTCCCTTCTTCCAGACATAAACTTTGTCCACGGCTACTTCGCTGTCAAACGGAATAACTGTGAAGGTTGCGATGTCTGCGAGCTTGTTCAACTCGGCAAAGAACGCTTGAAGCATTCCATCATTCACTGAACCAGATTGGTCAATGCTGACGGCGATGCTGGCCTGTCGGTTGATCTTACGCCCTGGATGGATGTAAGGGTAACGTCGGTTGATGCGCTTCATTGTGGAAGAGTGTGAAGAGCGCTGAGAGGTCTTCACGAAGTAGCGAAGGACCTTGCGCCAATCAATATTGCCTTGAAGCCTGGACGTGATGTCCTTACGAATCTGAGAGGGGATGGAGCCCCAACTGCTGTTCTTGGTTGCTTCCTCGGCTGCTTTCTTCATAGCCTCTTTGAGGCGCTCCTTGGCCATCTCACGGGTGGTAGAGTCAGCTTCGTCCCAACCCTCATGAGAATCAAACTGCTCGCCATAGCCGCCTGAACCGCCTTGTCCTTCGCCTTCTCCATCACCCTCTTGCTGTTGAGGGGGATTCTTTTTAAGTTCTTTCAAGTACCACTCGGATGATTTTCCTGATGGTAGGTGAGCAAACTGGCCCTCTCCTGGGAAGAGACATTCCTTTGGAAGCTCGCCATGCAGGTGAGAGTTGATGGCTAGGTCAGTAGCGTAGTTCCAGAGCATTGCTGCGTTCTTATCTTTTGTATCCTCGGGCTTGCGTCCGGTCAGATGCTCAAAGATGACGTGATAGAACTCATGCTTGAGAACCCCAAGTCGCTGCTTGTCCGGTATCATGTCAAAGAAGTCAGGGTTGTAGAGCAGTTCAAACTGTGCGGTGTCTGGGTTTAAGCGGACGCCAGCAGTCGGAATGCCCTTGTACTCTCTCTTGTCGATTCTACGGGACAAAGCAGCGAAGAAGGGTTCATTCATAAGCAATCGTGCTACGTGCATATTCAGATTGAACGGGACCTTCTCAACGTCCGTTGTCTCAATCTCTTCTGGATTTGTTTTTTCGTCAGACATAGTTGCCTCTCAATCAGTTTCTGAATACACTATAGCACTGTTGTTCTTCGTTGTCAAGAACTATTTTACTTTTTACGAAGCAGGGTGTTATACCTTTGTTTTAACTCTGCAATCTCGTCGATTAGATCTGAGAGACGGGCGTCATGTCGGTTGACTGCCTCTCGAAGGCTCTTAAGCTCTGCTACTGTGATAGTAGTAGTTGCCTTCTTCTTTGTTGTTGTGGTCGTAGCCATAAATAAACTCCTTGGATATAAAATAAATAATGGGGCTTTGAAGTTATCGCCGCCCCTTGAAACTTAGAGAGAAAGTATTTTTAGGAAGACGCTTCCTCACCGTCTTCTTCGGTCTCCTCGGTGCCAGACTCACCGGTTAGAATCTCAACTAGGTGCTGAGACACTGGCTTGTCGTCTACCTCGGACTGGTGTAACCTCACGGTATTGTTGAGGTTTCCTTGACCCAGGATGGTCCAGATCTTCATCGCAACTTCCGATGGAAGGGTGACAAAGTATTCGGCCAAGTGCTGGATCTGCTCTTCGGGGACCTCTACCTTGAAGGTGTTGTTGACCTCCATCTTCTCGATCAGAGCGGTGTGCTCGTTGATAGAGAAGTCGGCAGTCAATTCAATCTTACCGTCCACAAGGATGTCCTCGATGGTTACCTGTCGGTCGTAGTTCTGAACGAAGTCGTTGAATGCAACTGCGGCCTCAAAGCCTACGAAGCCTGAACACACGTTGAAGAGAAGCGGGGATGCTCCTGCGTCAAGGATGCTTTGGCTACCCTCTTGAGAGAGGGACAGGCACTCGTTAAGACGGTCCCAAGAGCGACGGGAAGGGTAAACCTTGTTCGGCTCAAAGTCCGTGTTGTGCTCCAGGTGGTTACGGTTATGATTAATGAAGTCCCAAATCATACCGTGGATGCGTGGTTGCGCCCAGTTAAGCCAGTCCTCAACGGTTGGTTCGATGTCGAACACAGTCCATCGGTCAAGCTCGGCTGGGTCCATCTCTCCCACTTGGTACTGGTCCCCATGCTCACCACCGTTGACGGCTGCGAAGACAAGGGTATCCTGATGAAGCCAGTGACCATTCAGCTTACGACTGTCGGTAAGCTCGAAGATGCCTTGTCGCACCTCCGTTGTAGCACGGTCAACCTCATCGAGGAAGAGAACAACGGGTTCATCACAGGCCATCTGAAACCAATCTGGTGGACAGAAAGATGTGACGTTGCCGTCAGTTTTGGGAAGTCCAACCAAGTCTCCTTCAGTCATCTGCGAGGCTCGTCTCTCGACCACTGGTCGGGCAATGCTCTCGGCATACTGGTAAACGACTTGGGACTTCCCGATGCCATGTGCGCCTCGGAGGAGGACAGGCTTCTTAGTCTTTGTAATGTAGGGAACAACTTCAAGAAATGTTTTGAAATCAACTGCCATTTTTAAGGTCCTTTTCTAAGTTTCTATATAAGGAGTATACCACTTGGGTTTTTCTTTGTCAAGAACTTTTTTTATAAAGTTTATTTTTTTTATTCTGCGGAGGATTCCTGAAGAGCAAGCCACTCTTTGTAGGGCTCGTTGAACACTGTGTTGTTTGCGCTTTTGTCCTTTATGTAGTTGTTGAGCACTTCAAGAGACTTCTCATCCTTTACCTCAAGCCATCCGGCTGGGGGCTTAAGATTGTTGACTGGTCCGATGATTGTATTCTTGTTCCACCAATGAGCCCTATCTTGAGGAACCCAAGGGGGATGGCCGTCTGCGTGCCGGATGGGGTATTCAACCTTGTAATCATGGTTTCTGTAGAAACCATCGACACCAAAGTTGCCCATTCTGGTTCCTTTAACCATGCTGTTATCGGATCGATAGAACCATTGAGCAAGTTCCCAATAGAGCCCAGTGATCATGAATACTCCATCGTGGCTATCTTCTGAGCGAGTGTAGCTTTCGTCTAGCAAGAGAGCACCGATGCCCACGCCGTGGCTGCGTAAGTGGTGGAGAAGTTGAGAACGCATCTCTTTGGTCTTCTCGATGAAGTATGCTTTGTATTTCTCTTGCGGGGCGCACTTGCGTCGGTTGTGTCCAGGTTTGAAACAGAAGGAACAGGTGCGAGTCTTGGACCTCTTGTTCTGCCTATCATACTTCTCAACCCTCCAGTCGTGGGGGTTTGCCGCACGGAGTTCTTCCATCCACTCCTTTCGTGCCTTACACCCATTTTTGTTGTGTCCTTTACCACTACAATAACTGCAATATACTGTTCCACTCCAAGACATTTTCTTTCCTCATCTATGTTATGCCCCTACTGTATCAAAGGTCAGCGGGCTTGTCAAGAACTTTCTTATTTTATTTTTGCGGGTGAGATAACATCAAGGTGTCCTTTGCCTACCCACTCCCCTTCACCTAATCGTGTTCCACTTATCCAGAGCACTTTGCATCGGTCATGATCTGTTCCGAGACTTAGCGCAGTCACAACCCCGATCCTACCATCACGATAGGTATCGTCCTCACCAAGGTAAGGCCACTGGGTTATGAACTGCACTAAGTCTCCGAGTTTAATCATTTCTCATTGGACTCCTCGAACATTGGGTTCTTCTCTGCCCAGAACTCTACGAGGAATGTGGGAGGGCTGGTGAGGATATATGTAAACCCTAGCGAGAGCCAGCCTAGTGCGCCAAGGGTGGTGTGGTTGTCGGCAATCCAATAGGATGTCCCAAACAGAGAGAGCATCACAACGTTAACAACAACCAAGTATGAAAGGTATTCTGCAACTTCGAGGGCTATCTTTTTAATTTTATTCTTCATTTTGTTTCCTTATTATCTTAAACTGTTTTGGTCTCATCGGCATAAACTTAGGCCAGATGTACTTTGTTTCCCCCTGGATGAAGATAAGTTTATCTTCCTTATCTTCGACACATAAGATGAGATGGTCCATGTTTATATCGTGAACCAATGTTCCCACCTTAATCTTCGGAAGAAGGTTCTTCTTCCCTGTTCTTTTCTTTCTCTTTTGCAATCTTCTCCTTTAGTTCGTTTTTTCTTTTCCTTATTCTTTCTTTCAACCTCTGGAACTTTTTGTCCTCGATGGTTGACCAAGCCTGACAAATGGCTTCTCTCTCCTCAAAGGTTAGAGTGAAGTTGCCCTTATGATGATAGTCAATCATAATCTCAAGCTCTGTCTGGCTCTCCAAGTGAAGAGACCAGGCAACACTTTCGGCAACTTGAGTGCGAATGCCTGCGCTGTCGTCACTCTCCATTCTGGGCCTCGCTGTCCAACAACCACTCGCTGCGCTCTACCTCTTGGAGGAGTTGACAGTGGACGTCATAGAGTAGCTCGGTGAAGTGGTCGTCTACAGCCCTGGATGTTAGTTGCTCTAACACCACCGCAGTCTTGCCGATGAGGGCGTCGATCTTCTTCAAGACCTTGACGTCGTGGCGTAGATTGTTCTTTTGTTCTTCATCTAGTATAATCATTTCTTATCTCCTGTCGTATATCCGATTAGGCCAATCACTATCAGGAGAACTCCCGAGAGGATGAAGGTGCTAATCACTTGTTGTGTCCATTCAGTTTCCATTTATCTTTACACTATACCAG
>Ga0098036_1000710_pt1 | contig 13771 bp, 5 predicted proteins | sample 4_EtaG_FD_77064 | JGI IMG/M metagenome (GOLD analysis project Ga0098036, IMG submission 77064) | Marine viral communities from the Subarctic Pacific Ocean - 4_ETSP_OMZ_AT15127 metaG | ecosystem: Environmental > Aquatic > Marine > Oceanic | place: Pacific Ocean | collected 2015-01-07 | reverse complement strand
CCTTATTCAGCTTTAGCCGCTTGGTTTAAAACTGATGAAGGTATGGAGATTTACTCCAATATTGAAAAAAGATTAAATTAATCTAACTGTAGATGCAGTCGCTCTACGGGGCGATTGCAAATACAAATAAAAAAAAATTATGGTAAGCATAGATACAGTATATCAAAGAGTTTTAGCTTTAGCTAATAAAGAACAAAGAGGATATATAACGCCTCAAGAGTTTAATCTATACGCTAACCATGCTCAAAATGAAATTTATGAACAATATTTTTTTGATTTAGAGCAATACAAAAGAACATCTAACAACAATAGTGATTATAGCGATAGAGTAAGAATGGTAGAAGATAAACTAGCTCCGTTTAGATCAGGGCAAGAAGATATTGCAAATGAAGATGATATTTTACCAGGAGCTCGCGTTGCTAATGTAGTATTAAAACTTCCTAGAGAATTAGTTAGATTTGAAGGTGATAGATATAAAACTGCAGAAAAAATAATGCTTGAAGATAGGTGGAAGCACACTTCATCACGATTATTAAAGCCAACAAGAAATAGACCTATTTATTATTTAAAAAGTGGTGGTGGTGGTGCTGCTAAAATAATAATACTACCAGAAGCTGCAGAAGTGCATGATGAGGCTGAATATTTTATTACATATTACCTAAAACCAACTAAAGTAAATTGGACATATATAGTTGTTAATGAAAAACCTCTTTATAACCCAAGTGCTGGTGACCATGCTAGTTTTATGTTAGACGCTTCAGAAGAAATTGCATTAGTTAATAAAATTCTTCAACTAGCAGGTATTGGTATAAAAGATTATAATATATCTCAAGCAGCAGCACAAAAACAAGCTATTAAAACACAACAAGAAAAACAATAATTAAATGGCATTATTAGATAACACTTCTCAAAGAGCTTACTATCAAGGATCTAATCAAGGTAATTATCAATTTGTTTCACTAGATGATATAATAAACCAGTTTATGGTTGTTTATGTTGGTGATGAAAAAATAATACGTAATTGTAGTAGAGTTGATGTTGCGTTTCACGCTCAAAGAGCTTTAGCTGAATTATCTTTTGATACGTTTAAGTCTGTAAAATCTCAAGAAATAACATTACCACCTAGCTTAACAATGATGCTGCCTCACGATTACGTTAATTATGTTAAACTAACGTCTAGTGATGACTCTGGTGTCGAACATGTTTTATACCCTACTTCTAAAACTTCAAATCCTTTTCCTATAAAACAAAATGATGATGGTAGTTATAATTTTAATACTGTTTTATCTGATTTAGTTACTAATGCAGATTTTTCTAGTTCACTTCTAGGTACTAGTGGTAATCCAGATGATGGTTGGATTAGAACAGGCGTAGGAAACTCACCTGTAGTAGATAATATCAATACTTCTGATAACAAATTAACGTTTACTCATGGGTCTAGAACACATACGGGTCAATATTCGGGTGTAGCTAGTAATGCTTATTGCGTTTGGCAAAGAGTGAAGGTTACTGGTATAGATTTAATAGATATATCTGCAGATGGTGTTTCTGCAGCGGCTGCTACTGGTAAGAGTGTTGGTATGGTGACGTTTGGCGTATCTACTTTAAAACCAGATGGTATTGATTCAGCTACTACGTTCAACCAAAATATACTTAATCCTTTAGACCCTAATTGCCGTAATACTGATCACGATACTATTTATAATTTAAGTAATATAAATGGCGTTCCTGGTTATGTAGAGTTTTCAGATGGCGCTGGAACTTCTTCAACTAAAACTATAGAAGGTGTTGATGTTTCAGGTGTACCAGAAGATGTTGACGGCGAGACTTACATATATATATTAATAACTAGTTCTATTCCTATTTTCACGCAGCTATGGACAAGTAGTAATCAAAACCAAAGTATTAATACTATTGATAATATTGATATTAGTTACGATGGTCAAGTAACAAATGTACAAAGAGATGGAGATTCTACAACCTGGTCAAACTATAAATCAAGTACCCCATCTGAAAATTCTAACGATGATTATGAAGACGATACTTATTGGCCATATGAAGGAAGAAGATACGGTTTAGATCCTCAGCATGCTCAGATAAATGGTAGTTTTTATATTGATGAATTGAAAGGTTTAATAAATTTTTCTTCACCATTATCAGGTAAAAATATTATATTAAAGTATATTAGTGATGGTTTAGGAACAGAGCAAGAAATGAAAGTTCATAAATTTGCTGAAGAAGCAATGTATAAACATATAATCTACGCAGTGCTGTCGTCAAAAATAGATGCACCAGATTATATAGTTAGAAGATTTAAGAAAGAAAGATTTGCTGCTGTAAGACAAGCAAAATTAAGGTTATCTAATATAAAATTAGAAGAAATTACTCAGATATTAAGAGGTAAATCAAAACAAATAAAACACTAGTATATGCCGGAAATTAAAAACACTTTCACTCTTGGTAAAATGAACAAAGACCTTGATGAAAGAATAGTTCCAAATGGACAGTATAGAGATGCTATGAATATAGAGGTTGCAACTTCTGAAGGATCAGGTGTTGGAACTGTTCAAAATCTATTAGGTAACAATAGAGTGGAAGATATTATACCAACTAACTGCAAGTGTGTTGGTAGTATTGCTGATGAGAAAAACAATAAATTATATTGGTTTATTAAAAGAGAGTTTACTCCAGATGAAGTAAATATAGACGCAATATTAGAGTACGATCCTAATTTTGGAACCGTAACACCGGTTATTGTTGATACAAAAATTGGTACTAGTGAAGCTGTTTTAAAGTTTCCTAATAAGATTATAACTGGTATAAACATTATAGACAACTTAATATTTTGGACAGATGGTGTTAATGAACCTAGAAAAATAAATATAGACGTTTGTAAGGCCGGCACACCATTAGACGCGTTATCATCAGGTACTCATACTACAATAAACTTTAACCAAGGTAGTTTTAATGGAGCTGCTATTGTAGCGGCTTTTAGTCTAGGTTACAGCAATAAAGAAAACCACACTGGCGCTTTTGGTTCAATATATAAAGATCATTTAGATAAAGCAGTAGGATTTGAGCTTTTACCCCAATATGCAACAGTTCAAAATACTCAGCCAAATTCTTCTCGTAGTTATCATTTTCCTATAAAACAATATAGAAACGGTGAGTTAATATACCAGGGTAACGCAAGGCTTAGAATGGCTACGCCTGGTTCTACAGTTACCAACTCTACAACTAACGCTGATTTAAATTATGGATTTAGTATAACAAGAACTACTGATTATGCTAATGATAATAACTTTATGGTTGGTGACTTAATATTTGGAGCGGTTGTAGAAAAAGATATTGAAGAAAAACATATAACCGTTATAAAACAACGTCCTAAAAAAATACTAGACGTTAAAATAAAAACTATGGATATTACAAATCCATATACAGAGCCTTTGTTTGAAAAAACATTACCTAGGTTTTCTTATAGATACAAATATCAAGATGGTGAGTATTCTGCTTTTGCCCCATTCACTGATGTTGTATTAAATCCCCTTCACAAACAAGATTTTAATAAAGATACTTCTTATTCTTCAAAAGAACCGTACAACACGTCGATGTCTAACATAATAGATTCTGTAGAATTATCTGGTTTTATTGGTCCAGAAACTCCAGAAGACGTTGTTCAAGTTGATATTTTATATAAACAAGAAGATTCAAATACAGTTTATTCTGTAGCTAATATAAGGCATAAAGAAAGAGCTTGGCACGATGTAGCTAGAGGAGATTTTAAAGGTGGTGATCAAAATTTAGATAATTTACCTTTTAATTTAGGAGCGGTAAGATCAACAGATGAAAGATTTTTAGTTTACGGTGGTAATTATAAAGGAAGATATGTTGTGAGTTCTGAAAATATATATGCGGCTGTTCCTGAGGATCAATTGTTAAGAAGTTGGGATAGTGTTCCTAGAAAAGCCATAGCACAAGAACTTACAAGTAATAGACTTATTTTTGGTAATTACACGCAAGGTTATAATTTATATGATTTAGAACCAAAATTAAAGTTAGATTATGAACCTAGAATATCATATCCTAGTGGATTTAGTGGTTTTGATACTGGAGGTTTACCATCTATAAAATCACAAAGAAATTATCAAATAGGTGTTGTTTTTGGAGATAAGTATGGTAGAGAAACACCTGTATTAACTTCTAATGATAGTGCTATTAAAATACCTTGGAGAAATAGTAGTGGTAGTTTATCAGCTAGTGAATCTTATCAATTAAAGCCTAAATTGTTAACATCAACTCCTAATTGGGTGGATTATTACAAATTCTATATAAAAGAAAATTCTGGAGAGTACTATAATCTTTTAATGGAAAAAGCTTATTTTGTTGCTGGTTCTAATACATATGACGAGCTTGATGAGCATGTGTGGTTAGCTTTTCCGTCTTCTGATAGAAACAAAATTACTGTAGATGATTATTTAATATTAAAAAAGAAAGTAGGTAGTAATGAAGATCAGGTTCCGTTAAAAAATAAGTTTAAAATTTTAGATATAAATAATGACGCGCCAGACTCTGTTAAGTATGAATACACTTCTTTAGGAATTATTGGAAATGCAGCTGCTTGGGTTGACGGTGTTGAACCTCAAGCTCAAAGTAATTATTTAGCTAGCCTTTTTCCAGACGATAATAAACCTGTTATAAAAAATGGTGTTGGTAGTATTCGTATAAAAATGAGCTCTTCACATTGGATTAATGCTTTTGGTTCATACCTGTATTATGGTGATGAAGATAGAACGAAAAGCTTAACCGATGAAGAAGGTGGATTGTATTTTTCTTTTTTTAGATATAAAAATGGTATAAGAAAAAACTCTTCAAAATATAAAATAACTTCTGTAGCTTTAACTAGTGGTAATTATATACTAATTTTAGATAGACCTATTACTTCAAAAGATGCTAGTATATCACATGATTCTAAAAATTTCACAACAACAGCTCTTCATGCTGATTTAAAAGTTCAAGTAGAAAGAAGAAACAAAAGACCGAAGGAAGTATTGTCTGGTAAATTTTTTGTTAAAATAGCAAACGATGCCTCTGCTTATTCTAATGAATTTACTAGTAATGATATATTATTAGGTAACTATGCCGTTGCTGGTATACAAAGTGTGTTCTGGGCTGCTGATGAAGTAACTACTAGTACTACAGCTACACATACTGGTATTATAAACGCAACAAACACTTGGACTCCAAGTACGGATAGTACCCATACAGTAAAAGGAAACACTAGTGGATCAACGCTTTCTGATACAGAGGCAGACTGGAGTACAATAATAAGTACACTTAATAATGATCAAGACAACGTACATGGTGGTAGGTTTGCTATAGATAATATGTATATGGCTGCTGGACAGTTAAGTGATAATAATTTTGCTAAAAACGCTAGCCAAACTTGGGTTGGTAGTGGATGTTTTTATCCTTTAAACCCTATTTGGGTTGGTGATAATAAAGAAGCAAAAAAACAAAACACTACAACAACTACACTTGGTATATCTAACACAACTCATAACGGTTGGTACCATCATAGAAGAAATGTTGGTACTTGGTATGGTCTTAATGGCCAAGATTCTAATAATTATAGAAGAAATAGAGCTGTTAATGGTTTAGAGGGTGTTGTAACATCAACTAACGCACATGTAAATAGAAAAATATCTAGTACTGAAAATGGTGGTAGTGGCGATTCTCCAGGTTATAGAGTTTGGAAATATGATGGTGGTACAGGTACACAATACTCTGAATATTATTTAGACAAAACTTATGGGGACACTGGAGATACTGGTAAATTTTTTATGCACTTATCTTTTTTTGCTCCAGGTGTAGACTTAACAGATGGAGCGCCACAAGGTACATCTATAAGACCTATTAGTTCTAATTTTGTTGGTAAACATTTACAAGGTATATGGGGTGGTGGTATTTTTACAGGTTTAAATACACCAAGTGATAGTCATGACAATACATTTGGAACTGGTGTAGATGGCGCTAACAATTGGCATAATGGTTTTCCTTTAGAAGGAAAAACTATATCATTAGATGAAGATCCAGAACCAAACGTAGCACCAGGGCCTGGTGTTAAAAACTCTGTTGGGTATGATTTAAATTATTCTGATAGACACTACAATCAGTGGAATCCAGCTTTTCCAGAAGATAAAAACGGTGAAATAAAAAGCTTTGTTAATTCTATAAAGAAAGGAGCTAAATTTAAATTTAAAGAAGATAGTACAAACACCGTGTATACTATAAAGAGTGTTAGTACAAAAAAAATATATAACCACACGCCGTGGAGAACTAGATATCACCATGATGCCACGGTAGGTGATTTATCACCAGCTGGAGATAGTGTAGAAGAGGCAGCTATAACTTGGGCAGATAGCTTAGGTAGTGATGGTAATAATGGAGATGCAACTTTACGTAGCGCTTTTAAACAAAAACTACATGACTTTGGTAAAGCAAACAACAGAAGACTTGTTTATGTTATAGAATTAGATAAAAATCCAAAAGAGCAAACTTTTAATCCAGTTAAAGGTAATGCTAACGCGGCAAATTCAAATTTAACATTTGCAACGCCTGGTAATATTCAATTTATTACTAATGATCCTGCTGCGTTATTATTAAATAATCTTAATAAACCTGCTATTTTTGAAACAGAACCTAAGCAGAAAGCTGATTTAAATATTTATTATGAAGCTAGTAACGCAATTCCTACAAAAATAAACGAAAATACTAGAGAACTTTTTGCGCCAGTTGGTTGTAGAGTAGAACTTATAGATATGCCAGATGCTTATAATGGATCAGATTATTCAGGAAACACGTTAATTGTTCCAGAACAAAACTATATATCTAAATGGGCTAATCCAGGTGGTTTTGACGGGGATGGTTATGGTGGTAATTGGAATTATGGCGTGTATAATAACGCAACAGTAAGAGATTTTGTAGTATATCCTGGTTTTTGTTATAAAGACGCTTCTGGAAATGAAATAAATTATACGGATGTTGAAGTAAGATTTTTTAGAGAAGACGGGTCTTATACTAGCGCTAGGTTAGGTATACAAGAAAGTGATCCTAATTTTCAAGGTGATTTCAAAACAAGATTTAGAATGCAACCTAAAGTTTCTCCAGAATTACAAATGGGGTTAAATTGGTACAATTGTTTTACTTTTGGTAATGGTGTAGAGTCTAATAGAATAAGAGATGATTTTAACGAGCAATTTATTACAAGTGGAGCTAGGGCTTCCTCTGTTATAGAAGAACCATATGAAGAGGATAATAGAAAAAATGGTTTAATTTATTCTGGTATATATAATTCTACTAGTGGTATAAATAATTTAAATCAATTTATAACAGCTAATAATATTACAAAAGATTTAAACCCAACTTATGGTAGTATACAAAAACTGTTTCAAAGAAAAATTAGTTTAATAGCTTTTTGTGAAGACAGAGTTATTGGTATTACTGCTGGTAAAGATACTTTGTTTAATGCAGAAGGAGATCCTCAAATTATAGCTTCAAATAAAGTTTTAGGAGATGCCACGCCTTTTGTTGGGGACTATGGTATATCTAAAAATCCAGAATCATTTGCTAAAGAATCTTATAGAGCATATTTTACAGACAAACAAAGAGGTGCGGTTTTAAGATTATCAATGGATGGATTAACACCTATATCAGACGCAGGAATGCACGATTGGTTTAGAGATAATTTAAAAGACCCTAACGAGTTAATTGGTTCTTATGATGATTACAAAAAAGATTATAACTTAACATTAGCACGTATATATACAGAAAATTTATTAAGAAATTCTGATGTTAGCGAAGGAGAAGAACTAATAGTTTCTACACCAGTAACACCTGAGTTAATTGAAAATGGTAGTACAAATAATGGAAATGAAGTTGTAATGCCAAATTTATCTTGGGATAACATGGAAGTTCCACATCGACACATACAGTCTCAAACACGTATTAAATATCACCCAGAAATAACACAAGGTAGTATACAAGCTTACGATCCTGGTGTAGCGGCAGTACCTCAAACAGATTCAGTATTTGAACTTATTAATCAAGATTTACTTAACCAAGATTATATGGGTATAAGTGGTGCAAACGCTCCTTCTTATCAAGATGCAAACGCAAGTCCACCTAATTTAACTATACCTTTTGATTTGCCAAATACAACGTCAATAAGTTCCTCTATATTTTATCCAAAAGATGGCGCTTATCAATATAGTACAAGCGACTATGTAGGTGCATTTGATAATAATAATTATAGATTTAAAAGAAAATTAGACGGTGAAGATGATTTTACTTGGACGTATTTTAGTAATACCATCACGCTCGACTTTAGCAGTGTTAGGCCATATACATATTTAGAGAGTCCTGTAAGTGGACAATATGATCAAACATTTCAAGGTAGTTTGTCTGCTGGTACTTATTTATTCTATCAACCAATTACAGGTACTTTTGCTAAAGGACAGATGGACATGGGTATTATGTGTGAGGGTTGGCAAAAAAATCCAAATAGTCACTTAATGGTACCTTACTCTATTGACGGTGGAATTTGGCCAACTAACCATGTATCTTCAGATGTGCTTAATTGGAGTGTAAATGGTAATCATGGTTACACTTCAACTCAATGGCACAATATTAATATTAATGGTGCTTATGATACTGCTACTAATTGGTCTATGTTTGCAGGTGAAGAAATTGTTGTTCAAGTTAAGATTAGAGTATGGGGTCAAGATAGTAATTCATTTTATGGATCGCATCCATTTAACGATAATATTCGCCTTTATCAAGTTGATCCTGAAATAAGACTTACGTTATTTGATGGTGGTATAACAAATGCTACTGCTTTGAATAGTGGTTTTTTTGGACTTGCTAATAATAACCCGCTAGATCCAAGCTGGACTGCCGCGGGAACTCCTATGGGAGATTATGCTTTTACTGGTATAAACACAGACACCGCAGGTTTTCAAAAAAGTTGGCAAAGCACTAATAATGTTACTTTTCCAGCCTGTACTAGGCCAGCAAGTAATAATAGTTATAATGATTATACTTTAAGAGCTTATTGGAAGTTTAAAAACTTATCTAGCACTACATACGAGCAACAAGTTGTTAACCAGCTCAACGTAAGAATAGACAATACTACAGTTTTTCCATCTGATTTTGAGATAACAGATATATTAATAAGAAAAAAATATAGATTTAAAACGCCTGGAACTTTTTCTTATGTTGGTCTACCTGCAACACCAGCAATTCCACCAGCAACAGTACCTGCTTGGGCAGAAGTAGAGCACAGTCATCCAAATTGGAGTGTTACTAGTTTGGTTTCACCACAGCAATACGAAATAGTAACCAAACCTGATGGTGGATTAAACGACTATGGACCTCCAAACCCACCATCAACTGATTCTGCTGTAGATGTTAGTGGTATAACCCAAACTTGGACTATTGGTACCGACAATGGTGTATCAACACACAATCCAAGCGCTGCACAAAATACTTGGATAAATCAAACAGAGCAAAAAGATAGTATTACTTTTTCAAACACTAGTAGTACTGGTTGGTGTTTCTTAAAAAGCGATGGTCTTGGATCTAGTGGGCAATGGGAGACTGATAAATGGTATATGGTTGATGTTTTTGTTTATGATTATACAGGGGGAAATATATTTTTAAGAGGTGTTGTAGATGCTCAAGGTTATGGTGGTTATGATAATAATGTTTTGTTTAGTGATACTGATTATCCACAAGGATTTTTAGGTACTATAAACGCGGGTTCTTTAAATAATCCTGGTCATGATAGAAGAATTAAATTAGAAAATTTAAACAATATTAATCCAGCTAATAGTGAAGAAGAATTACGAAAACATATAGCTTCTGGTAAAGATATTTATATTGGTGATAGTGGGTATGGAAGTTTAAGCGCTAACACTACACATTTTAGAACTGTATTTAAGGTTAGTAGTAACAGTACTGTTATATATCATAATCTTCAAGATCAACTTAAATTTCAATTTTCCCAACTTAACGGTAGAGTTGACTGGATAAACGTTGTTAAAATTAATGACTTACCAACTGGCGGTGATATGCCTAAATGGAGTTTAGTAAATCAAAGTAACACTTTAATAAACGCTTTTTCAAGGCCATATGTTTATTATGAAAATGGAAAAATTAATTTCAATATAGCTAGCTATTACGATTATGCTAGACAAAACATGGATGATCCAACAGCGCCAAGTGGGGTATCTGCAGCAAAATCTGTTCCTCGTACTATTGATGGTTACGAGCTTAGATGGACGGTATCAAACCTTACTCAAGGCGCTATGCAAATACATATTGCTGGTGATTATGATACTAGTTTTACAAATCCTGCATACGCTCTTAGAGCAGAAACAAATATAGCTGGAGAACATATTTTACACTGGAATCCATCTGATGGTAATAATGATACAGAATGGTATAGTTATACTACAAATGGAGTTCCAAATCCTTCTTCGCCTTATTTAACAACATTTGGGTCTAGTTTAACAGAAGGCACTGATAATAATATTGCATTTCAAAGCAAGTATCACCCAGGTATAGATGGAGATATAACCACTAATTTATCTTGTTCTGTAACTGATATTTCTTTAAGAGATAAATCAAATTTATTTACTGGTGGATCTGTTGATGCTTGGGAATTCTGGGGATTTGACCCAGCGGTAAACGATTATATTAGTTTTGATAGTGTAAATGGTGTTGTAAATATAAATCAAGCACCTATATCTTCTAATAATGGTGGTGTTGGTATTGAGCAAATGGTGAATAAACAAATAAAAACTGGAGATTCTTATAGAATTAAATTTAGCTATAATATTACTGGTGGAAAAATTATAATGTATTATTTTAACCACGATCAACAAGGTTTTAGAACACAGATAATAGATGCAACGTCAGGTCCTCAAGAAGGTCAATATGATCAAGTACATGTTATTGGTGATGAAATAGCTAACACTAACGGTGGTGATGTTGGGTATGGTTATGGTGGTAGTGGTTTTTATGAAAGAATATTAACCTTTGGTGTAATGTTTAGAGGTGCTTCTGGCGATACCGCGTCTGGTACTTTAGATAATTTTTCAATGCAACAAGAGTTTCCTTTGTTTGAACCAAAAACAATATCTTTTAGTGAAGACGTTAAAGGTTGGACTAGTTTTAAATCTTTTACACCAGAAAACGGTTTAAGTTTATCAAAACAATACTTTACAATAATTGACGGTCAGCTATGGCAACACTACAGAGAGTTTGATGACTCTGGATCACCAATACCAAGAAACACTTTCTATGGACAACCAATGGTAGAATCTTCAATAACAACCATGTTAAACACCGAACCTTCTTTAGTTAAAATATTTAACACTTTAAATTATGAAGGCAGTCAATCTCGTATAAGTAAATATGAAGAAGGGTTAGGCAATCAAGTCACTATAAATACTATTAAATCTTACAATATAACAGAAAAACATGGCTGGTATGTTGATAGTATAATAACAAACAAACAAGAAGGTAGTATAAGTGAGTTTATAGAGAAAGAAGGTAAATGGTTTAATTATATTAGAGGAAAATCAGACGATATAAAAACAGCCGATTTAAGTTTCCAAGGATTAGGTATAATATCTGGTGTTAACGATATATCTGGATTAAGAACTGATAGTTCTGGAGAAAACGGAGCTTCATCAACCCCCGCTCCACCTTCACCTCCACCTCCACCACCTCCAACTGGTGGTAATAATAATGGAAATGGTGGATCTGGAACAACTGGTGGAACAACTGGCGGAACAACTGGTGGAACAACTGGCGGAACAACTGGTGGAACTAGCGGTGGTGGTTATTAATAATAAAAAATAAATTATGCCTATATTAACATACATAGATAACGTTCCTTTATTTTCAAAAGTTGAAGAAGCTAGAATATATGGTCAATCTAATGGATTACAAGGTTTTCACAAACATACATATAAGGGTGTTATTGGATATATGGCTGGAAAATACCACGCAAGTGTTACTAGTGCTATAGTAATTCAAGAACAAGACGATGAAACCGCTTTACAAATAGCTATTGATTCACAAGAAACTGAAACAATTGAACTTCCTTTTGTAAAAAAAATAAATAGTGTTGTTATAGATACCACAGATATGAGTGCTCAACAAAATGTTAGAGAAATAACTGTAAATGGTGATTTAAATGCTGAGTTTACAATAAACATACTTGATAGTTCTGAAAAGTTTTATGATTTTGAAACAACAACGTTTTCGGTTGGAAATACTAAAAATAAAAATTTAAAAGTAAAATTACAAGGTTCTAGTTTTAGTAGTAATATATTTTTTCCTGCTGCTAGTGGTGGTGATACTTATAGAGTTATTGTTATGGCTAACCCCACTAACACACAGCTTGAAGGTTTTACAAATAAAAATGTATTTAATACTACAATATCTCAAGTGGCTAATTCAACTTTAACTTTTACAGGAGCAGTATCAACTGCTAGTAGTAGTAATTACCAAGCTTTCCCTACTATTACTAGTTCTGGGTCAATAACATCGGCTAATAATGAAAATGTTGCTATATCTATGGAATTAAAAAACACAGCTAGCGATGGTGCTGGGTTTGGATTAAGAGTTATAAGAAATCCAATTGATACTGATTGGTATTTTACAACAACAGAAACTGTTGATGGTGCAATAACTAGCTCTACAGAAGTTGTTGTTGATGATTTAACTGATATTGGTATTGGTACTACAATAACAGCTGTTAGTAGTGGTAGTTTATCTGGAACACCAATTATAACAGCTATAGATACAAATACAAAAACTCTAACACTTAGTAGCGCACAAACATTTGCAGATGGAATAACACTTACTTTAAAAGCGTTTGGTTCTGATGCTATAAACACTGCTATTGGTTGCAATATAAGTTTTCAAAATCTTACAGCAAGTTCTGCGGTTTTAGAAAAAACAGTTAGAACAACAGCTAGTGGTACTACAGTTAATTTAAACGGTACTTATGGTATAGCTGGTGGTGATCATGTTTCTGTAACCGGTCCTTTTATTGACTACGCTGATGGAGAAAATACAGTTACAAGCATAAGTGCTGCTAGTAGTACAGCTGGTAGTATAGTTATGGCAACTTCACAAGCCGTGAAATCTGGTACTAAAATTAAGTTTACTGGTTCTACAGAAACAGTCACAGTAGTTGGTGGTCTTATTGTGAAGAGATATCCTTCTTCAAATAGAACAATCAATTTGTTCTTAGATAATTTTATAACAGTTGGTACTGAATCTTAAAAAAAATAATATATGGCTTTACAAATAGCAATAACTGGAGGTGTAAAAAACGCGTCGCTACAAATTGGTGATGTAGCTTACTATGCGGTATTAGAACCACAAATAGGTACAGGTATTGGCAACATGAAATATTCTGATGAGTTTACTAAAATAGGTGTAATAACAGAAATAGATGTAGAACAAGATTTTATAGTTGTTGAAAACGAAATAAACACTCCTGCTCCTCAAGATTTTCTTATGTTTTCTAAAGATAAATCAGCAAATAACACTAGCTTGTTAGGTTATTTTGCAGAAATAAAACTAAATAATAATTCACCAATAGCTGCTGAGTTATTTTCATTAGCATCAGAAATAACCCCTAGTAGTAAATAAATAATAAAAACTGTAATTATAAATATACAAATATAATATT
>Ga0098036_1000693_pt1 | contig 14006 bp, 19 predicted proteins | sample 4_EtaG_FD_77064 | JGI IMG/M metagenome (GOLD analysis project Ga0098036, IMG submission 77064) | Marine viral communities from the Subarctic Pacific Ocean - 4_ETSP_OMZ_AT15127 metaG | ecosystem: Environmental > Aquatic > Marine > Oceanic | place: Pacific Ocean | collected 2015-01-07 | reverse complement strand
TCTGATGCAGTAGCAAATTCCATGTCAGAAGAGTCCTGAACCCTACCTCTTTTGTATGCTGGGACACGTCTACAGGGCTGGTCATCTAAGAGGACGTAGAGTATTTTATGAGTTTCAGATGAGGTGCTACCATCAGAGACCGAGACTTCATCCGCTACTCTTTCCATTACAGAGCGAGGCATAGCATTGATAACCTCATTAGCTCCCTCTGTAATAAAAGAATCTAAAGCAGTCTCGTCACTAAACGCCCCTACTAAGTCTACTATTTGAGCACTAAATGTTGCCATCTAATACACCACCTTTTGATTTGATATCATCACCAATAGTTGTCTCTTTAAAATTAATTAAATCCTTACGGATTGCAGTTGCAAAGTTAGAATCTCTAACTATTACACTAGGGTTATATAATGGTTTACTTGCTCTTTTTCCACAAGAACGACAGTAAAACCATCTACCCTTATTGTCAGCTTCGCAATGCTGACAAGTCATTATGCTCCACCAACAACAAGCGTCATTACTCTATCACCTGCTAAGGTAGCGTGTGTAATAGATAGAACTTTATTGTTTGTAGAATCTAATGACTCAATAAAATCTTTTATGTCTCTAGCCATTGTTCCCACAGCTCCAGTTTCGATACCGGGATTTCCTGCGTGTATAAACACCTTGACTTTTACGTTGTCATAATCGGCCATTCTATTCCTCTTTAATTTTTATTTTATGGATTTTCGGGGCTAAACCTTTATACGAATAGCCCCACAGAAATCCAATCTGTTGTCTTTATATATTCAGACTATGAAGTAGTAACTGCGTCATCTATTCCAGACATACATTCTGCTACGTATTCACCACCGGTAAACATTATATTAATGTAATCACCTTTTTGTGCTGAAGTACCAACTATAACATTAGATACCTGAGTACCTATTGTAGAGTTTGAAGCATTTCCGCCTGCATCTTTCATTACCATACTAACAATAGCACTGCCAGCAGCGATTGTAATAGCGCCAGTTGGTGTCTCTTCTTCTACAATAAACTTGTAGTGACATCCATCAACGCCAGTTGCAGCTGTTGGAAGTGTAATGCTGTATGCACCATCAGCAGAACTGAGCATGAAAACTTTTCCACTGTCAGCTTCTGTTAGGGTACGTGCTACGGTAATAGGTTCTATCTTTTGTAGAAATCCGCCTTTACCACTGTTCTTTTCTCTTGTTGCCGCTCTCATTATTCATTACCTCCTATATTAAGGTGCTGTGTAAGCAGATTCGAAGTTAAACAAAGCGTGTGCTTCAGGTAGAGATACTTCAAGACCAGCTTCTGTAAGAACCATGTCTTTACGCAAATCTTCATCTGCACTTTGTACGTTTGTCATAATATGCGTGTCTCTGTTTACGCCGTTACCAACTAGAGGTCTATAAGCAACTTGGTCTAAGTCTACCATACACATGAATCCAGCTGCAAAGCCTCTGAATAATGGCTCTTTAACTAGAGTTAAATCACCGTGAATGGTTTCAACCTTCATAACTTTATGCCCATAGCTTCCGCTTTCTTGCGCCATCAAAGGATGTGCAGCAGAGTATGCACTAGATAAGAATGTTGAAGAACTTGCTAGCTTGTTAAAGAAAGTAATAACTGGCATTGAACATAGAGCAAGTTTTGCACCTGAACCACCGCGAGCAGGGTCAAATACAACTTCTAAGTCAGCAAGTAAAGCGTCATATGTGAACTGGTCATCAGCTCTTGTTGAGAAGTAACCTTTGTCTTCAGTGTATGATAACTGTGCGTTATCTTTAATCTGAGACTGTGAGTTTTTCACAATACTTCCTACAATACCGTCTGAGTATCCAATACCATTAACACTTCCGCCTTGACCGAAGAGCATAGCTCTTTCGATATCTACTTTATGTTCTCTGAGTTTTAGATTCCAAATTCTATCAAACTCACTAGCGTAACCGCGATAAACAGTAGCTCTTGCTGAATTAGTTAATTCGCAAGATGTTTTGAATATTTGTGTATACCCAATACCATTGTCGAGTTCGCGAGAAAATGAGTCAGGAGAACCTGAACCTTCTTCAAAAGCACTTCCAATAACAGTACACGATGTTTGGTCAGCAGCACCGGTAGTTGAGCCTGTTGCAGCAGAAATAGTACGACCTGTAAAGGTTGTTGCGCTACCAGTATCAACTGGTGAGCTTTCAATGCGTACAATCGCTGTTTCTGGTTCTTTAGTTGATGCGTTTGTTTCACCAACAGCAAATACCATGCCTTTGATTAAAAAGTCTACTGATGCCGCACCATCTGTTTCTACTGTGTAGGTAAGTGTACTACCAGCAGCAGGAACAGTGTGAGCAGCTGCAAGACGAAAACTTCTATCAGTCATATCAATCTTGTTTCTATCTTTCAGCCATCTGAACTGAGGGTCATCCGTTGGAACTTTGGCTACCTTGGACAAATAAACAAAAAACGGTGATTCTTCTGGAGCGAGGTCTGCTACTCTATCACTAAAGTTAAACAGTCGCCTCGAAGGAATCGTGCTGTCTATTACTGCACCGGGGTCTCCAACCTTCAAAGGATGAGGATTATTATATGTTGACATTATATAATTCCTTCCATGAATTAGTTAATTAAAGTACGCTATTCCGACTTCCCGCTTTTACGACACCTTCCCAAGCTTTGTCTACTCCAGATTTAGGGGAACTAGGAGCTCCACCTTGAAGTACACCAGCCGTTCTAGGCTGTTCTTGAGCTTGTCGTACAGCTTGAGCAGTCTCAGGTCCGTTTCCTTTATTTTTAACGTCCCGAAATAGCTTCACCAGATTCGATAATCCAACAGACTCTTTAGGTTGTGTAACAAATCCCATAAACTCTTGAACATCATTGTTCGAAAATTTGTAGGTATTACGTAACTCATTAACAGTATTGTTGTATGTTATCTCCTCTTGCATTTGTTGTTTTTGTTGCGCCATCGCATTGTCTACTACATCTTTGGCAAGCTGCATCTCTTGATTTAGCCTGAACTTAAAAGATGGTGACTCTGGACTGTAAAACGCATCCCAAGGGTTAAAATCTTCTGGTTTTAAACCTTCTTGATTGACTTGCTGTGGTTGTGCAGGTTGATTCATATTTTCCTGTAAGACATTAACGAGGTCTGGTCGGTTTTCTAATAGCTCACCTAGTGGCTCTAGTCTTTTAAGCTTATCAACTTCAGACTGTGACTTATCGTACATTGACTGAAATTTCTTAGCTTCTACCTCCCACTCATTTAATGGGACCGTTTCGCTTTCAACATTTTGTTCGGGAGCAGAATAATCTACTTCATCTATAGCGTCAACTTGTGGTTGCGCTTCTACTCCACCTAACTCATTGTCGTAAGCTGCATTGGTTTCTTCTCTTACTTCTGATATTATATCATTACCTTTGTTTGCTAAACCATCAGCGGTTTGCATGGCCTCTGTCTGTGTATTGTCCATTGTATTTCCTTAATAGATGTCTCTACGCTTCCGGAGCAGAACTAGCATCTTTTCTAACATTTGCTAATTTCTCGGCTTCGAGCTTCACCTTTGTTTGTAGGTTGTTTAATTGAACTCTCCTATCAGCTTTGGCGTCTGAAGCAACATCTTGTAGTCGAGATTTAAATTTCTCAACCTCGACACGTTTTCTGTCGCTAACAGACTCCCTTTGGGCAGTCTGGAGGTCTCCCTCCAAATTCTTTATTTGTTCTTCCATTGCCTGTATTTGTCTCTGTAATAATGCTTTTTCTTCAGTGCGTCGCATAATACTCTCCTTGTCAAATATCTCTGGATTCTTTTTTAATACTTCTGTTTTATCAACAATACCCATACGAAACGCTTCCATATACACCCCAAGCTCTGCCCATTTATTTGTTGGTAAAGTAGAACCCGGTTCTATTCGTATATCGTGCTGTGATAAATTATGTCTTTCTTTTTTAATGTCAAGCATCGTACCAATTTTTTCATCGTACATATTTACAGTTGCTTCCGTTATATCATTATTAGCATTAAATAATCTAAATATTTTTTTGTAGGTATAATGCCCTTTAGATAGATTGTACAGTATTTGACCAACTCTATTAATACTAAATTCTAAGTCACGTAGCTTTGACTTAGGCCTTTCAGTTCCAAGCGCTATCATTCGCTCTGTACCGGCTACTGTCTCGGGGGCTTTTTCTGAAAAACCGTGCATCATTTCAGGCAGGCCAAATGTAAAGTCTATATAAAACTCACATTGCTGTATTAACCTGTAAAACTCACCTGCTAATGGTTGGGGCGCTGGAAAGTGTGGTTCACCTTGTGTTGAGTCAACTTCAATAACTGCATTGGGATTAGCCCAATCTCTTTCTAGTTGCCCTAAATCCTCTACGCTTCCAAGCGGTACAAGTAGCTTAAGCCCACCAGATGCTTGAGCATGGGAAACAGCAAGTGACCATAGCTTATTAAGAAGACGTTGCATTGGTCTAGCACGCGATACATCTGACTGTGGATATGGTGTTTCTGTAAATATATTTGGGAAAGGTATGATTGGATAATGGTCCGAATTAAGGATTGTTTCATATAATACTATTTGACCAATACTTGCACATACTTTAATTCTTGTTTGCTTAACAGGTATTACTTCATACTGATTAACTTCTATTTGCTCTCTGTTATTCTCAACAAACTCTGCATACTCTGGCTCACTAAGTACGGTCTCTTCTCCACTTTGCATATCTATTATGCGATAAAAAGTAACCTTTGTCTTATAAAATCTTTCTAATATTTGATATTTGTTTCTTTCGTAATACTCCAAATCTTTTGTTTCTGCCGGAGTAAACACTTTTTTACTATTACTATTCATAGCATCTGGATAATCTTCTTCAAGATATGTTTCAAGGTCTTGGATTATTCCAGTTTCCATTTCGCCAGTTTCTTCGTTTTCTTGCTCTGCTAATTCTGGGTAGAGGCTAGTAACCTGTTCACCTGTAAGTATAGTAGAAAGGATAATGCTCTCAGCATCATCGTACCATCGGTTGCGTGTATTAGGGGAAACATAGACCCTGAAAGGATTTACATATGTGAACTTTACATCGCCTCTACCGAAGTCTGACTCGGGGTCGACATAACAATACAAGTAACCCATACCTGTAGTTGCGTAATCATGTATTGCTTGTTTTAACTGCCAGTCACCATTTGATTGACCCCATATAAAACCCATAATAGTTCTCCATAACGAAGCGACTTTTACGTCTGAATCTTCTCTGGGAGTTATTGTAAAGGCTGGTGAACGTGAAGTTAATACTGCTTTAAATTTTTCGATAGCAGGTCCAATTCTGTCCATTGGAACATCTGCTTGATTGCGTGATTGTAACTCATCCACCTCATCAGAAGTATAGTGATTACCATGATAAAAATCTATATCGTAGCGAGATTCAGTATCCCAAGTTTGCCTAGCATCTCTATAACGCCTATATAGTTCTTGGTTATAGTCTGCTCGTTTATCTTTTTCTAATACCATTAATTTTCTTCTGCTGCAAGTCTTTGAACAAGAACCCTATTTAAAAGTCCTTTTACTTGTGGATTTAGTGTTTCAGGAGCTATCATTTTTCTTTGTAACATCTGTCCCTGTCTCCTTGAAAGCGGCGTAGCAATGCCAAATGAACTCATATATGCAGAGGTTAGTTTAGGAACATCCATTTCTGTTTCACTCATTACTCCATCTTTTACAATATATCTATCTGGAGACACAGGCCTTACTCTTTTTTCATTTTCTAGTAACGACATAAAGTTTGCCATTTGTTCTTCTTGTGAAATTCCTTCGCCCTCAGACCTGTTCCCGTAATTTAAAATAGCCTCAAACTCAGGACGGCTCATATTAAACTGTGGAGGAAAGCTTGTAACTTCCCCTAGGTTTTTCAAACCTAAATCTTTAGCGCTTACTGTTTTGCCCATTAGACTATTAACATTTACCTGTCCACCTTCTTGCATTGGCATACGTTGATTAGAGCGAGGTATTTTAGACTGCCTCATTCTTTCTTTTAATCTTTTAATATCTGCGTCGGTATCTATAGGCTCACCTGTAAATGGATTTATGTCTTGACTCCTATCCAAAGAATCCATAAAAGCCTCAAAGTTTCTTTCAGCTTTTTCATAGTCACTAAGTCCGGGGCCCATAAGATTTACTGGAGGGCCAATAAATGTATTAGGGTTACGCATCTCTTGTTGTTTGCGTGGCTGTACTTGACCACCATCTTGATACATTCTAGGATTTCTTTGTTGCATAGGGCTAAAATTCATAGCAGGGTTCATAGGTCTCTGCATCATAGGTTGCCTATTTACCATACCGCCCATTTGCATATTCCCCATAGACTTGGCTATCGCCATACCGCGTTTGCGTTCGTACTCAGAAATGTTACCATCACCATCTAAGTCTGATTTCTTTTTATTAAAACCAGTGCCTTGATTGTACATTCTACGGCTGTGTACTTCTCCACCATCTTCGTACTCTATCATACCACCTTGCTCACGACTTAAACCAAATGAAGTTTTACCATCTTCTGTTATTCTTTCTATTGGAAGTCGGGCGTTTAACACCCTACCTAAAGCACCTTCACCGCTTACTCCAGCACGAGAAGCAAGATTAGCAAAAGCAGCCAACACCGGTAAAGAGCCTACGCTTAATTGCTCTCTGGATGTACTTGTATTTCCATCTGGCCCAAAACCTTGCCTAACATCAAATCTGTTAGCGTACGTTCTTTTTTCTCCCATATCTGCACTTCCGGGTTTTGAAACAAGGACATCTTCTATTCCACCATACTGGTCTCCAATGTTTCTTTCCAACATCGTACTCTGTAGGCGCTCTAAAGTATCTAAATCTAATGTTTCTAAATCTGCACGAGAGTATTCTTTTGATACATCATTAGATTCCAACATAGCATCTATAAGTTTACTTTTAACTGAAACTCTACCACCATCTTCGTACTGTACCATACCGCCTTGCTCTTTACCAATTAAGTTTTTTAGAAAACCTAATGGTGATTTTTTGTTTTGTCTATCAAAATATCCCTCAACCAAATCAGATGGTAATGAGTCTTGAGGTGCAAAAGCCATTTTTTGCATTGCATCAAACTGCCCCTGTGAGGATAACATTGACATATTATCAGACCTTTGTGGGTCAGAAAGATAATACCTCATGCCCCCTTCCCCACCAACTTGGTCAGCTGGTATAGCCATAATAACTTGTCCGGTAAACATATCATCATCCCTACCTATGTCCTGAGATACAAGACGAGCACCTTTTAAGTTTCTACTTGACACTTGCCCACCTTCTTGGTACACGGGTGATTTAGGTTGGGCTATGCCGTTTTGCATAGAAGCAGAAGCAATCAACGCATCAATGGCGCTATTACCATTCTGCATTTGTTGTCTATCTCTGCCTACTTGTGTGATTTGTTGTAGTACGGGCAGGTAATCAGGTACTGCCTCTTTTGGTATAATGTACTCTCCGCCTTCTAGCTCAACGTCTGGACCGTTAGCAACTGAAGCCGGAACTCCTCCTTCTGAATGTAATGGGCCTCTGACGAGACCGTAACTTGGGAATCTTCCCTTACTTGTATTAGCCATATAGTATGTGGATTTATAGCCTTATGTTTATAAACAGTTAGTGAAGATATTCTTCACAGTCTATTAATATAGTTAATAAAATAATATAATGCAAATAAATATTTTAATTTGTTCTGGCGCCTGTCATCCAGTTATATCTTTTAAGTTTAGAGAAAGTACCGCGTTTTTTGCTGGACGCTTTAAACTCGTCTTTAGTGCTGGCTTGGCTTTTGGGTGGACGTGCAAAATAGTCTGCATAATACAACGCATCCATTAAGTCATCGTTACGAGGTTTAGGATGTTCAAAGAACTCATCAACGATTTCTGTCATCTCTCTGCGAATATATAACTTCTTAGAGTTTACAATAGGTCCAAGTGTAGTTTCTAACCTGTCTTCTTTTTTAATTCTTGAAGGAGGCTTAACTCCTTTAAATATTCCGGGCATCAATCTTTTTTCATTAGCACTCATACGAGTTACCATATCCCGTACCATTTCTTGCGCTGCTACTGTTTCAATGGTTACGCGCCTTACAGGACTATACTTTTTAGCTATTTCAATAATTTTCGCAGGGACATCGAATGTGGGTATGCGCTCTCTAAAGTATTCTAGTATATATCTATTCTTACGAGCATCAATGCCCATAACCAATATTACCTGATAATCAGAAGTATCTGATGCGGTAGCTGCAAGGTCAACACCAATGTAAATATTTATGGGTATCATCTCATCTTTTTCTGCAAGGTAGTTAAAGTTACTCATTTTTTTTCTATCGCCAGAGTAGTATTGAATCCTGTCTATCTTAAACGAAGCGTTCGTCACATCTCGAGCATCGTTCATATACTCTTGTGCAAATTTATTAACCAATCCTGCTTCTATAAACTCCTGCTTTTTAGAGCCTAATTTTTTTAAGGAGAACTGTTCAGGCCATATAGACTTACCGCTTTCTATTGCACTATGAAAGTATACATCCCAAGGATAGTGCCTATCGTCTTTTTTGGCCTGTTTAAAACCATCATAGGTCATTTGTAAAAAACTATCAAAATGTACAATAGTACCCGCAAGCCATATCCAACCTTCTCTACCGGGTGATTCTTCTAATGCAGGGTATATTGTAGACACAACCCAGCGTTTAATATCATTTCTTCTATCAGGAGTCTTAGTATTTAATTCAGATTCGAAGTCATCTAAGATAATACCGGTATACCGTACGTCTACTTCAGCACGACCTCTTAGTCTTTGGCTAGTACCTTTTGCAATAATTCTATCGCCCTTAGGGGTTACAAGGTCTTTTTCTGTCCAGCGCTTCCCGACACTGCCACCATCCATATTACCAAAGTAATATTTAATCATCTTATTTGTTTCTAAGTGATATCTTAAAAATTTTAAGTGGTCAATAGATTGTCCCTGTTCTTCTGAAACCCATGCAATAAAGTTTTGAGCATCTGCACCAGAAAAACATAGCTTATGTAATATTGCTGTTTTAGATAGTATTGATTTACCAAAACCTCTAGGCAAAATAATACACAGTCTTTCGCCCGGCTTAGTAGATATTAATCGTTTAGATATTTGATAGTGACAAAGAGGTGAGGCGCTTTTGTTTAAGAAGTCATTTGGTAAAAAGGCTCTACCAAAAAATAGTAAATCATTATAACATTTAGCTAACACCTCATCCCTTTCTGACATTTCTGATGCAGGGGGTATTACATTAAATGTTTGCAGGCTATTGTCTAGCTGCTTTTCTTCTTTTGGAAGCTTCTCTTTTTCTTTTTTTATTTTCAAGTGTTAGCTTTCTTTTTCTACGCTTATTTTCTTTGGCTTTTTTATTCGGCATATTAAATCTATTTTAATTCAGATGTATACAAACGACCATCCCAAGTAAAGGTACCTTCTCCTTCTCTTCTCGCTTGTCTAAAAGCATCTCTAAAAGATTGGGCTTTGTTAGATTGCTTGTTATAAATAGGATAATTATTTTTATCAAAAGATACTGGGGTATCAGAAGCTTGTTGCGATTCAGGTGGTTTAGTTTCTTCTGTAGTTTCGCTTACAGGTTCACTTTGTTCCTCTGGTATTTTTCCTGCTTGAAACGGCTCTGAGTGATGATGTAACTCAGGGCTTATTGCGTCAAAAGCTGCTTCGTCAAATATAGGGTTATACGGATTATTAATCGTTGTCCCAAGTACGCTTCCTAGTCTTCCAATAAAACCTTCCTGTGGTTTACTAGCCCCTAATGGGTTGTTAGAATACTCAGCGCTTGGGGTAGCAAATCTTTCATTCCAAAAGTTTGCTAATCTACTATTACCGGGAAGGGTAGGTCTTCTTCCAGCTGGATGAAAGGACGGTAAGTATCCTCTTAAAGCCATATCTAGCTGCCTGTACGGATTAATTTTTTTAGGTACATTAAATTGTTCGCCTCTGTGACCGACAAAATAATGCAATAATTCGTGAGGTATGCTACTTTCATTCCCTGTTGGATATTGTATAACAGCAGATTTTAATCTTTTATTTGAACCGTCTTCTCTCATCCTTATATCTTTTCTGGTTTGAGCAGCGCGGCCCGGTCTTGAAATTTTTTTAAAACCCTCTGGACTGTATTCTTTTGCTGTTAATTGACCGCTACGAATTGCATTTATTAAATCTTCGTAAGATTGGTTAATTGAAGGACGTTGTTTAATAAACTTACGGATAAAATCTTTATTTTCTTCTGCGATACTTTCCAAGTTAAGTTTAGATGGAGTTCCTACTTCACCGCCTTCTTGATATTTTTTTAAATGAGCTTGTGCTATTAGTTTATTTATTGCTGAATTTGCTTTTTCCATTACCACTTGACCCTATTAGCCCAATAAGCTGCGCTCATTTTACCTTTAGCAATATTCTTTCTATGCCTAGCTTTAAACGACTTACGTTTCATTTTAGTCTTACGGGACTCTCCTGCTTTAGGTTTTCCTGCTGTTTTTGCTCCCTGCTGTCCAAATCGTATTGTTTTAATTTTATCACCTTCTTTAGCAACTACGATATGACTTTTTTTTGGATGGCTTGGTGTACGCTTAGGCTTATTGAATCCACTGACACCGGCCCTAGCTAGTCTTGAATCTTTTTTCTTAGGCATTATGCTTTCCTTACCTTCCGTGCTACCGCTTTAGAATACTTTGCTTTGCTTTTACCTTTAGCGGATGCTGCACGCTTCTTTTTATTAGTGGCAGCTTTTTGAGATGCTGTTAAGCTTTTACGTACTTTTTTTGGTAAATAGCGCCCACGTTTCTTTTTAGGCTTCTTTTCGTCACCCTTTGTAACATATCCCCAGTCTTGCTTAGACCACTTGGATAGTTTATTACTACTAGACTTAGCACCCTTATAGCCTCCACCTGCTTTTTTATAGCGAGCTGTAGCTAATTGTGCTTTACGAGCTGACCATTTACCTGCTGGGCCGCCTTTGCTACCTGCCTTAACGCTAGCAACAATACGTTTCCATTTAGTTGGTTGGGTTTTTTTAGCAGAAGCCATCTTACTTGCGTTTCTTTGTATACTTTTTTACCATTCCACCCTTCATCATTCCCTTCTTCTTGACCATTCCTCCGCCCATCATTTTCTTTTTCTTTGGTCTTCCGACCTTTTTTCCGTATGTGCCTTTTCCTTTTGGCATAATTAACTCCTAGTTATTGTTATGTTATAAATTGTTTTACCCCATGTAACCCTTGTAAGATAGCACCGCATTAATCTGGTGAACCTTCTGTCAGCATATTAGACTCAAAAGCTTTTAACTTGTCACGGGAAAATCCGGTGAACTCTTGTATTAGCGCTACAGAGTCTGTTTTCTTTTCGGTTGATAGTAAACCTGATATTTTCATTAATGTCTCTAAGGCACGCAATTTATCCGCGTCTCGTACATCATTCTTGTCCACTACTTCTTTTGCTTGTTCTAATAAGTATGTCTTGGTAATACCAAGGTCATTCATTAATTCTTCTACTTCTTTATTCACAAGTGTCCTTATCTTCTTTTGTTTTAATAATACTTTGGTCCTTTTATGTGCATAGTCTCTGTTATTGGTCTTATAGACATTTAAATAGGCTTCTACTGGCTCCCTGCCCAGTGCTATCATCTTAGCAAACAATCTCTCTCTTTGGGTAATAAACTTGCTTTCATCGTATTTTTTAAAGGTATATATATCTTTTGGCGGCTTACCTGTTAGTTTGTGGTCTTCTGTAGCAAAAGATGTACCTAGTAAGGTTCTAACGTAGTAGGTCTTCTTACCTTTCTTATCGTTATACATCAACGCTTTACGTAGAATAGTAAGAACCTGTCCATCGTCACTTACTACCCATTGCCCTTCTTCAGCAGTTCTCCAGTCGTTTTTTAACTCTTCTTTGCGGTGATGCTTACGAAACTCATCTTCGTTCTCGTATATATGGTAGTCCACTCCCTTTATAGTCTTTTTGTACATATTAAGCCTCTGCGGTGAACTCCCCATCAAAAGTATCAATTAGCAGAGGTAGCTCTATTTCTTCAATAATCAATAGTATTTCTGTCATGTAATGAAAGTCACCTGTTTCTTTAAACTTGTCTGACAAAGACTTGAGCTCATCAATTGTTGGACCTAAATCAAGAATACCTCTTGGGCTTGTGTTTTCCATGGATATAATATAAAAATAGTTATTTTGGTATACAAGAAAAAAGGTGTTGACAGTTATAGGTAAAAACTAATAAATTTAAACGTCGGTTGAAGGATGTGAATAATATTATTAATATATTAATATATTAGTATTATAATATTATAGTATTATAATATTAATAATATTAGCGCTCTTTTATAATATTATAATATTAGCGGCGGTGTGACCTTTTCAATCACCTCGATTGTATGTCCTCCTTTTATCACACCGTCGCCTTACCTTTCCTAAGCCGGCGCGCTCTCCCAAAGAGCTTGCGCCCGGCGCTACCTAAAATCTCTAAAATTTTGAAAAAAAAATATTATTATGTGTGCTTTTCTTTTTTTTACACACGGCCCCCCCTCGTTAGGATTTCAGATTAGAAAAGGTAGGTTGAGAAAGTGAACCTCGTTTTACTAGGTTGAAATTTATTTTAAAAAAAAATGGAACCTTTCTGAAACTCAATAGTATTAAGAGTATGAATAATAATATAATAGAAAGGAAATAATATATTATGAAAACATCATTCTCACGTAAATGCCCTGTTAACATCGAAGGAAGTTGGGGCGGTCGTAGATTAAAAGACGAAGCCATACTTGAATTTAAGGTTCAAGTTGATGATAAAAAACAATATGGCTCATATGAATTCTACGACGTCAATTCGTATGATTGCTACGCCGAAGGCGGTCTTTGGTTTAGTAAGGGCGAACTCGTAGACTATGACGGAGTAATGAGCCTTCCGCTTGAAATACTAGATGTATTAGAGCTGGATGGATGGGATGTTAAATCAATGAGAAAATCCCTAGAATCTTAATTAATAACGGGGGTCGAAAGGCCCCCCCAAAGGAAAGGAAAAACAATGACTAGAGCAGATATTTATGAATACGTAAACTATTATACAGAAAGAACCGCGGAGGACATTAAATCTTTAAAAGATAATACTTCTAAAGCTAGATATGAATTTTACTCCGATAGGATAGAAGGTGCAATGGCTATAATAGAAAAACAACTTGGAACACTTCAAACAATCGACAGAAAGGAAAAGGAAAGAAAATGAATAAAACACCTGAATTAATTAAATATATGCTTTTAATGGGCTTGGGCCTAATGATGGTAGGTATAACAGGTTTAAGCCTCGCAGCAATAGTCTAACTGAAGAGCCCTCAATGGGCGAAACCCGGGAACTTTCTCGGGTCTTAGACAGTATAACAATTAGTTATTTGACAAAAACAATCTTTCCTTGGTAAATCTATTGGACCATTGCCTGAAAGCGTCTAAGGGAAAGAATAAAAGAAAGTAGGAATACTATGACTAGTAATACTATAACCAAAGAACAGTTTGCCGAATATGTTTTAGTTCAGATGGAAGGTATGTTTAATATGTTTGACCCAAGAGCTAGGGAGATGACAGACCTTAGCCGTCAACAATGGTTAAATATTATTGAAAACTATGAAGAACTAAGCAAAAAGTATTCGGAGGTGTATGATGACTAGAAAACACTTTATAGAAATTGCAAAGATAATCAGAGAGCATACAGATAAAACTAATAAAGAAGGGTTCGAAATGTTTGTTGATGAGCTTTGCATAACCTTTAAACAAATTAATCCCCGTTTTGATTCACAAAGATTTAAAGCGGCCTGTATTTTATAGGTTATAGGGTGTAAGGTCCTGAGCAAGACCAAAAACTGCTCCCTTTCTATAAACTATTTTTAATGGACCATTCACGTAAGTAGTAAACATTACTATTAATTCACGCAGATAATTCACGC
>Ga0098036_1000678_pt1 | contig 14204 bp, 15 predicted proteins | sample 4_EtaG_FD_77064 | JGI IMG/M metagenome (GOLD analysis project Ga0098036, IMG submission 77064) | Marine viral communities from the Subarctic Pacific Ocean - 4_ETSP_OMZ_AT15127 metaG | ecosystem: Environmental > Aquatic > Marine > Oceanic | place: Pacific Ocean | collected 2015-01-07 | reverse complement strand
TGATGTTCCCGCATCCAAGCGTGACGAAACAATTGATTATATACGAAATAAATACGGCTCAAAAAGGGTTGGTCAAATGGTTACATTTGGAAGGCTTCAAGGGCGTAGCGCCCTGAAGGAAGTTTTACGAATGAACGAGGCTTGTGGTTTTGATGAAATGAACACCATAACAAAAAGCCTACCACATGAACATGAAGTTTCTGACCAGTTAGCAGAGATGGATGACCCATCGGTTATCAAATGGACACTAATGAATCAGCCAGAAACCATGCGAGACTATTGTAGATTAAATGACGATGGTGAGCTGGAAGGTGACTATTCTAAACTTTTTGCTCAAGCCATGCGGATAGAAGGAACCTTCAAATCACAAGGCAAGCATGCAGCGGGTGTCGTTATATCTTCACACAGCTTAAATGAAGTTTGCCCGATGGTAAGAGACAAGAAGGCTTCAGAAAAAATAGCAGGGATGGAAATGAACGACTTAGAAGCTATGGGTCATGTTAAGTTTGACATATTAGGTATTTCTTTACTAGATAAAATCATGGGAGTTAGGGATCAACTCGAAGATAACAATGTTTAAAAAAGAAGCAAAAAAAAGCTACAGGCAAAGAGTAAAAGACAAAATCCAAAATGGAAGATACGAGGAATATAAAGGTCTTTCCATTTGCAAAATAAACGACTATTACCCTTTAGCAAACGGAAAAATAAAGTACCAAGTACACTCACACTTTTTTAGTGATTTGTATGAGGATGTTGAATTGGCGTTAGACAAATTTTTTGAGATTAGAAGGAAGATAAAATGAACTATAGGGATATTATTGTTTTTGACTTTGAGACTGGCTCACGCAATCCCGATAAGACACAACCTGTGCAGATTGCAGCGGTTGCTATTCACGGTAGAAAATTGACAGTTCAACCAGAGGGTTATTTTGAAAGCCTTATAAAGCCAATCTTCGATGACGAAGAGGCTATTGAAAAGGGTTTAGACCCTATTGAGGACGAGGCTTTAGCGGTTAATGGTAAAACCAGAAAAGAACTAGCAAAAGCTCCCTCGGCTAAAACTGTCTGGAAGAAGTTTGGCAACTTCGTAAACAGGTATAATTTCAAGGGTACTCCTTACTACGCACCCATTGCAGCCGGTTATAACATAGTTGGGTTTGATATGCCGATTGTACAGCGTATGTGCGACATGTATGGCCCAACGGATAAAAAGACGGGCAAGCAAACCCTGTTTAATAAAATCCACCGAATTGATGTAATGGATAGTGTTTGGATGTGGATGGAAAACAATGCCGACATTAATTCGCTTAGCATGGACTCAATGCGTGATTTATTTGGAATGAGTAAGGAGAATGCTCACGATGCTTTACAAGACGTAAAGGACACAGCAAATCTAATGATAGGTTTCATGAAGCTCCACAGGCGTATCGCTCCAAAAATTAAATTTGAAAAGGCTTTTGCAGATGGAAACTTGCACATATAAAAACGTTTGGGATGATCTTAACACATACGAAAAAACTGGATGGAGACAAGTTCTAGCCCACCTTCCGTGGCTGAAGCCTACTGACACCTTTCCTTTAATTAGCGATATAGTACTGCCAAATGAGTTAACAGCCTTTTATCAGTTTGGTATATACACCGGCAAAAGCGTTATCGTATCCCTCGATGCAATAAAGCAGGCTGGTAAAAAAATTGATATCGCTTATGGGTTCGATTCTTTTGAGGGGTTGCCAGAAAGAACAAACCAAGAAAGAGATGAGGTAGTTAAAAAGCATGGAGAGTATCTGTGGAAAGCTGGAGACTATAGTTCTGACGAACTTTATGGCGTAGAGGATTCTAGGGATTTTCTACAAGGCATGTACGATAAATATCTCGACACGCCAATTAAGCTAATAAGAGGGTGGTATGAAGATACCTTAAACAAAGAAACCTTTGAAAAATACAGCCTTAAGAAAGCAGCCTATATTGATATTGATGTTGACACCTATGACTCATGTGTTGAAGTTTTAGATTTTGTTTTTTCCGAAGGCATAGCCGTGCATGGAACTATTCTTGGTTTTGATGACTGGGGAGGAACGCCCGGATGGGAAACTATGGAAGAAGGCGTATCTAAAGCTTTAAAAGAGTCTATTGAGAAGCACAACATTAACCTAGAAGTCATATGTCGTGTTGGTGATACTTACCCACAAGTTCAAGCAGTATTTTTGGTAAAATAAAATGGAAGCCTCAAAATTTGATATTCTTAGCCTTGAGTTTGAAGACAAAAAAGCTTGGGATTTAATATGCTCAGGAAAAACTAAAGGTGTTTTTCAACTAGAGAGCAATCTAGGTAAATCTTGGGCTAAGAGAGTTAAGCCAAAAAACATAGAAGAGCTTGCCGCTTTAATATCAATCATTAGACCGGGAACATTGAAGGCTATTCAAGATGGCAAGTCAATGACTCAAAGGTTTGTTGATCGTAAAAACCTTAAAGAGGACATAACCTATCTTCACCCTTCCTTGAAACCCATACTAGAAGGAACTCAGGGGGTTCTGGTTTACCAAGAGCAGTCCATGCAGATTGCTCAGCAACTTGCGGGCTTTAGCCTTCAGGAAGCCGATAATCTTCGTAAAGCCATCGGCAAGAAAAAAGCCGACTTGATGGCGAAGGTTAAAACACAATTCCTAAAGGGTTCGATTAAGCAGGGAGTCTTAACACAGGAAGAAGCAGAAGAGATCTTTAGCTGGATTGAAAAATCTAGCAGGTACGCCTTTAATAAATCTCACGCCGTTTCTTATGCTATATGTGCATACTGGAGTGCTTACGCTAAAGCTCATTATCCGGTTCAATTTTATTGTAACTATCTTCTCCATTCTTCTGGCAAACCTGATCCACAGCGAGAAGTGAAAGAGCTTGTTAATGACGCAAAGAATGGTGAAATATATATAAGTCCACCATCCATAAACGCTATTAACACCAAGACTGACATCATTGATAATCAAATACATTTTGGGCTTGTTGATGTTAAGTCTGTTGGCTTAAAGCAAATAGAAAAGTTTAAATCTGTAATCATTGGTATTGAAGAAGAAAAAAACGGGAAGCCTTTATCAGACTGGTCATGGTATGAATTCTTAGTGCTAGCATCCCCAAACGTTAATTCAAGAATGTTAATCGCCTTAATATCTATTGGCTTTTTCGCCCACCTGCCAGAATCAAGACAGCAAATGCTTGATGAGTTTGATACTTGGAGCAGCTTGACAAAAAAAGAGCAAGAATGGGCAGTAATTCACCATGCTGAATATAATAATCTTATAGAACTACTAACAGCTATGGCTCCAACAAAAAAAGAAGGAGGAGCCACATTTAATTCAAGAAGATCAGACACAATTAAAGATCTATTGATTCAAAGTAAAAACCCGTCCTATTCATTAAAAGATGAGCCTGAGTGGGTCATAAGAACTGAAGAGAATTACCTTGGTGTTGCCTTAACTTATTCAAGGATTGAAACCTACGAAACCAATCTAGCAAACACCACAATAAAAGAATTCTCTGACGGCAAAAGAGGCGACATAAAAATGGCCGTCACTATTTCAGAAGTTAAAAAATACATTACCAAAAAGGGGAAGATGCAAGGATCAGAAATGGCCTTTTTATGCGTAGAGGATCATACTGGAACCTTAGATACAGTCACCGCATTTTCAGAAAAGTGGAGAGAGTACAAAAACGTTTTGTATAGAGGTAACAATATTATATTGGTGGGTCAAAACTCTAAGAACAAAAGATATCAAGTTAATGATGGGTTTATCATTGAAAGCGTAATAGAACTCAATTGACTCACACTGAGTTACCCCTTATGATTAAATAAAATTGATCCTTTAACAGCAAGGAAAGTTCATGAACACTATTTCAAATTATTGTCGCTTCATTGGAAGGCTAACGGCTGATCCAAAAATTGTCGAATTTGAAAACACAACGCTGTGTACATTTACACTGGCAATTAGCGAATATAGAAAAGAAAAAAACGGCGAAAAAAAGAAGAGTGTTAATTTCTTTGATTTTGAAGCTTGGGACTCAGGTGGGGAAACAATAGAAAAATACTGTGTTAAGGGTGACATTATTGACTTAGTTGCCTCCGCAAGAAATAATTCTTGGATTGACAAAAATGGCAACAAAAGGTTCTCAACAAAATTCAGGGTCAAAGAGTTCAAACTCTTTAACACCACAAGAGAAAAACAAGAACAGTCCAGCTAACTGGAAAGCGTTAGATCAAAAAGAGCTTGAAGAAAAGCTAGTTCATTCTCATTATGGATTAGTTGTTTCTCAGGCTCTTTATTTTTTGGATGATCCCAACTTTGAAGACTATATTCAAGCAGGTCTTATTGGTCTACTCAAGGCAATTAGAAACTACGATAAGAAGAAGGCTGAATTTAGTGCTTATGCGTTAGTGTGTATAAGAAACCAAATTAATAACCTAAATAAAAAATCAAAAAAACATGCAGTAAAAAATTCTAGGAATGTCACTGAGCAAGATAAGCAGTATAATAAAGAAGAGACTTTAAACGAGTGTATTCCAGAGTTTTTATCAGAAGAAAACAAATTCATAATTAAGCTCAGGATTCAAGGCTACACAAATTCTGAGATATCTGATTTTATGTCGTGTTCTAAAGACGAAGTAAAAGAAAAGATAAGGCTAATTATAAAGCTGTTGAAAGACTACAACGAATGAGAAAAAAAAGAATACTCTTCTGTGGCGAAGCTACATATCTTAACACTGGCTATGCGACCTATCTTCGTGAGGTTATGAAACGACTTCATGCAACAGAAAAATATGAACTAGCTGAGTTTGCAAGTTATGGAGAGCAAAAAGACCCCAGATCAAAAACTATACCTTGGAAGTTCTACGGCAATTTACCAGATGATGAAAGTCAACAAGAACGATATGACTCATTACCAACCAATCAGTTTGGTGAATGGAAATTCGAGTCTGTACTTCTAGATTTTCAACCAGATATAGTATGTGATATACGAGACTTTTGGATGTTTGAACATCAAGAAAGGTCTCCCTATAGGCCGTATTTTCATTGGGTTATTATGCCGACCGTTGACGCTGCGCCTCAAAACGAACAGTGGTTATCAACGTTTGAAAGCGCCGATGCCGTCTTTAGCTATTCAGACTGGGGACACGAAGTTCTCAAAAAAGAATCAAACGGAAGTATTAAATGCTTGGGTTCTGCCCCGCCTTCTGCCGACGCAGCCTATGTTCCAGTAGAAGACAAAGGTAAGCACAAAGAAGACATGGGGTTTGATGAAAACATTAAGTTTGTCGGTACTGTCATGAGAAACCAAAGAAGGAAATTGTTTCCAGACCTCTTTGAGTCTTTCAGGAAATTTCTTGACACAAGCGGAAGACAAGACGTTTGGCTGTATTGTCATACAAGTTTTCCAGATTTAGGCTGGGACATACCAAAGCTATTATTAAAACACAACTTATCAAGCAAGGTTGTCTTCACTTATATTTGCAACACTTGTGGTCACACCTTCCCATCCTTCTTTTCTGATGCTAGAAGAAAATGTCAAGGCTGCGGGGCTTTTGCGGCAGGTTTAGCAAGCGTGCAAAAAGGCGCATCTTACGAATACCTCGCCAACATCATGAACCTTTTTGATCTTTATATACAGTATGCCAACAGTGAGGGCTTTGGTCTTCCTCAAGTAGAAGCCGCTGGATGCGGAGTTCCCGTCATGAGTATTGATTACTCAGCCATGTCTAGCGTTGTTAGAAAGCTTGGTGGAACACCACTAACGCCAAAAACCGTTTATAACGAGCTAGAAACGGGATGCGATAGAGCAGTTCCCGATAATGATTACACAGCCCAAAAAATGGAAGAGTTCTTTAGTCTAAGCGACGAAGACCAAAAAAGCCTAGGAAGAAACTCAAGGCTAAACTTTGAAAAATATTACCAATGGGAAAAAACGGCTAAAAAATGGGAAGACTATTTTGACTCAGTTGAAATAAAACCAGACGAAGAAACTTGGAAATCTCCAGCCCGAATACACCAACCGTCTACCAATGTGCCAGCAGGATTGTCGGCATCTCAGTACGCAAGGTGGTTAATTTCTGAAGTACTGGGAGAACCCGAAAAGCTAAACACGTTTTTTGAATCAAGACTAATAAGAGACTTGAATTATGGAATGTTTGTCATGGGTACAGGAGAGTCTTATCTCAATGAAGACTCCTATAAATTCGTAAGACCGCAATTTGAAAAATTTGAAAAAGAAGATGCCTACAAAATGATGGTTAATTTGTGTAAGAGACGCAATCAGTGGGAATCCATAAGAAAAGAAAATATTAAATGAAAGTTTTGTATATAGGTTGCTACAGAGATGGTACTGGCTGGGGACAAGCCGCTACAGATTATATCTTGGCGATGGACGCTGCTGGGATCGACGTGGTTCCAAGGCCAATCAAGCTCAACTCCAATCAAATACAATTACCGGAGAAAATCAAGGAGCTAGAAAAAAAAGATAGTTCCGGTTGTAATATCTGCATACAGCACACCCTTCCCCACTTAATGGAATACAGCAACAGGTTTGATAAGAATATAGCTCTTTATGCGACAGAGACTAGCAACTTCATTGACTCTGGATGGTCTAGAAACATAAACCTAATGGATGAAGCATGGGTTATAAACAACCAAATGGTAAAGTCGTCTCAAAACAGCGGCGTAAACATACCAATAAAGGTTGTTCCTCACGCTTGTGACTTCGATAAGTTTACCAGAAGCTACAAACCATTTGAGCTATCGTCCATAGAGAACACCTTTACTTTTTACACAATAGCCGATTTTAACAAAAGAAAAAACCTAGAAGCATTTATAAAAGCTTTTCATGCTGAATTCGATCCTTCGGAACCAGTTTCCATAATGATTAAATCAAGCAAATATGGACTAACCGAAGAGCAGGCCGCAATGAAGGTTAGAGATCTTTGCAATCAAGTCAAAACAGGTCTTAAGAAATTCAAAAACCTAAATGACTACAAAGAAGACTTAATAATTACGAGTTTTATTAGTAATGAAGATATTTGCAGACTACACAGATTTGGAGACTGCTTTGTAATGCCTAGCTACGGGGAAGCTTGGTGTATACCCGCTTTTGATGCTATGGGCTTTGGCAACACTCCTATTTGTACAAATATTGGAGGCATGGCAGATTTTATAGGTCATGCTGGATTCCTCGTGGAGGGTGTTATGGAGCCTGTTTGCGACATGCTTGATACTTTTCCAGCCTTGTTTACAGGAAATGAAGACTGGTGTTCGGTCAGTATTCAAGGATTAAGGGAATGCATGAGACATGCTTATGAGAGCCAAGAAGATTTAGGAAACATGAAAGAAGCGGGATTAAAGCGAGTATACGAATACTCACATGAGAATATTGGTAACTTAATAAAGGGTTTGTTGAATGACGTTAGTTAGTCCGGTAGCTCAGATCATTAGGGCCGCTACAAGAGGGCCAAACGAGAAGTTAAATATTCTCACCTTCCCTACGCATGAACGATATGAAACCATGCTTGCAAAGACTGGTCATAATTTCTATGCATATCGCGGGGAAGGCATTAAAGACTGGAACGATACTTACGCTAAAACCCCAGACAATTATGTGTTACTAGACCCAGCACTGGGCGACAATCAAATTCCAGAATATGTAGATTTTGATTTAGTGCTTTCACAAAACAAATTTGGTCAATATCAAAAAGCCAAACAGTTTGCTCATGAGCTGCATTTACCATTAGTTAGCTTGGAACATACACTTCCAATGCCAGAATGGGATGAAAATATCATGGGTCAAGTAAGAGAGATGAGAGGTGATATTAATGTATTCATCTCAGAATATAGTATTGATGCTTGGGGATGGCAAAATAGAGTTCAAAGCTTCCTCAATCATGACACTTTTGTGATTACTCATGGTGTAGACACTGACTTGTTTTGCCCGAAAGACGGCGAAAGAAGTGACGAAATATTATCGGTGGTTAATGACTGGATAAACAGAGACTGGTGTTGTGGCTTTAGGGTTTGGCAAGAAGTAATACAAGGACTACCTCACAAGGTGGTTGGCGATACTCCGGGTTTGTCTGAACCAGCCGCTTCAATCGAAGGGCTTGTCGCCACCTACCAAAACAGCAGGATATTTTTGAACACATCAACTATATCCCCAGTTCCGACAGCCTTAATGGAAGCAATGGCTTGCGGTTGCGCGGTTGTATCTACCGCAACTTGTATGATCCCAGAGGTTATACAAAATGGAGTTAATGGATTTATAACAAACAATGTTGGAGAAATGAAACAGCATCTTGTAGATCTATTAAACGATGAAGACATGGCAAAAGAGATTGGTGAAAACGCCAGAAAAACAATTACAGAGAGGTATTCAACGAAACAGTTTGTTGAAAATTGGAATGGCCTATTAACAAGCTCGGCAAAAATAGTATTTAAGGGATAATATGAAAATCAGAATCACTGTTGGCGACAATCAAAAACTCAGCGGGTATACAAACATAGACCCCATAACGAAGTTTGACGATCTGGCTGTTGATATTCGCAACCTCGATGAAATTGTTTCAGACGCAGAATGCGTAGAAATACTTTCCGATGACGTAATAGACTACCTTGAAAAAGAGCAGGCTATGCAAAGCATGTCCCACTGGATTAAAAAATTGAGGCATGGCGGTAAAATAATAGTAACATCAATAGATGCGCATGAAGCTGCTAGATCCTTCTACAGAAAAGAAATAGACCTAGACACCTTTAATAAAGCTGTTCATGGAAGTTTTACCCAGCCTTGGGATGTAAGACTTAGTCAAACAACTCTAGAAGAGCTATCTAGTTTTCTTGAATCAAACGGTCTACAAGTTACAAAAAAAAGAGTTAATGGGATTAAATTAATAGTGGAGGCACAAAGACCATGAGCGACCAGTTAAATACAGACAATTGGGAACAAGTACAACCCGAACAAAAGACACTAACAACATCCTGCAAGGATTGTATATTTTCCATTAAAGAAGATAAGCTGCAAACAGGATGCTCATTTGGAAGAGTAGAAGCATATTCCAATAGAGGTGTAAACATCATAGAAGCAGAAGATTTAGAGGAAAACGAATTTTTTGTATTGGAAACTTGGTGCAGCGCCTACAGGGAAGAGATTTGGAAAACAGCCCATGAAGGTGAAGATCTAAATGAAGCCATACAAAAAGAGCTAGACCCTAAAGTTCAGTTTATTGTTATAATCCAAGATACACTAGACGGATTACAGAAAACTATAGATTCAGCGCTAAATCAAGAAATGTTTTCTTCAAAAAGGCTGATATTTGTTAATAATAGCGATCTTTCTTATTTTGAAGTCATAACAAAAATCAACGAAGTTGTTCCAGAAGGAACAGACTATAGAATTCAAGATATTAGAGGAGAACTCAGTGATCTTGAAGTGATCGACGAAGCTTTTAATAATGTCTCAAATGGATACTATACGGTATTAGAATCTGGAAAAGAAGCTCCACCAGACCTTATTAAAAGACTGTATGATGCAATAAATATAAAAATTGAAAAAGTAGGATATGTTGAACCTACAGATGGGGTTAGTGGAATGACAGTGCAAGCAGTTCTCCATAAGTTTTTATACGGAAACAAAGGTGCTTCCTTAAAAACAAAGTTAGAAGACGGGGAAGTTGCAGATAAAGTTAAAGAGGGAAACTCTCTAATTAGAAACTGGAATGAAATTTAATGACATTACCAACAGTTACTATACTAATAGCCAACTATAACGATGAAGAATATCTCGACATTGCTATAGAAAGCGCTATGAATCAAGACTATCCCGGCTCGTTAAATATCTGTATTGTAGATGATGGCTCTACAGATGGCTCTTGGGGGGTTATTGAAACCTACATTAAAAACCCCGCCAAAGACACGGCTCAAACAAAGCTGGACGTAACCTTCTCTCGAAGTGCGGGGGGAAGGTTTGGCAACACAAAAGTATACGCTATTAAAAACGAAAACAGTGGCCCAAGCGAAGCTAGAAACGTGGGTATTAGATACATGATGGAAACAACAGACATATTTGCCATCTTGGATTCTGATGATGAGATGTACGAAAATAAAATATCTGAATGCATACCAATTTTTGAACGGGGTGAGGGTATGATCGGCGTAGTGTATGGAGACTACGACACAGTACATACAAACACGGGAAAAATTATTAGAGAGTACAAAGAGCCATTTAGTAGAAATAGACTATCGCAAGAATGTATTGTGCATAGTGGATCTTTGGTGTCTAAGGAAGCCTTAGAAGAAGTCGTAGAAGAAACTGGATACTACGATAAAACAATGAGAACTTGTGAAGACTATGATCTTTGGATGCGAATAAGCGAAAAATTTATTATAGCTCATGTTCCAAAAGCCTTAACGAAAGTAAGGGTTACTGGAGACAACTCCTCCTTTATTGTCAATCAAGAAGTTTGGCAGCAAAACTGGAGAAGGGTTATGGAAAAAATGCAAGCAAGAATAAATGCCAAATAGGTTTACAACAACAGTAAAAAAGATAGGGGCTGGAACAGTTCCAGAAAAGCCGCTAACGGTCATAATACCAGTAGCTGGTATGGGTCATAGAATGAAATCCTATGGCCCAAAATGCTTACTGCCTGCAAACAAAAAAGAAACGATATTGGAGAAAACAATCTCTAATATTGAAAGAGAATATCCCTACTGTGACATTATTGTTGTGGCTGGTTTTGAATCAGAGAAAGTGATCAAAATACTACCGAGTAAAGTAAGGGTAGTTGAAAACCATCAATATGAATCAACCAATATTGCTGAAAGCATAAGAATTGGAATAAACGCAGCAGCTAATAAACATCTTCTTATTGTTTATGGCGACTTGGTATTTAATGTTTACTCCATAAGAGACATAACATCAGATGGCCCATGTGCAATTGTAGACTCTAAAGAAAGATTCAAAGAAGACGAAGTGGGGGTAACGGTAGTTGATGAAAACATCACTAATTTTGCCTACGGCCTTCCAAGAAAATGGTCTCAAATAGCCTACTTTGAAGGCAGGTCTTTTGATATTTTAAAAGATTTATGTTCAGACAAAAGAAAAAGTAAACTATATCCTTTTGAGCTGTTTAATATAATCATCAACAGCGGCATAGTAATGAAAGCAAAAGAGCCATCCGGCATGCTAATAAAAGAAATTGACTCACTGAAGGACTTGTAACGATGGCTTATTCAACCTATTGGGCATATATAAATAATAATTATAAATGGCACGCTTGGTATTACTATGAGGGTGAAGTCACAATTAAACTGGGGTCATTTAACACGCAAGAAGAAGCTCAAGAAGCAGTAAAACAATATGAAAATTCTAATAAGTAGCGATGGGTTTCACGCTCACTATCACATAAGAATGTCTTGGCTTAAGGTGTTCTCTGCAATGGGTCATCAAGTGCAATTATGGCACAAAGATGAGAAACCCGCTTTTGATGCTTTCGATGAATTTGAGCCAGATCTGTTCATGGGGCAAACCTACAATATCACAGAGTCTCTGTGTAAGTGTATCAAACAAAGACCTCACATGAAGGTTGTCATGCGGGCTTCTGATTGGGGTTATATGCAAACAGGCATTGACTTAGAAAAGTACCCAATCCTAGTAGCCCAAGAAGAAGAAAAGAAGTTAATTGAAAAACTTAAGAAAGAAACAGGAAGACCAGACTTCGTCCACAATCACTATCACGATAATTGGATTAAAGTAACGCATAATAAATGGAAGGATATCGGTGTTAAACCTGTCTCCTTAATACATGGAGCCGATATATTCGACTTCTACGTTCAACCACCAGTGGAGTCTCTCAAGTGCGACATTGGATTTGTTGGTGGGTACTGGCCTTACAAGGCAATCAATCTCGATAAATACTTGGTTAGTTTGTGTCACCCAGTAGGCGATTACAACATAAAGATATTTGGTGGTTCAGACTGGCCTGTTGTGCAATATATGGGTCGTATAGCTTCTGAAAATGTTGGAGCGTTATTTTCGTCTGCTACTATTTCACCCAACATCAGTGAACCACACTCCCAACACTTTGGGTACGATATTATCGAGAGACCTTTTAAAATTCTGATGAGCGGCGGCTTTTGTATTTCTGATTACGTTGAATCAATGGCTAATGATGTGTTTACCAATAATGAAATTGTTTTTGCCAAAACCCCAGAAGAATTCAAACAGCTTATAGACCACTACCTTAAAAACCCAGAAAAAAGAGTTGAACATATCCAAGCCGGATACAATTCTGTTGTTCAGCATCATACCTATTTTCACAGGGTTGCCAAAATCTTTTCTGAATTAGGTATGCAGTCAGAAGCTGATAAGTGCATGGAAACTATGAAACAGTTTTTCGTTGAGGAATAAAATGACCGTACTTGTAACAGGCGCTAATGGTTTTGTAGGAAGAAACCTTATACAATCTCTTCATACTAATAGAAGAACCTTTGGCAATATTATCAATGTCAGCAGAAGGCCATTTACCTCCCCTTTTATTGATAAATCCTATAAGTGCGACTTAGGGTTCTCTGATCAGGAAGATAATCGTTTCTATGCGCTTAGAAACATTATGAAAGAATATAATCCTGAATACATATTTCATCTTGCTAGTAAAGCTACAGTTAAGATGACGGGTAATGAACCTTTTCAGATACTGCAAGATAACATATTAAGCACTCAAAAAATCTGTCAATGGGCGCCGAAAGGCGCAAGGGTAGTTCTAGCATCTACAGTCATTGTTTATGGAGACTGGATTTTTGAACAAGAGTCTTCTGATTTTCCCGGCAGGGAAGCAAGACCATATACGGAAGAGGATCGAACAGAACCGACTTCTATCTATGGAATGACAAAGCGGGCTTCCGAAGGAATTCTTAATTACTACACCAGTACGGGACAGATAAAAGGAGTCTCGGCTCGTATGTGTGCGACTGTTGGGCGTGGGTTAACCCACGGGGTTGTTTATGATTTTATTAGGAAGATATTAAATAACCCTACTTTGGAAGCGTTGGGAAGCAAACCGGGATCTACTAAACCTTATTGCTACATAGAAGACTTAAAAAGCGCTTTAATACTTTTAGCGATGAAGGACTCTGCTGAAGGGGCGTATAACATAGTTCCAGATGACGCAATAAACATTGAGCAAGTAGCCAAAGCCGTCATGAGTGGACTTGAGGTTTACAAAAACATAGACTGGCTTGGTGACGGAGCGAACTGGAAGGGCGATAACAAGTTAATAAGCGTGTCAAATAACAAGCTAAAAAGCATTGGCTGGACACCCAAATACAACTCTAAAGAAGCAATATTTGAAGCTGTGAGGAATATGTCGTGAAAATACTTTTCCATCCAATAATGCCCTTGGATCTAAAAAACCCAGAGCATGTTTCAGATTATCAATCAGACATGGTTTTTCATGGACTGGTTAAAAAATTTGGCAAAGACGTTCATGCCTACCACAATCTTTGGTGGCATCATAAAAAAGCCAAAGAAGAAAACGAACACGACTTTTCTAAAATCTGGGGCAAAGGTTTTACCATGTACGGCCTCCTCGAAGAAGAGGAGTATCAAGCCTTAGAGATGAACGAAAGGCACTCCAATTATGACGCGATTGTATTACCAATACACTGGTCTCACACAAATCAGCACCGATACGTCATCACACTTTTAAAAAATCTCCTGTCAGGTGGTTATGAAAAAAAGCAGTTAATTGTAGTAGATGGTTGGGATAGGGATTATATACATCCTGAAATTGCCGAAAATTGCACATACTACAAAAGAGAAATGAGGGACGATCAGGCAGAATATGCCAAACCTATTTCGTTTGCATTTCCAGAAGAAAAGATCAGACCTAGAGATGATTCAAAAAGGGATTTAGCTTTTGCCCCGCTGATACCTGTTAATCAATCAATTGATCCTTCTTACATGTCTACTTATCAATACGAAACAGAACAAAGTTATTATGACATGTATCAAACTGCCTATTTTTCGTACACATCTAAAAAAGGCGGTTGGGATACTTTGCGTCATTATGAGATTATAGCAAATGGCTCCATCCCGTTTTTCGTTGATATTGAAAACTGTCCTAAAAACATATTATGGAATTTCCCAAAAGAAAGATTACTTCAGGCCAGAAATAGTTTGGGTG
>Ga0098036_1000665_pt1 | contig 14444 bp, 9 predicted proteins | sample 4_EtaG_FD_77064 | JGI IMG/M metagenome (GOLD analysis project Ga0098036, IMG submission 77064) | Marine viral communities from the Subarctic Pacific Ocean - 4_ETSP_OMZ_AT15127 metaG | ecosystem: Environmental > Aquatic > Marine > Oceanic | place: Pacific Ocean | collected 2015-01-07 | reverse complement strand
TGGGAAGACGCTGGGCAATCCAGCGATCCAGGCGGTCACTATCTGCTCGGACTTACGTTCGACGCAGCCGGTGATACGGCAGGCGATTTGTCGTTTGTCGTGACCTACGTGGTTGACTAGAAAGATTCGCGGGGAGCTGGCGTTTGCGGCTCCCCGCAATTCTTTATGCGAAAGCTAATTAAGTACGCTTTGACCGAGAGCGAAGCGGAGACAATCCGCACGGTCACGATGATGCAATTCGATCATCCGCTAGTTAAGCGCATGGTCAACGCAATTAAAAATGTGGCACCTGACGCAGCAATCACGCCGAAGTCTTATGCGCGTGTAGAGAGCAAGGCCGACGGCCATGACTGGCATACGGACAAGGGCGACAGAGGCCATATGACGTGGTGCGCCTACAGCGGCAGCGTGCTGCTCACAAATGACTTCGTCGGCGGCAACCTTGAGTTTGCCGACGGCACAAAGCACAGACATTACCTCGACCTGCTGATCTTTAGCAGCGACGAACGTCACCGCGTTTTGCCGCATGGCGGCGGAAGGCGCGTTGCACTTTTAATATTTTTAGGACGCGAAAATGGCGAGTGAAGTTGACCTAATCAACTCGGCGATGAACATGATCGGCGCGAGTAATATTATTGAGCGCGGAGAAGATTCAAAAGCTGCGCGGGTATCAAATCAACGATATGACAGCATTAGAGATGCTGTGTTACGTGCACACCCATGGAACTGCGCGGTCACGCGCGTCAACCTAGCGCCAGACACCGACGCGCCTGCGTTTGATTGGGACTACGCTTTCACGCTGCCTACTGATCCGTACTGCCTGCGTGTGTTGCGCCTCGATTACCTCGACATAGAGTTCCGCGTCGAAGGACGCAAGATTGTTACAAACGAGCAGTCTATAAACCTTATCTACATTGCGCGAGTAACGGACCCGAATACCTACGATACGCTACTGCAGGAAGCTATCGCCGCGCGTCTCGCTGCGGACGTTTCGTTTACGTTGTCGCAGAGTACGTCACTCACGCAGAATATGTATTCGTTATATGAGTCAAAGCTAAAAGAGGCGAGATTCGTGGATGCGACCGAGGGAACGCCAGGTGCCGTGCTTGGCGTTGCGGCCAGCGGCGCACTACAAGCTGACTACTTCACGGACGCACGCCTCTAATGGCAAAAGCTACCTACGCGTTCTCCAACTTTACGGCTGGCCGGCTGTCAAAACGGCTGGGCGGTCGGACTGATCTGTCGAAGTATTACAACGGCTGCTCTGAGTTAGAAAACTTTATAGTCCATAGCCACGGCGGCGTAAGCCGAAGACCCGGCACACGCTTTATTGCGGAGGTTAAATCGAGCAGCGCGAAAACGCGGCTGGTCAAGTTTCAATTCTCGGTGACGCAGAGTTACGTTCTCGAATTCGGCAACAACTATTTCCGCGTCTTCAAGGATGGCGGTCAGATTACCAGCGGCTCGCCAGCATCGCCGGTCGAGGTGACGACGACTTACACGACCGCACAGCTTTTCGATCTTAAATTCGCTCAGAGCGCGGATGTTATGTATGTCGTCCACAACGAGCATGCCGTCCGTAAAATTAGCCGCACAAGCGACACGAGCTGGACAATCACAGACGTCGATTTTAAACGCGGCCCGTTCCTCGATCCAAACAGCACGACGACCACGTTGACGGCTAATGCGCGGACTGGTTCGAGCATCACGATTTCAGCAAGCGCTGTAACCGGCATAAATAGTGGCGACGGCTTTGTGTCAACGGATGTCGGGCGTCTCGTAAAACTTCATAATGGCTTTGCAAAAATCACGGCTGTGACGAACACGACGACGGTGACCGCAACGGCGCAGGACAACGAGGATTTCGTCGCTGAGCTGGAGCCGGTATATGCGGCCAGTACGATTAGTTTTGCGGAAGGTGATCCTGACAGCACCGGACTGGAGCATAACGACCGAATTGTCGACACCGCAAAGAAGTTTATTGCCGAAGGATTCAAGGACGGCATGACCGTCACGATTTCCGGCACGTCGTCGAACAATAAAGACGTCTTGATTGTAAAGGTGACCGAGGACACTTTAGTAGTTTCGCCCAGCGATGATCTCGCAGCGGAGGCGGCAAGTAGCGGCAACACAATCAGCGGAAAACTGGAGGCAGATGATGAATGGGCGCTAGGTGCCTTTTCGACGACCACAGGGTTCCCGAGCTGTGTGGCTTTCTATGAAGAGCGCCTCACGTTCGCCGCGACAACGACGCAGCCCCAGACGTTATTCTTTTCGGTTGGTGGATCGTTCGAGGATTTCTTGTCAGGCGATAAAGACGACAGTGCGCTCATATATACAATCGGGTCTAACGAGATAAACGTCATCCGTTACCTGTCTTCATCGAGAAGCCTATTGGTCGGCACGCAGGCGTCAGAATTTGCGGTTAGAGCTTCGGGCACTGACGAGCCGATTACGCCGACAAACGCGCAGATCAAACAGCAATCTGCCCATGGCTCAACAGAAGTCGAGCCGGTGAAAGTCGGCCATACGGTTTTGTTCGTGCAACGTGCAGGTCGCAAACTGCGTGAGCTTACCTATAATTTTGGGAGCGATACCTACGTCGCGCCCGATATGACGATCCTGGCCGAGGACATCACAGAGACCGGCATCGTTGATATGACCTACCAGCAGGAGCCTGACTCTGTCGTGTGGTGCGCACTGACCGACGGTCGTATGGCCTGCATGACTTATCAGCGAGAGGAAAAAGTCGTCGGATGGCACAAACATAAAATCGGCGGCATCAGTGGTAACTGCACCGTAACCGTCACTGACTTTGCAAACATTGCGGTCGGCACAAAGCTGACACTCACAAAGTCTGACGGTTCGTCGGTGACCTTCACGAGTGAGGCGGCGGGATCTTCGTCGCCAAGCAGCTCGCTGGGTTTTAGACCAAATACGAACAACGATACCACCGCCGATAACATCCAGGCAGCGATCAACGCGCACGCAGATTTCACGGTCGCAAACCCTGCCTCAAATGTCGTCACGATCTACGAGACGACGCGTGCCGGTGCTGGATTTTTATCAATTACAAGCACCGACGAGGTTCGGCTCGCTGTAACAGATCAAAGCCACGCGCTAGTCGAGAGCGTCGTTTCAATCCCGTCGGCGACGGAAGACGAGGTCTACATGATCGTGCAACGTACCATAAACGGATCGACAAAGCGGTATGTGGAATACCTTAAAAACTTCGATTTTGGCACCGACGTTTCGGACGCATTCTTTACGGACTCCGGCCTGTCCTATAGCGGCACTGCCGCGACGACATTGTCCGGCCTGACGCACCTGGAAGGCGAGCCGGTCGTGGTTTTAGAAGAAGGTTCGACGCATCCTGACCGCCAGGTGTCTAGCGCTGCGATTACGCTGAGCAGAAGCACGACAAAAGCGCATATCGGTCTGAAGAACGAGAGTACATTGACGACGATGCGCCTGGAGGCCGGTTCGACGGACGGAACAGCCCAGGGCAAGATCAAGCGCATCGATGAGGTTACGGTACGGTTTTTCAGAACCGTGAACGCGCTCGTCGGCGGCAGTGTTGCGGCGCTAGATCGCATTCCGTTTCGGTCAGGTGCGGACGCGATGGATGTCGCGATTCCGCTTTTTGATGGCGACAAAGAAATCGAATTTCCGACGGGTTTCGATCAAGATTCGTTTGTTGTCGTGCGTCAGGATTTACCGCTGCCAATGACGGTTATCGCTTGTTTCGCGAGAGTTCAGACCTTCGATTAAGAAAAACTACCGCCAAAATGGGCCGTACAGGGTAGGTAAAGAGCATTGCGGCTGGGTATGTAAGCAAACATACACAAATGTTTTCGGCGCAAGGTTTAGAGGCGCACAGTCAATTTAAGGCTGAATATGACACAAAAAGTCGTCAAATTTATTGCGGAACACGCGGAGGAATTGATCGAACGCGGTCGCAAAGATTTTGGTGTCCTGGCTGACGCAGATTTGAGCATGAGGCCGTATTTTGACGTAGTTGCTGGCGAAGATGGTGCCGCGCACTCAATAATTCAAGACGGCCATTTAGTTCTGTCAGCTGGCGTTTGGCAGCTTTGGCCTGGAGTTGGTGAGGCGTGGCTGCTGCCGTCGGCTAGGTTGCTTGCGCGACCGCGCGGCCCGGTTCGCATCGTGCGGCGATTTCTTGACGACATCGCTGAGAGAGAAGGCTACACGCGTGTGCAAGCGACTACGCATGCAGATTTTGAGCGAGGCGAGCGTTTTCTAAAATGGCTCGGGTTTGAGCGCGAAGGCGTTCTGCGGAAGTTTGGCCCTGACGGGTCTGATCACAACATCTATTCAAGGATAAAAAATTGAGTACAGAAACAAACGTCGCAGGCGGCGGTGCTATAGCGTTACAAGCTTATGGCATGATGTATCAGAAACGCGCCGCTCGTGCGTCTGCAAGGGCGAAACGAACAGCGCTGGAATACAACGCGCGAATCTCAGAGCGCGGTGCAAAAGCTGCAGACATTCGAGCAGATTTTTCTCAGCTTATCAGCGAAATCGACATCACTAAATTTCGCGATGACGCGGATCGTTTTAATCGCGCGGTCGGCACACGCTATAGAGCTTCCGGTTTTCGCGCAAACACGGGAACGCCGAGGCAAGTGATGATTGCCAACGCGGCGCGTCAGGACGACGAGATTCAAGCACGACGTATGAACGCCGCCGCGCAAGAAACCGCACTGCGCGAGCAGGGTGTGAACGAACGCTTGCGCGGAACCCTCTTCAGAAACGAGGGCGCTATGGAAACGCAGGCGGGTCAAATTCGAGCAACAACTGCTACGATTCAAGGCCTGCAGAATATGTCTAAGACTGCGTATATGATGGCAGGCGCTTAATGAAAGTTCCGATTTATCAGCGGCAGACGCAGCTGACCCGCGACTCAGGTGCTCGACCGCTCTCAGCAATGGCCTCACCGGGTGCATATGCTGAGCCTGCAAATGCCGCATTTAACATGGGCAAAGCGATTAGCGGTGTCGGAGAAGCGTTCGGCGATATTGTGGTCGCTGAGATGAAACAAGAGAACGCGACCATGCTTGCCAGCGAAGAGTCGAAATTCCAGGACGCAATTTTTGAGGTAAAGACTGACGCGGTTGCTGGCCCTATTGGGCAGTCAAAGATGTTCCCTAATCCCAATCCTTCCGCTAAGCTAGGGCCGCGAAAAAGTAACCTGATGCCAGGTCCGGCAGAAACGCAGCAGGAACACTTGGCTAGATATCGTTCCGTGTTGACCCGTCGGGCTGCAGCGCAAGCGTCGCGGATACCTAACCGCAACGTGCGTCGCCAATTTAGAGCTGATGCTGCTGGCAAAATACAAACAGCAATGTCAGCGATACAAACGCAACTGCGCGTTAGATATCTCGATAGAAGTCGAGCGGTTCTCGACAATACGACGATAGCAAAGCGTCGAGAAATTAATCAGGTAGGGTTTGATTCTCCAACGCGTCAGACGTTAATTAATGGGCATATTAAGAAAATCATAGAGGATGGTCGGGCTAACGGCGAAAAGGAAACAGAGATAGAAAGCCGCGTTCGTAAGTTTGAAAGCAGCACTATCGAAGACTATATTAACAGCGAAATGATCGCTGCCGCAGAAACGGATGACTTAAACAGAATTAAGCAGCTACAGCTGCAAGTCCAAAACAGTAATAACGGAACATCAATTTTTTATGGATTGCTGCCTGACATTTCTCTGCGTTTAGAAAAAAGACTAAGCGATCTGTATGAGCGTGAAGATCGAAGAATAGATTCGGACGCGGAGAAAAAAGAAAGAACAGATCGAAAAGACGGAAAAAACGAAAGAGAAGACCTTTTTCGCCAAACAGCGGCAGAAATAGAGACCGCTCGCGCGAATGGCATAGCGCCAAGAATCACCGCAGCCGATATAAACGATTTGACAGTCGATTCAACACATAAAAGATTATTATTAAATATGCGCTACGGTACAGACGTAATTTATAACGGTGGTTACGTTAGAGATGCGAATCTACTACTTACAGAGGCCGTTACTGACGACGATATTCAGGACGTTCTGCATACGGCTCGCAATGATAGAAACACCGGGTTGATTGGTAACAAAGCGTTTAGCGCAATAGAACAAACCGCCAATGACGCCATTAAAAAAACGCCAGAATATATAGAGAAAAAAAGATATCGTAAGTATCTTGAGGACGCGTTTGGAATAGGTCAACGCAAGTATACAATTCCAGGATCGTCTAGGAATCAAAACGTAATACGAGCTAAAGAGGCGGCGTTGATGTTGAACTATGAGGATTATTTAGAACAAGGCTACCGCCCGGCAGAGGCTGCTTTTACAGCTTTAACCGATAGGAAAAAAGAAGATAAAGAAGCGGCGCAGAGCCTGTACGACAGCCTACCCGGTACGCTTCTGAGAGGTGTTTTTGCGGGAGATGTACCAGAAACGCTTACTGAGCAAAATATAGAGGAAATAATACAAAAAATAAAAAATAACTGGCGCGCTCAATTCAGCGCCTTGCCACTCATTACGCCAAGCACTACCAGCGAACAACTGAGAAAACTGCAGACCGGCGCGGAGCCTGGTCAGCCTCTTAGTGTTAAAAGCACGAAAGGCAAAGAGCGCAAGATAACGCTGCGACAACGAAAAAGAGCGCGCGCACTTTTCAATCAGGAGCAAAGAATAAACGCCATCTATTTTTTAATTAAAGGTTCGGACGCTCAACTTCCGCCGCCAAACCCAGCCGAGAGATAATAAAATGATTAATTTCGTATTAAACTCTCAAGTCCAGCCGATAGAAGACGTTATTGAGCAAAGCACCGCCAACACGGATCGCGATGAATTCTTGGAATCATCTGAAACTGCCGAGATTTACAGATCGCGGGGCGCTAGTGCAGAGGCCGCGTGGGACGATAACCTGCCGCCGCCGGAAGCGGACGAGAGTTTAGAAGAAAGGTTTCTCGACCCAGAAAGTAAGGACGGCCAAGTCTTCAACATGGCGTCCAAATTCGTTTTTGATTTTCGGCGCGGCGTTGGTGATCATGCCGAGCGAGGAGATGAACGAACTGAAAGAAACAGGCAGTTAATTCCGTTCGCAAAACAGCGCCTAGAAGAAGGTAGGCGCGAAGCTGAAAACATGACGCCGGAGCAGATTTCTGCCCACGGGTTAGATACAGCGGGGAGCTTAAACTATAACCTCACTTCGGCAGGCATTGATTTCGCAAGGATCGACGACCTGCCAATCGACGTGCGTCTTGGCATTGCAACGCTGCTAGAAATGTACGAGCGGCTTCCCAACGGAACCTGGAAAGGTACGCAAAGATTTTTCGGCAATATGGTGCAAGACCCAATGCTTGCAGTCGGCGGGGTTGGTGGTTTTAAGGTTGTGCAAAAACTATTAAAGCTTGGCGGCGGTAAAGCGCTTGCAAGTAAGTTGCTGCAGTCTGCTGCAAGGTCTGCTGGCTACGGAGCTTACGCAGCCGAAGGCAGTGCGTATGGCGCTATGAGCGAGTACATGATGCAACGGCTCGCGCATGATCCAGAGAAAGGCGAGTTTAAACCAGACTATTCAAAAGTGTTTACAGTAGCCGGTATAGGCGCGGTCGCAGCGCCTGCGATTGCCGCCGCACCAGCGGTCGCGCGCGGGGTTAAAAACGTCGTCGGCCCTGTTGTTCGAGATTTGTTTGACGCTGCGGGGCAGTCACGTTCGACGCTGATGAGCGGCGTGGGTCCAGTGCCTGCGACCGCTGCAGATGAGGTAAGCGCACCGGCTCCAGTATTTTTTAGCGCTGTGAGCAATGCAGTTGACGCTCTGCCGATGGAGAAAGGCAGCGCACAGCAGATGCGTGCAATGATCGCAAAAAGTGAAGGTGTGAAGCCAGAGGAAATGGCGTGGACTGGGCTAGATGATTTCTTAAAAGGTAAAAAGTCTGTCACAAAAGCCGAAGTGCAGGAATATATGCAGGCGAATGAGGTAAAGATCGAAGAGGTAACTTTACCACGCAATAGAGACGTCGGCATAAAATCATCTGAAGATTATCGCGCAGAACTTGAAGAGATGTCTGATGAGCGGTTGGCGCAAGAGGCTGTTAATGAGTTTGGTCTTGATCCTGAAGAAGTGCTGGCTGACATTACAGATTTCTTGTTGGGCGATGATTACATAGACGATTTAGTAGGTGCGTTTAGCCGGACGCTTAGAGGTCGCGGTTTAGATGACGCGGGGCGCTTGGAAGACCGTACAAAATTTGGCGAATACACGCTGCCCGGTGGCGAGAACTACCGCGAGGTTTTGTTGAGGTTGCCCAAAGTTAGCGGCGCTACCATCTCAGACACAGAGTTGGCACGCCTTAATGAGCTTACTGACAAGCGCATAGCAGACAGTCTAGATGGCTTGTCTGACGCAGAGCGTGATGAGTACATAACTCTTGTGGGCAAAAGAGAAGATCGAGGTCAGTTTCGCACGCCTCACTTCGACGAGCCAAACGTCCTAGCTCACATGCGCCTCAATGACCGCGCTGGTCCCAACGGCGAGAAAATACTGTTTATTGAGGAGATACAGAGCGATTGGCATCAGAAAGGACGCAAGCAAGGTTATAAGGTTCCCGTGCCGACAATGGATGAACCAACGCAAGCGAGGTTTGATCAATTTAAAAAATATCGTTCTCTTTACTATGATGCCCGTTTGGGCAAATCAGAAGCAATTACAGGCGGCGATCCCGGCTTGACCAAAGAGTATGAAGCGTTAGAAAAAGATTTTGAACAGTATTTCGGAAACGTTGGACAAGTCCCCGACGCACCACTGAAAAAGACGTGGCACGAAATGTCGTTCCGGCGTGTTGCGCGTATGGCGGCAGAAGAAGGCTACGACGCAATCGCGTGGACGCCGGGCAAGGTGCAGGCCGAGCGTTATGATTTGAGCAAGCAGATTAGTGAGATTCATTTAAGCGGTACTAACTTTAAGGCATTTGGCCTTAATGGCGAGGAAGTTATTGCTCGAACTGGTGTAACGCCAGACGATTTGCCGGAACTCATAGGTAAAGAAGCTGCGGATCGTTTATTGTCAGAAAAGCCTAAAAATGGATTGCGGTCATTAACCGGCGAACAGTTAGAAGTCGGCGGCGAAGGCATGAAGGGCTTCTATGATAAGATACTAAAGAACTATGCAGCTAAGTGGGGCAAGAAGTTTGGGTCTAAGGTCGGTGTGACAGAGGTTGCAGCCGACGGCCCTGCTAGTGTCTTGGAAGTTGTAGAGAACGAGGCGCACTTTAGTAGATTGGTTACCGGGGAAAGCACGTTCACTGTTTTCGACCGCACAAACGGCGGACAAGTCGCTGATTTTCGCACGCAGCAAGAGGCTCAAAAATATATTGAGAACGAACTTGCGGATACAAAGGTTTGGACTCTGCCCGTCACCAAGAAGATGCGCGACAGCGTGTTAAAGAAAGGCGTGCCGCTGTTTGGCGCGGCTGGCGTAGCTGGTGGCGCAGCGACCAGCGACACAAGCGAAAGTCCAGATATTTAATTCTGGCTGTAGAAATTAACCTTATATCGGCGTCTTTTTAGACGCCTTTTTTATTGGAATAAATATGCTTGAATCAAAAGGCGCAGAGCTGCACGGCGTGCTGAAGGAAGAGCTTTACCCGCTGCCTGCGGGTGAGGTTGATTACAATGCACAAGATGCAGGCGACATTATCGAAGAATACCAAGTTGCTGGCGGTGGATTCCGACACCTCAATACACTTGGAGCGCGGTTACTTACTGGCGACAAAAGCGGCAGAATGGGTCGCTTGCAGGAGAAGATTCAAGAAAGAATTGATCAGCAAAAAATTGAGCTGGAAGCTGGCGCAGTCGAGGAAGGCGTGCCAAGCGTCAAACCGCCACCAGAAATAACACCGCCGCCTGCTGCTGGTGAGCCAGTCACACCGCCGCCTGCGATTGCTGAACCAGCCGACCCGTCTGCCCCGCAACTTCCTGACGATGCAGCAGATGGCGACAATATTCTAGGTCGCGGCCCGGAAAGTCTGAGCGCGGAGCAAGCGGACCAGTACGACCTGTATAAAGTGGATTTTGGAAGCGAAGAACTAAACCGGCTTAATGAAAGTCGGAAGCAGCCGCCAGAGTTAGTAGACGGTCTGTTAGGTGGCCCTGGTGGCCTTCGAGCGGTCGGCACGCAGCCGGGTATGGAACAAAAGATTCCAGACGAAGGCAGTATTCTAAGCGTGATCCGCCAGATGGCGAAAGAAATCGAAGGATCACTGCCTGCCAAGGCGTTGAGACAAATATCTTTAGACGAAACCGCTGATCTTGCAGACCTTGTCAACGCAAACCCAAAGCATTTGACCGAGATGCTGCGTCGGGGCTTAAAGGTTGACCCAAACAACCCCGGTGCGCTTGGCGCGCATGTGGCAGCTGCTAAGAACCTGTTTGTATCTGAGGCGCGAAAGCTCGATGAAATGTCGGATGTTGCTGGGCGAGCTGACGCTACGCTACTGCAGAAGCTGCAATGGAAGCAGCAAGCAGATTTAGTCGGTAGCCTGCAGGCTATGTATAAGGGTGCGGTGACAGACATTGCGCGCGCGTTAAACGCCGTCAAGCTTCCGGCGCGTGAGACGGGCGGCATGAGCCCGGATGAAATTGCACAGATTACAGGCCGCGACTATCGCAAGCTCGCGGACGATCTGGGCGGCGTTGATAATCTTGACGAAGCAATTGAATCTTATCGCAACCTCGACGACCTGAAGGATCGCATGGACTTTATTGGGAAGTCCAGTCGAACAGGTCGGGCGTTTCGGGCATGGCATGAAGTCTGGATTAATGCAATTCTGTCTGGCCCGTGGTCTCACGTTAAAAACTTGGCTGGCGGGTTTGCGGCGATCTGGAACGATAACTTGAGGACCGTCGCAGCAGCGGCTATGCCTGGCGATGCTGTTAGCTTTGGCGACGCGCAAGCTAAAATATTTGGGCAATTTATGGCGCTGCAAGATGCTTTAAAGGCAGCGGGTAAGGGTTATAAAACTAAAGAAGAGCTTTTTGGCAATAGGTTTGAGCCGCGTGGCGGCAATGTGCAGGGAGAGCTAGGCACGACCTACAACCAGTACGACGCTTTCAGCGCTGAAGGCCTGCAGATAAAAAACCGCACGTTTGGGGCTGCTGTAAATGTATTCGGAACCGTTGTTACAGGTGGCCGCGCACCGACGCGCGCGCTGGTTGCCGGTGATTCGTTCGTCAAGGTCGTTGCATATCGCGGCGCGCTTTATGAGCTGGCGTGGAGAGATGCACGGCTGTCTGAAAAGAAAGGCGAGGCGTTTTCAGATCACGTTGCCGACTTTGTCACGAACCCGCCCGGCAAAGCAATTGAAGAGGCGCAGCAGCTTGCCCGAAAGGTCACACTGCAGAACGAGCTGGAAGGCAAGTCGAAAAAACTGCAAGAGATATTTCGTGGCCCAATAATGAGCTGGATTGTGCCGTTCTATAAGACGCCAATGAACGCGCTTATATACTCCAGAGACAACAGCATTTTCGCGCCGTTTTTCAAACCTTACAAAGAAGCGGTTGCGAAGGGTGGCGCAGACGAAGCGAAGGTCAAAGCGCAGATAGGCGTCGGTGTGGCCGTGCAAACTCTAGCCGCTTATTACGCATCTACCGGCAATATGACTGGCGGGATAAGCAATGACCCAGCGGTGCGCGCTACTTATGCCGCCCGTGGAATATTTCCATATCACTTTCGTGTACCCGGCACAGAGACATGGTTGCCGTATAACACAATCGAGCCTGTATCGACACTAATCGGCCTGGCCGTTGACGCATACGAGCACATGCAAGAACACCCTGGCGATACGCGAACCGATACAGAGAAGTATCTTGCATTATCTTTGGTCATTGGAAAGAACCTAGCCAACAAGAGCTACATGGTATCGATTTCGCAGTTTTTTGAAGCAACTCAGGACGAGACAGGCGCTCGTGGTCAAAGGTTTTTTGAAAACTACGCGTCGAGCATGACCGTGCCTTTAGGTTCGTTTATGAATGAAATTTCTAAAATGCAGGACGACGTGGCGCGGTTTCGGCGAAAAACGGGCATCACTTACCCTGAAAAAATTGGCCGTATAATACAGTCCAAAACGCCATTTGCTCAGGCTGGGCTACCACCTGCGCGCGACCACTGGGGCCGCGTAAAAACGCGAAGCCGAGTGCGCCTGCATAATCCAAACCCGGTCGATGAGGAGCTTTCGCGGATACGGTTCGCGTATCATCCGTACCCAGAAGGTGAAAGCAAGCACGTTATCTACACAGATAAGCAACTAGACTTCTTCCATAAAGTAACTGGCGAAGAAGCGTTTAAATCTATGAGCAATTACATGAAAACACGCGATTTCAAAGAGCTTCAAAAAGCCAGTAAAAATGGAAACATGGACGCGACGGAATCATTGAAAGCTGCGTTTAGAAAACGGAGATTATACGCTATCGGATATGGTCGTAATGAAGTAGCGGAGCACAAAGAATTTGCCGCAGAGATAGAAGAGAAAAAGCGGCTGCTGGAAGAGGATTACGACAGACGGACGAAAGAACTTAATGAGGCTGCAGGACGATGACGGTTACAACGACGACTATAAAAAATTCGTATTCGGGCAACGGCAGTACGGTCGCTTTTAGCTACACCTTTAAAGTGTTCGCCAGCAGCGAACTGAAGGTATTCGTGCGCACGGATAGCACTGGCGCGGAGAGCGCGCGAACCGAAGGCACCGGATCTGCAAACTATGCGGTCAGCGGAGTTGGCGAAACTGGCGGCGGCACAGTGACGTTTGTGACCGCGCCTGCGTCTGGCGAGACCGTTGTGATTCGGCGCGAGACTGCACAGCAACAGCAGACCGATTACCAGCCAGCTGATCCATTCCCTGCAGAAAGCCATGAATCAGCTTTAGATAAATTAACGCACATGACGCAGGAACTTCAAGAGGAAGTAGACCGCAGCTTTAAGGTATCCAAAACGAATACTATCACGACGCCAGAATTCGTTGACTCGGCGTCAGCGAGAGCCGATTTGCTGCTGGGCTTCTCATCTGACGGCAATGAGCTGCAGGCCACTACAGGCCGAGTTTCGAGCGTCACGGCAAGCTCCTTATCCGTGGGCGCTACGCCGACCGCTACTTTTAACAATGCTACCGGCGCTCTGGCGCTTGGCCTGCCAACGGGTGCCACTGGAGCCGCTGGAGCCGGGGTAGATACGCTCACGACGCGCGGTGATTTTATCGTGCAGGGCGCAGGTGCCGCCAGCCGCCTAGCCGTCGGCGCGGCGAACCGTGTGATCATTAGTGACGGCACTGATCCGGCATACGGCCAGGTGCCGCTTGCAACTGCCGTCAGCGGTACACTGCCAGCCGCAAATGGCGGTACTGGCGTGACCTCTTTAACCGACGGACATATTTTAATCGGCAATGGCAGCACAGTTACAAGTGGTGCTTTTTTCTCGTCAAGCACAGGAAATTTACTGGCAAGCAAAGGCGGCACGATAGGCAAGCACACAATCTATGTGCCGGCCGGTGCTATGCGGCCTGAGTCATCGAACGGCTGCGGTGCCATGACGGATCACGTTACGACCAGCGGCTGCCCGGACATAAGCGGTCTACTTTTTGACGGCGCTTCTGACGAATTTGCATGCTTCAATATTGGCTTCCCGAAAAGCTACGACGAAGGCGTAATCCAGTTTCGTTATTTCTTTGCGGTCACAGACGCCGCTGCGACGGATGGAACTGATACTGTCAGCTTCACTTTGCAAGGCGTGAGCGTAGCAGATGACGCAACGATAGACGTGGCATACGGAACCGCTGTCGCCGTCACGCAGGCCATATCTGGAACCGTCGAGGACATTGGAATCAGTGCCGTCTCGGGCAATGTCACAATAGCGTCAGCAGCAGCCGACACGCTTACATTCTTTAGGATCGGCAGAGATGTGTCAGCGGACGACATGACCGAGGACTGCGTGCTTTTGGGCGCACAAATTTTTTTCCAGATTGATAGCGGTGAGGATTCCTAAGATGACTAGATGGGTTAAAATCGACCGGGCGACCGGAGACGTGTTAAAGCGACGCACTGAAGACAAGCTCGAACGCGTGTTCAATAAGCCGGTCGTGTGGCTTGAGCTTGAAAAAAAAGACGCACCAGAATACGACGCCAGCACGCATAAGCTGACGCCGGTCGTCACGCAGCCAGATCTGTCGGATTTATCGGTTGCCGTTTCGCCATCTGCAAAGCGTGTCGAAACCTACAAAGCTGTGAAGCTGACCGACGCTGAAATCGAATCAAATAAAGACGCTGAATATTCGTCGCCGATCACTGTCGCGTTTAAATTAGCGATGCATCAAGAGAACCGCATTCGCAAATTGGAAAGCAAAGACGCGCTTGATCTCGCTGGATTCCGCAAGCACCT
>Ga0098036_1000659_pt1 | contig 14586 bp, 18 predicted proteins | sample 4_EtaG_FD_77064 | JGI IMG/M metagenome (GOLD analysis project Ga0098036, IMG submission 77064) | Marine viral communities from the Subarctic Pacific Ocean - 4_ETSP_OMZ_AT15127 metaG | ecosystem: Environmental > Aquatic > Marine > Oceanic | place: Pacific Ocean | collected 2015-01-07 | reverse complement strand
TAATGAGAACAGAGAGCAAGATTAAATTTGTAGGACTTCACGCACACTCAGGGATGAGTCTTAACGACGGCCTGGGTTACCCACAAGACCACATGGACTTCGCCTATGAGAACGGCATGGACGCTCTTGCGCTCACAGACCACGGTCATATGAACGGCTTGGCGTATCAAGTTCTCCACGCCCAAAGGATGAAGAAGGATAACAAGAACTTCAAGCCTATCTTCGGCGTTGAGGCATACTTCTTGCCCTCTATTGAGGACTGGAAGACCGAGTATGATAGCGTAGCTGAAAAGAAGAAGAGCAAGAAAAAGAAGAAAGACGACATGAAACTATCTATTGAGGATGAAGCCGCTTCCAAGAAGGCAATCAAAAACATCCTCAATCGTAGAAATCATTTGATTCTTGTTGCGATGAACCAGACAGGGCTCAACAACATCTTCAAATTGATTTCGGAGAGTTATAAGAATGAAAACTTTTACCGTTATCCTCGTATCGATTATGACTTACTGGCTCGCTATAGCGACGGGATCATTTCTACTAGCGCCTGCCTCGGTGGTGTTTACGCTGGTGACTATTGGAACAATAAAGATGAGGGGGAAGAACAAACGCTATCTGCCATGAGAAAGACGACAGAGCGTATGTTAGAGATCTTTGGAGACCGCTGGTATGGCGAAATCCAATGGAACGCCATCCCCGAACAACACGAACTAAACAAGTACATCATCCAGGTCTGCAAGGAATACAACGTTCAACTTGTCTCCACAGCAGACAGCCATTACCCAAACCCCAACGCCTGGACAGACCGAGAACTCTACAAGCGCCTTGGTTGGTTGAGTAAGGGTGGCCTTCCAGATTACATGGACGCCAACCTCCCAGTCTCCGTTGAGGAGATTGGTTACGAACTCTACCCCAAGAACGGTGACCAGATGTGGGAGAGTTACAAAAAGTATTCTGAAATGCTCGGTGTAGAATATGACGACGACCTCGTTATGGATTCCATCCAACGCACCCACGCAATTGCTCACGAACGTATTGAGAGCTTCTTACCAGACAACACAGTCCGTCTTCCCAACTTCGTGGTCCCCGAAGGAATGACAGAGGTTGCCGCTCTCACATCAGCCTGTGTCAAAGGGCTTAAGGAGAAGAACCTTCAGGAGAGCCAAGAATACATTGACCGCCTGAAGGAAGAACTCAACGTCATCAAGGACCGAGGGTTCAGCAAATACTTCCTCACAATGAAGGCCATCGCAGATAAAGCAGCCGCAGTCCAACTTGTCGGCCCAGGTCGAGGTTCAGCAGCAGGCTCGCTGGTTGCGTATGTCCTTGACATTACACAGATTGACCCCATCAAATACGGGCTCCTGTTCTCACGTTTCCTTCGCAGAGACGCAACAGACTATCCTGATATTGACTATGATGTTTCAGACCCGATGGAACTGAAAGAACTTTTGATTGATGAGTGGGGAGATACAACCGTTGTTCCCATCTCCAACTACAACACACTTCAACTCCGCTCCCTGGTTAAGGACGTGTCTAAGTTCTACGACATCCCCTTCACCGAGGTCAACGCAGTCACAGGGAAGATGCTCCACGAAGCCACGCCCCTCGCAAAGCAGAAGCACGGCATCAAAGCAGGCGTCTATGCCCCCACCTTTGAAGAGGTCAAGGAATACAGTGCCAGCCTCAAAGGCTTCCTCAAGAAGTATCCCCACGTCGCTCATCACATTGACGCTCTCTACGGACAGGTCCGCAGTGTCTCTCGCCACGCAGGTGGTGTTGTGGTTGGTGAGAACCTAGACGAATGGATGCCCCTGGTCAACAGCAAGGGTGTTCGTCAAACCCCTTGGAGTGAAGGCCAAAACGTCCGACACCTTGAGCCCCTCGGCTTTATTAAGTTCGACATCCTTGGACTCTCCACATTGAGAATGATTGAGGGTTGTGTTCGCAACATCCTCAAGCGCCATCACAACATTCCTGAGCCAACCTTTGAGGACGTCAAGAGGTATTATGATGAGAACCTTCATCCAGACGTCATCAACATGAACGATCAGAATGTCTACAAGAACATCTTCCACAACGGAAAGTGGGCAGGCATCTTCCAGTTCACAGAGCAAGGGGCACAAGGTTTCTGCAAAAGAGCGAAGCCACAAAACATAGTTGACATCTCCGCTATCACTTCAATCTTCCGACCAGGACCATTGAGCGCCAAGGTGGACAGGAACTATGTTGCTGCAAAGCAAAACCCAAAGGACATTGAATACGTCCATAAGATCGTCAGGGAGGTCACAAAAGAAACCTATGGCTTCTTGATTTTCCAAGAGCAGATTGCTCTACTCGCACACAAACTAGGAAAGAATGTTTCTCTTGACGAAGGAAACATGCTTCGCAAACTACTAACTAAAAAGGGCACAGGTAAGGGGGCACAGAAGAAAAATGAAATCCACAAGAAATTCATCGAAGGTTGTATATCTAAAGGACTATCGGCGTCCGCAGGAGAAGAACTCTGGGAAACATTCGAGTACTTCTCAGGGTATGGTTTTAATAAGTCCCACGCTATTAGCTATAGTGTTCTTAGTTATCAGTGTGCCCATCTTTTTAATTACTACCCCTCTGAATGGGTTGCGGCGTTTCTCTCGAAAGAGCCGGAAGGAAGAAAAGAAAAGGCAATCAACATTGCAAAGTCAATGGGATTCAATATTGAGCCGCTCCAAATAAATACTTCCGGCAGAGTGTGGGAAATCTCAGAGGATGGGAAGACACTCATCCAACCCCTCTCTTCAATCAAGGGCTTGGGTGATGCGGCAATGGATCAGATCTTAGCTAACCGCCCCTTCAATACAATTGAGGAGTTCATCTTCAACGACGACATCGTCTATAGCAAGCTCAACAAGAAGGCTCTGGATGTACTTCTACGCAGCCACGCACTCAATTGCTTGATGGACGACAGGTTCACAGGGCAGAAGCATTTCTGGTCTGCTACCGTTGCCGACCGACCTAAGACGTTGAAGAAGTTCCGTGAGAACATTGAACTCTATGCCGAGGAAGGAGACTTCAGTAAGGAAGAACACATCGCACACCTTTCAGAATACACAGGCGTGTTCCCCATTCATCTCGTAATGGACCAAGAGACTGAAGATAGTCTTAAGGAGAAGTTCATTCCTCCCATCTCAGAATTCGACCGAGACCTCGGCCTCGTCTGGTTTATCCCGAGAGAAGTAATCAAAAAGAAAACCAAGAGAGGAAAGGACTATTACATTGTGAATGTCGTAGACAGCAACAGCACAACGACACAAATCAAATGCTGGGGTGTTCGCCCCGAAAAAGATAAGGTTCTCTTGAACCGACCCTACATCGCCAAGCTGGAGCACGATGAACAATGGGGATTCTCTACTCGCTCCATTCGACATAACTTTAGATTAATTGGTTGACAAGCGTCTCCAGAAATAGTATAATAAAATCAATGAGGTATAAATGAAACTTAAAGTATTCCGCCTACGCCCAGAGGCCAAACTTCCCCACCGGGCACACCCAACAGATGCAGGCTGCGATGTCTTCTATTGCCGCCGTGGAGATGACATCTTCACTTCTGATTCTATAGACGACAGGGGGAACATCATTGTCTACCCCAACACGACCTGTCTGATCCCCACGGGCATCAAGGTAGAGTTCGCCTCCAATCACATGTTGGAAGTCAAGAACAAATCAGGTATTGCCAGCAAGAAGAACTTGGTTGTGGGAGCGTGCGTGATTGACCATCTCTATGACGGAGAGGTTTACATCAACCTTCACAACGTCGGCAAGGTTCCCCGAATAATCGAACCAGGGCAAAAGGTTGCCCAAGTCGTTCTCGTTCCCATCTCTACCTGTGAGGTTGAGGAAGTGTTCGAGGACAATCTAAACCAAGGCACCGCTCGCTCAGAAGGTGGCTTTGGCTCAACAGGAGATTTTTAATGAGTAAGTTTGAAAGAAAGATCCGAAGACAAAAAGAAAAAGAAGCTAGAAAGCGTGAAAGAAAGGAATTCAAGAACGCAGACCAAGACCTGGGAGAGAAGGTAGGTCTCTTCAATAAAATCCCAGACCACTGTATGATGTGTCAAGACTCATTCGACAAGACCAATCGAGAGATGGTTTCGTCTTGGAACGTCGTTGTGAGAGAAGAAGAGGGTAAAGTAAATCTATATTGCCCTGATTGCTGGGACAACGCACAAAAGATCATCAGAGAGTTTCAGGAGAGTTTAAATGAAAGAGGCAGTTAGTTTCGACGATGTCCTGCTCACACCAGGATACTCCGACATCACCAGTCGGTCAGAGATTGATGCAGGGAGTACACTGGGCCAGATGTATTTCAGCCTCCCAGTCATCTCCTCCCCGATGGATACTGTCACGGAAGTGGGAATGTCCCAGGCCCTAAGCACCGCAGGTGGAGTAGGTATCATCCATCGCTACAATTCAATTGAGGAGCAGGCTGGCCTCGTCGCCAACCTACGCACCCAAAGCATCCATACCGGAGCAGCAATTGGAATTACAGGAGACTTCTTGGCCAGAGCCGAGACCCTCGTGGAGAACGATGTATCTTTCCTATGTGTTGATGTGGCCCACGGCCATCACGCATTGGTCAAGGGTGCGCTCACTTCTTTGCGTGAGGCACTCCCAAGCGACACTCACATCATGGCTGGGAACGTTGCGACCCTTCAAGGTTTCAATGACTTAGCCGACTGGGGAGCCAGCAGCATCAGGGTCGGCATCGGAGGAGGTTCAATCTGTAGCACACGCATCCAAACAGGCCACGGGGTTCCAACACTCCAGTCTGTGATTGAGTGCGCCCAGTCAGATCGGAACGCAACTCTCATTGCTGACGGAGGGTTCAAGACCAGTGGTGACATTGTGAAAGCCCTCGCCGCAGGGGCAGACTTCGTTATGCTCGGCTCAATGCTCGCAGGCACTGAGGAGGCACCAGGAGAAATCATTTATAACAATGGTGCTGCCTTCAAGGTTTACCGAGGCATGGCGAGCAAGGAAGCCCAAGTAGAGTGGAGAGGTCGCTTCTCTTCCAACGAAGGCGTCACAGGCTGGCTCCCATTCAAAGGTTCAGTCGGCCCAATCCTTGAGGACTTGGAGCGAGGGATCCGAAGTGGTCTCTCCTATTCAGGCGCAAGGAACCTACTGGAACTAAGAGCCAAGCACGAGTTCATTCGTCAGACACCAGCGGGACAAACTGAAAGCGGTACCCGTATCCAGAGAAAGTTATGACTGACTTTTCAAAGCGTCGTAGAGCCAAGAAGAAGATTTCCTTTGAAGACTTCGCAGAACAACACGCAAGTCTTAAGATACGCCTCAACTATGATGGGGTAAAGCAAGGAGAGTTCTTCCGAGCAATACTAGACGCATACGTAAATAAGAACGAGCACATCTTAAATTTCATCGAAGAGTATAAAAAAGAAAAACAAATACACAGCGATGAAAAGAGAGCCAAGTCCAGAAAGCTGGTTCAAAAGGGCAAAGAAGTTACTACAAAGTTTGCCTTGAATGAAGATGAGATAGAGAGTATTTTCGACCTAATAGCAGAGGAGCACCCAGATTTATGAGTAAGAATAAGAATAGACTAAGAGAATGTTGTAATTGCTGTTTGGCACACGACGTAGCGTGCCCAGTGGAAGATTGCAGACAATGGATCGATTACGAAGAAGATAATAACTGTACGCTGATAGCAGTACAAAAGAATGGAGCAATGACCCTCCGAGAGATAGGAGATAGGCTCGATGTCAGCTTTGTTCGAGTGAAACAGATTGAGTCCGAGATATTAAAAAAATTAGATAAGAAATTCCCAGACTTAAAAAAACAGCTATTGAAATGATTTTATGGGACTTTACCATATTACAAACTATTTATACTTGACTCAATCAACCAATTAGGAGACAAATCATGAGTGACAACAAGAACTTACTAAACGAGAACACACTTCGCCGTTTTATGAAGCTTGCTTCTCTTCACAGTCTTGCCGATTCAACTGTTGAAAAGGTGATCGTAAAAGAGGAAGAGATCGTAGAAGAAGGCTATGGACATAAGAAAGGCGACGACGACCGTGAGGCCATGGCCCATGGCGACGAGGCTCATAGTGATTATGAGACCACAAAGAAAGGCGACGAGACCGAAGAAGGTATGCCCGCTTACATGCAAGAGGACGAGGCAGAAGAGCTTCGTGCTGATGCAGAGATGGACATGGACGACGCTGCTGACGATTTAGCATTAGCCGCAGACGACGACATGGACGCTGCTGAAGACGCCATGGACGCCGCAGAGGACGAGATGGAAGACGCAGAGGCAGACATGGAAGACGCCGAAGAAGAAGTAGAGATGGCTGAGAAAGAGGCTCTCGCAGTAGACGTAATGGATGCTGTTGCCGCTGCCCTCGACGCTGCCCTTGGAACTGTAACTACAGTTGAGACTGGCGACGAAGAGCCAGAGCTTGAGCTAGACGACACAGAGGTTGTTGACCTTGGCGACGACGAGCTTGAGATCGAGGACGACGAAGAGCTTGAGATGGCTGAAATGGCCCACGCAGAAGAAGAAGAGGTAATGGAAGAAGCAGTTGTAAGTCAGATCGTTGATCGTGTTGCAGCCCGCTTAACTCAAGAAGTCAAAGATGATAAGAAAGATCAATTGGCTGAGAGTCTTGCCGACAAAATCTTTGCTCGTCTTACAGCAAAGAGCACCTCTAAGTAATAGAGCTTTGGTTTGATTGAGACAAACAAAGAAAAGCTTGAGAGATTAAATGGCGAAATCGAGAAGAACATTCCCGGTTTCGCCATTTTAAGTAAGAGGGATAGCACTCTGATGAGACTGTTGTCTAAGCTCTTGTTCTTCAACAAGGGCTTTACGACGCAGTATGTCACAGTGATTTATCCGAAGCTTTACGTCCCAGAGCTTCCCTGGTATCCTAACGATCCCAGGAGAGCCTTTGAGGTATTGGCTCACGAGTATGTCCACCTACAGGACACCAAGAGAATGGGGAAGGTGTTTGACCTTCTCTATCTCACCCCGCAAATCTTTGCCCTCGCAGCCCTCGGAGCCTTTTGGAACCTATCGTTCCTCTGGGCTCTTCTATTCCTTCTACCACTACCAAGCCCAGGCCGAGCCTACTTGGAGTTCCGTGGATACAGAATGAGTATGGCCGTTGCGATGTGGCAAGGAAGAAACCCGAACATCGAGTGGATGGTAAAACAATTTACCACAGGCGCTTATTATTGGATGTTCCCCTTTAAAAAATACTTGACAAACAAGTTCCAAAAAGAGTATAATAGGATTGAAGCTGGTGATTACGAGCCAGAGTTAAAGAATATCAAGGACAAGTTTTTTACAAAAGGATAAAATAGATGTACGAGTTTATGTACTTTGCGTTTGGCATCCTTGCCTACCGCATCATCTCCACAGTTATTAACTACGGGCACCTCACCGACCACGTCAAATTGGTCAACGAACAGTCCCTTCGAGTTCTAGGGGCAGTCACAGAAGACATTTCTTTTGCCCGAGGCTTAAAATATAAAACATTAAAAGAATCAGGGATGCCAGAAGACGAAGTAGAGAAGATTAAGATCGTAGACGACAAGTCTTACCAGGTATGGAAGGACGTAACAATCGGTCGTGTTATCTACACATTCCCTAAGCACTACAGGCATTTGATTAAATATATTGACTGGACAGGGGCGATGAAGGAACTAGAGCATATTTATAAAAGAGACATGCAGCGATTAGAGAAGATTCGTAAGAAAAATCTTGACAAGAAGAAGGAAGGATGATAAGATGGTTTCAACTTTAAAATCAAATTTGGAGTATAACATGAAAGCATCAGCCTGGAGAATCCCCACTGGCATCAAGGGGGACTATCTTTATCACCTTCAAGTGGACGGTCAACTTGGTCGCTCCAAACGAAAGGTCTATAGGATTATGGACGACTGGCGTTTGGTAGGCGATGGCTCTTCTATGGTTATCTTTTCAAGGAGCTTTGATAGCATTGCTTCCTGGGTTAAGTGGGCAAAGTCTTTTCCATTCGAACTGGAAGAACTTGACTCTAAGACAGATAAACCAAAGAAGATCAAGCTCGGTCTCGCAGCCCAACGGCGCAAAAAAAGGAAAACAAAATAAATGGACTTTGCCAAAAAGAAAAAAACAACAGAAGACGAAGAGCCTAAAGAGGAAAAGGCAGAAGCAACACCCGAGGAGCAAGCAAAAACTTTAGAAGATATGCTCGCCTCCTCACCAGTGTTGTTCCTAAATTCTCCCCAAGAGCCTCCTCAAGATGAAGTTAAGATCAGAAACCTCACACTCTACGGAGACTTGGTGGAAGATAAAGCAGCAGAGCTTTGCTTTGCCCTCAATGCATTAAAGGAGATGGGGAAATACAAAACCCTCAAAGATCCCGAAGATGCTACTTCAGCAATCATCACGGCCTACAAGCCAATTGACTTTACCATCTCAACCTATGGTGGTTCAGCCCTCGACATGTTCGCCATCTACGATACAATGCGTATGGTGCGTGAAGAGTGCGACATCAACACTTTAGGGATTGGAAAGGTTATGTCCGCAGGAGTTCTGCTCCTTGCAGCAGGATCTAAAGGAAAGAGAAAGATTGGCCGCAACTGCCGTGTTATGATTCACAGTGTTGTTGGTGGAAGCCACGGAAGCATTCACAACCTTGAGAATGAGATGGACGAGGTCCGTTGGATTCAAGACAAGTACAGTGAATTGCTTTGTGCCGAGACAGACATGACTAGATCTTACCTCAAGAAGATCTTAGGAAGAAAAGTCAATGTTTATCTCACGGCGGTCGAGGCGGTCGAGTTGGGCATCGCAGACGAAGTGGTATAAGGAAAGCCCGTCAGAAGAAATTTTTTCCAGGTAGGAGTAAATTATGAAACCAATTGAAGAAGCAATAGACAACTATTTCCGCCCAAAGGTATCCTTTGAGCAGTTATGCGAAGTAGTAGAAGAGGTAATGCTAACAAAAGAGTCCCAGCGTGGATTCGCTTACGAAGAGGAAGTCATCGCAGTTCTCAACTCCGCTGGCCTCGCAGGTAACATTACTTCAGGTGCAGGCGCAAGTGCAGCAGCGGCAGATGCCGACATGAACATTGGTGGAAACATTCAGAAGATTGAAGTCAAGCTAGACGGCAATGCACAAATGGGGGGCACTTCTTTGAGGTACAACCCTCTTACGGATGACGCTACCGAAAGGTTTGTCATCGTTTCCGATACTGTTGACCCAGATACAGTATCTCTTATGGAAGAGGCGCTCACCCCGCTTGTCCCCAGGCTAAACGACTTCCTTGAGTTCGTCGGAGCCACCAAGTTCCCCGCAACCGTAACCCGAGACAAGTGGGTTGAAGCAAAGCAACTTGGACTCCTTCGCCCCCTCAATGTTAAAGTCAAGAGGACCACCAACTTCATCATCAACCATTACCGCAAGAAGGGTGTCAACTACATTCAAATCGGAGGCAGTGGACTGTTCTATCTCGCAGACAACCCGGCGAACCTTCCCATCCCCCAATTGGATGGTGAAATCAATATCGAACTACGACCAGGCCGCTCAGGTTCCAAGACCCGTAAGGACGGAACAAAGGTTGTAGGCGGCGGGCTACGTGTTCAAGGCAGGCTCCGCTTCAAGGGCAAGTCCCCCTTCACACTTGATGACCCCGAAAGTATTAGGGAAATGATGGAAGCACACAACGTGGAGGCCGCAGAAGAGCCCCCATCCGACGAAACAACCCCCTAACCAACATACACTCTCTAAAACCGTTTCGTCCGTTAGAGAGCAAAAATAAAGTAAAATAAGTCCTTTACATTTCTGTAGAAATGATTATAATAGTAACAACACCAACGAGGCTATACAACTATGACCAAACACTATGATTCGGGAGAGTCCCTCCAACAAAAGATTCTTGACGGAATCGACATCCTTGCCGACAATGTGGCATCCACACTTGGCCCAAGAGGGCGCAATGTGATCTTACACAAGGCAGGCGTCAATCCTATCGTCACCAAAGACGGAGTAACCGTCGCTAACTTTGTTGAGTTGGATGACCCGTTCCAAAACGCCGCTGTTCAAATTATGAAGCAAGCAGCATCTGAAACAAACAACAACGCTGGGGATGGGACAACCACCTCCACCGTTCTTGCCCGAGCAATCCTCAAGCATTCCCAACGCTTCTTAGCGACCGGGGCTTCGCCCGTTGAACTGAAGAGGGGCATTGACAAAGCGGTTGCTGGCCTTGTGGAGAACCTGGAAGAGGCTGCTTCACCCATCTCAAGTGCTGAAGACATTGAGCACATCGCAACCATCTCGGCTAATGGCGACAAGACAATCGGAAAATTAATCGCTACTGCTGTCGATGCTGCTGGGAAGGATGGGGCCATCACTGTTGAGGAGGCACGTGCTGTTGAGACGACCCTGGACATTGTGGAAGGGTTTCGGTTTGATTCAGGTTATCTATCGCCGCAGTTTATTACGGACCAGCGGAGAGGTTCGGCTTCGTACAATGAGCCTTACTTCTTGGTTACAGACTATGCCATGGAGAGTGTGGAAGAGCTTCTGCCTGTCCTTGAGGTTGTTGCCCGTGAGGCACGCCCCTTCGTAATTGTTGCGGAGAACATTGAGGGTCAGGCTTTGGCTGCTCTCATTATGAATGCCTTGCGTGGGACCTTGAAGGTTGCAGCGGTAAAGGCTCCTCGTTATGGAGAGGAGAGAAGGAACATCTTAAAAGACTTGGCTGCTTCTGTTGGGGCTACATTTGTTTCCCGAGAGTCAGGAGTTAAGATGAAAGATATTAAACTTGAGCACTTGGGTTCAGCTAAGAAGGTTGACATCACCAAGCGTGTTACCACAATCGTTGACGGTCAGGGAGACTTGGATGTGATTGAGGAGCGGATTGAAACACTCAAGACAGAAGTTACGCAGACCGAAGATATGCATGAGTGCGAGAGAATCCAAGAAAGGATTACACGTCTTGCTTCAGGTGTCGCCATCATTCACGTTGGTGGTTCCACTGAGGTTGAGATGATTGAGAAGAAGCACCGAGTGGAGGATGCTCTGGAAGCAGTCCGTTCGGCTCAACAAGAAGGCATCGTTGCAGGTGGAGGTGTTGCACTTATCCGTGCTGCGTCCAACCTGGATGTTGAAGTTGATACAGAGGAGCAGGGACTAGGCGTTGAGATTATCAAGCGTGCTGTCTTTGCCCCTGTCCGACAGATGGCCAAGAACGCAGGAGAGTCGCCAGACCTCATCGTATCACAAGTTATGTCAGCAGAGAACAACGAAGGTTGGAACTTTGCGACTGGTGGGATGGATGATCTGCTTGCCTCCGGTGTTGTTGACCCAGCCAAGGTAACACGAACAGCGTTACAAAACGCAGCCTCAGTTGCCTCTACCCTTATCACAACCAACTTCGGAGTTATCGAAGGCGGGTGATTATTGGGCCAAGAGCATATTTATTAATAAGATGAAGTCACCTCACTCATACTACAAGAATTATAAAAAGCGAGAGCATCGTAAGGTTGTAGATAATAATGTTACGCATCGCTTAGATAATCTCTTGGACTCTTCATTGCTCGCTCAGAACACAAAGACTTTTCTGGAGTCCCTTGCTGTTTATTATGAACAATTCCAAGGACTTACGAGCCGTCAGTATAATGCCCTGGAGCGAATTGAAGAACACTATGAGACACTTTCAACACAAGCACACGAGGATTGGGTGAAACAATATGGAGAGAAACAAAAGCGCACTGCTAAGATCTGCTCCCTGTATTACCAAGCCACCCCACCTTACTTTGCTCAACTGATCGATCTCATTTTGAATGACCCAGACTTCATCCCAACCGAGAGACAGTATCGTTCCTTGTGCGAGAACAAATACGCAAAGAAGATTATTGAAGCAACCGATGCCCCTTGTGCTTTTCAAGTGGGAGCCCTGGTTGAAGGTAGAGCCACAGCCCCTTCGCACATTGCAGGGAAGGTATTCTCTGTCATCACGGCAGGAGAACTCCCAGTGGTAAGTGCAGCCAAAGGAGCCAAGCTCTACACAGTTCTTCCAATGAGTGGAGGAAAGGTTTTGGAGTGCGAGGAAAGATATTTAAAAAGGTCAAAAAAGACTTGACAAACAGACTTACATTGTATATAATGTAAGGGAGAACAATTATGAAAGTAAAAATAAGTTATACAATTGACATCGAAGATGTTCCTGCAAGAGTGAAAGAGATCCTTTCCAAAATGGATACAGGCTCTATCAGCCTTGATGGTATCTTTGAGAAGCTGGACGACGGAAACGTACCAGCAGCAGTGGAGGAGATTGACAAGGTTCGCCAGCAAATGGGGAACATTGACGTCGCCTTGGTAGACTGCACAGGAATCCTAGAAGGTTATCAAGCAGCGCAAATTCAATTACGCACGAGGGATAATGAGCCGAGTCCACAACAGAATCAATAAAGGGGACTTGGTTTTTATCCCGGCGAACGTCACGCTTCTTAAGATTGGCCCGCAAGGATACCCCTACCGCATCCTTAGTACTAAGGAACCAAAGCATGTGGTCGTTTTGGAAGCCAAGCCAGCAGAAGTGTATTGTAGCATCCTTTACGAAGGAGACCGTTGGAGCGCACCAACATCAGAATTATATGAAATTATTTCACAGGAGTAAAAATGGTTATCAAAGTAATTGAAGTTTATCAGAATGGTAGAGGACACTCTGCCAACGCAAGCGAGAACTACGCATTGAGAGAGACCTTCATCAATCCAGAGCACGTTGTTTGCCTCCGCTCTGATGGAGTGTTTAAGCAGAAGCTCCAAGAAGGACTTCTCCCAAACGGACTAGACTCTAGGCAAGAGTTCACCCGTGTCTACATGAACAGGGGCCACGCAGGTCTCGACATCGTTGTTGTCGGAGAAGCCTCCGCAATTGAACAAATGGTTTCACAGAATTCAAAAACTCTTCTTAAGGGATAAAAATGATTGAATGTACACTGAGAGAACAAACAGAATTCTGCAACACTCTCCCCGACTGGAACCCAGATAAGAAAAAGAAGGGACGCTATCACGGCTCTAACTTCTATGCGATCTCTGGCTTTGGGAAGAAGAAATGGATGATTGCAGTTCAGATTGAATGTGATTACGAGAAACTCTTGTCCGAAGGGGAAGACGAACTCGACATCTTCCATCGTTGTGTAGAGTTTCTCAACCAACCCCCAGCCAGAAAGAAGTACCAGAAGAAGGTTACGAAGCCTCTCTATGGAACCCTTGAGCCTTATGACGCTCGCTTCAAGAAAGACGCAGCGGGGGGACAATACATCGAGGCTCTCCTCCTTACAAACCAAATCACCAACAAGAACTTCTGGGGTAAAGGCCAGAGGATTACAGAAGTAAAACGTAAACGAGGAAAGAAAGATGCCTAAGTGGGAAAAAGATATAGACTACTTCATTCCAACAGCAGTATGTGCAGACCAAATCCAAGAGGCGAAAACAATCAAAAGAATGATTCAGTCTCTCTTTGAAGAGCATAGTCAAAAGGGAACTGAGTGGGAGAATGGATTCCTCCCTCTCTTATGTAACTTCTTCACAGCAGTGGACAGCTTGGACAAGTTAATCTCAGAGCAGATTTCTATGTGCCCCACGACACTCAACGAGAAGACCAAGGAGGATTCATACTTGATTGATCCGATGATGGCCGAGACTTACTACGCCCACGTCCAACTCATGGCTGTAGAACATACCGAACTCATCCAGAAGTATGGATTTTCTTTTACCATTCATTAAGTAAAATAACAGGAAGGCTTGACTTTTATTTGAGCCCGGTTAAACAAAAAGCACCGAGGGTAAAACTTGGGTGCTTTTTTTGTATGTTTAGAATGAAATCAACTAATTATAGTAACAACGGAACGGAACAAATAAATGAGTAACTTTTTATCGCAGTGGAGCAGCTTTCTTAATGAAGAGATTTTAATCGAATCCAGGTACACAGATGCCCTAGCATTCGCACAGAACTTGAAGAAAGCATCCCGCACTGGAAGAGTTGCTGACGTCTATCAGAAGATGTCCGAAGAAGACATTGAAGCAATCCAAAACGGCCTGAGAAGAGGCATTGAGTATCTTAGGGAGGCCGACCCTTCCGGCGATAACAAATACTTGATGTGGGGTGCTCGCTATTTGAGATCTTCCGCCACACGCCTCTTGCAACGATTCAGCGAACGATGGGGCACAAGCCCAGAGGATTGGACCAACTGGGCCAACACAGGCAAGAGCGGTGCGTCGATGGTGGCTGAACGTGTTGTCAGTCAGGCGCTTGGGTTATCTAACACCCTGCGTGATTACCATCTCCTAAAGAGCAAGAATCTAGTCAAGAAAGACATTCAGGATTATGACGCAGCAGACTTCGAGGGCTTTACCAGATGGCAATCCGATGTCAACAAGGGGATGCAAGACTACGCCGACAGAGAAGAAAGAGACAAACTTAAGGTCAAGGCAAAAGAACTTAGCGATACCATTATGGAAGACGAAGACTATCAAGTCGTTCGCCCCTACTCCGAGCAAGCATCCTGCTACTTCGG
>Ga0098036_1000656_pt1 | contig 14598 bp, 17 predicted proteins | sample 4_EtaG_FD_77064 | JGI IMG/M metagenome (GOLD analysis project Ga0098036, IMG submission 77064) | Marine viral communities from the Subarctic Pacific Ocean - 4_ETSP_OMZ_AT15127 metaG | ecosystem: Environmental > Aquatic > Marine > Oceanic | place: Pacific Ocean | collected 2015-01-07 | reverse complement strand
CAGAAAAACAAGGATATAGTCATTTTGGTCAGTATAAAGGCAATAATAATTCAGACGGTCCATTTATTTACACAGGTTTTAAACCTGCATGGGTGTTAATTAAAAGAACAGATGATACTGGAAACTGGTACATTTATGACACAGAAAGAAACGGTGCTAGTGGTCCTAACACTAACCAAGCGCACAAAATTTTATACGCAAATGATTCTTCTGGTGAAGTAGTGAACACTGACAGAGGTATTGATATGGTATCTAATGGTTTTAAAATAAGAAACACTTTAGGCAACACAAACGCTGATAACGGCACTTACCTTACTTTTGCTTTCGCATCTTCTCCTTTTGTATCGTCAGCGGGCGTACCGACAACAGCGAGATAAAACATGGCACTAGGTCATTCAGCCTTTGCCGAAGCCCCGATCGCCTCAGCAGCAGGCGTAAGCGCTACAGTAGCCGTATCAGGTTTATCACTAACCTCGGCTCTCGGATCACTAACACTTTCTGGTACAGCTAATTTAACACTTCCTAGTCAGTCTGCTACTACTGCAGTTGGATCTCCAAATGTATTTGTTAATGCGATAGCACTACCTGGAGGATTATCTTCTACAATGTCTCTTGGAGCTGTTACTCCAACAGGTACAAGTTTAGTTATACCAACTGGTCAATCAATGACTTCGACTGTCGGCACAGCGACAGCACTTCCAAGCACAATAGCACAGCCGACTGGTCAATCTGCTTCTACAGCGGTTGGATCACCAACTGTTGTAGCAATACAAAATCAAACTATTATACCTACTGGTCAATCAGCTTCTACAACTGTTGGGTCACCGCAAATTAATACAAGTAGTACTGTTTCAGTAAACGGTCTATTTGCGCCAATACAGCTAGGAGCACCACAAGTATTCTTAAACGCAGATGTTATACCTACGGGTGTTACAATGACTATAAGTCGTGGCACTCCAGCAATTTATGCATATCAAGAAGTAGATGATAGTGTTACAACAACGTGGACAGAGGTTGATGATTCTGTTACAATGGATTGGAAGGACGCAGCATAATGGCATCAACGTATTCGACAAGGCTTAAAATAGAACTTATTGGCTCAGGAGAGCAATCAAACTCTTGGGGTAATACAACTAATAATAATTTGTCTCAATCACTTGAGCAGTCAATTGCAGGCGTTTACACAAAGAATTTAGGGGCATCATCTAGCCCATATGTGTTGACCACGAACAACGGCCCACAAACACAAGCAAACAACGAAGCCAGACAAGCAGCCATTGTATTTACAGGTCATGCGTCTGACTTTATTGTACAGTTTCCTGCAGTAGAAAAGTTATATTTTTTAAGAAATGCTAGTAGTTCTAATAAAATTACAGCTAGGCTTGGTGGATCGGGTAATACTTTTGTTATTAATCCAGGCAGAAATGTTTTTATTTCTACGGACGGTACAAACTGGTATGAGATACAAACACAAGGAAGTGACTGGTTAACAAAGACTGGTAACTATACAGCTTTTGCTGGTGATAAAATATTTGTAAATACTTCAGGAGGTGCAGTAACAATTACATTACCTGCTACTGCTGCTGTTGGAGATGAGATAAGATTTAATGATGTCGCAAATAACTTTGACACACATAATTTGACTGTTGCAAGAAATAGCCATAAGATAGATGGACAAACATCCGACTTAACTGTAGCAACAGAGGGTGCAGGGTTTGCTTTAGTTTATTCTGGAGCAACATTTGGTTGGAAACTATTGGAGAAATAATATGCCTACATACGAATCTATACGATATAAAATTACTGGAGCTAATATCTCTGGAGTTTTACAAGCATCACAAAACTTAGATGATGTTGCAAATAAGACAACATCAAGAGATAATCTTGGTGTAGAAATAGGAGCGGACGTACAAGGGTTTGTTAATGCAAACTTAGGTACAAACGGTGTTGGTACAAGAACAGTTGCTACTGGTAATCCAAGTGGTGGATCCGATGGCGACATATGGTTAAAATATACAACCTAATGCATGACACAGTTCTATGTTAAAGATGGTGGTTCTTTTAGAGAAGTAAGCGAATTTTTTCTTCGTGATGGTACATCATTTACTAACAAGACAATAACAAATGTCTATGTAAAAGACAGTGGTAACTGGAGAGAAGTTTTTACACTTTTTGAAACACCTACATCTTTTACTACAGCTACAAATGCAAACATAACCGTACCAACAAATGCAAATGCAATTCACATACAATCTGCCGTAGGTGGTGGAGGTGGGGGTAATGCTGGGCAAGCTTATGATAAAGCAGGTGGTGAACAAGGTGGGCCAGGTGGTGGATCAGGTGCTTTTTTATCAGATGTTGTATTCTCATTAACAGGTGGTGAAACACTTACACCTCAAATTGGGGCTGCTGGGGCTGCTGGTAATAATAATTATAGTGGTGGTGGACCTGCTGGTGGTGGTAGCACAACTTTATCTGGATCAACTACAGGTGCTTTATTTACATTAACAGGTGGTGGTTCTGGTCAAGTATCAGGTGGCGGTGTACAAGGCCCACTTGCTACATTAACAGGTGGCGTCGCAGGTACTGTTAGTCAAATTGCAACGAAATTAAGTTCGGGAACAACAGTTGATGGTTTAAATATTACAAGTTTTACAAGCGGACCTGTCGGGTCATTTAACCAATCAGGAAGTGGAGCAGCTGGTAGCAATGGAATTACCTATGGCGGTGACAACGCTAATGGTGTTGGGGCCAATGGTGCTGCTTCTTTTAGTGGTCAAGTTGCTGGTGGAACTGGTGGTGATGCTGGAAATGGTGGTGGACCAGAACCAGGACAAACAGGTAATCCAGGAACAAGAGGATCAGGCGCAGGTGGTGGCGGTACTGAACAAGGCGGTCCAGGAGGAGCAGGTGGTGCTGGTGAGATAGTGTTTAGATTTATGAGGATTGCATAATGCCACTATCAAAATTAAACATAGCACCTGGTATAGACAAACAAGATACAGAGTATGGTGCAGAAGGGCGTTGGGTTGATTCTGATAATGTAAGATTTCATTACGGTCTACCACAAAAAGTAGGTGGTTGGCAGAAACTTATAGCTGACACACTTATAGGAGTTGTAAGAGGCATACATACTTGGACAGATCTTAATGGTGTAAGGTACACGGCTCTCGGAACAGATAGAAAATTTTATGTATACTCTGAAGGTACAGCTTATGATGTTACACCACTTAGATTAGAAGCAGGTTTAACAAATCCATTTACTACAGATGGCACAACAACAGTTACTGTAGCTCATACGAGTCATGGTGCAGGTCAAGGTGATTTTGTAACGTTTGATTCTTTTTCTGCAATTGATGGATTAGACATGAATGCAGAGTTTGAAATTATAACAATAGTAAATGCAAATAGTTATAAGGTTACACATACAGGCACAGCTTCTGGATCAACATCTGGTGGTGGTGGGTCAGGTAATGTTAAATATCAAATATCTATTGGAACAGATCAATCAGCTTATGGTTATGGTTGGGGCACAGATGCATGGAACGTTGATGCTTGGAACACACCGAGATCATCATCAACAGTTACACTTGATGCCCGTAACTGGTCATTTGACAATTTTGGTGAGGATTTAATTGCTACTGTGAGCAAAGGTAAAACATTTTTATGGAACACGTCTAACGGAACAGGCGTAAGAGCCAACGCTATTGCTAATACACCAACAAACTCAAGATTTAATTTAGTATCAATGCCTGACAGACATGTGTTTTTGTTTGGTACAGAAACAGTAATAGGTAACTCTACTACACAAGATGATTTATTTTTACGATTTGCTTCGCAAGAAACAACAAATGATTTTGTACCAACAGCTACCAATACTGCTGGATCATTTAGAATACAAGATGGATCTAAGATTGTGTCTGCAGTAAGATCACGTAACGCTGTTCTAGTTTGGACAGATACATCTCTCAACGCACTACAATTTGTAGGTGCGCCATTTACTTTCTCACTTGTACAAATTGGTGCAAACTGTGGAGCAGTAGGTGTACACTCAGCTGTTGATGTAAACGGTATAGCTTATTGGATGTCACAAAATGCTTTCTATCTTTATGATGGTGCTGTAAAAAAAATACCATGTAGTGTGCAAGATTATGTATTTGAAGACTTTTCTATCACACAACAACCAGAAACATTTGCTGGTGTAAACTCAGAGTTTAATGAAGTTACTTGGTTTTATGCATCTAATACATCAAATCAAATAAACAGATCTGTTACGTACAACTATCTTGAGAGAACTTGGTATACATCAAACTTAGCCAGAACAACTTGGACAGATTATGGTGTTTATCAAAGACCATATGCAACAAAATATAATACTACTGATACACCAACCACTCCAACAGTAAAAGGTGTTACAGCGGGAGCATCAATATTCTACGAACATGAAGAGGGTGTAAATGACGATCAATCAGCAATGACAGCTTTTATTACGTCTGGTGATTTTGATATACAGGATGGTCAACAGATATTATCAATAAGTAGAGGCATACCTGATTTTAAAAATCAAGTGGGCTCTGCTACGATGACAATGGGTTTTAAAACATATCCAACCGATACAGGAACAACAATAGATAGATCTGTTAATTCAAGCACAAGATTTTTTGGATTACGTGGTAGAGGCAGACAAACAAATGTAAAAATTACCAGTAATACTTTGGATTCTGATTGGCGTTATGGTACGTTACGATTAGATATTAAACCAGATGGAGGCAGATAATGGCTAAAATAAATACAACTGTACTACCTACAGCAACACAAGAATATGAAGCTTTACAGTTTGATACATTGATTCGTATTCTAGAACAAATAACACAACAACTAAACTTTGGTTTTCAACAAGATATAAAAGACGAATCAAACGCTAGGAGTTTCTTCCTTGGCTGATAATTTTAAAAGAATAAGTGCTACAGGGACTGGATCAGCAGTAGTAATACTTACTGTTGCATCTTCAGATTTAAGCACAACACCTCCCACACAACCTGCTACAGTTATTTTAAAAAACATATCTGTATCAAACAAAAGTGGAGGAGCTGTAACAGCAGAAGTGTCAATAAACGACAGTAGTTCTTCTGTTGAAACACATATTGTAGATCAAAGTTTGGCAAATAATACACCACTGCTTGTAGAAACAACACAAACTTTAGAACAAGGTGATCAAATAAAAGTAAAAGGTAGTGGTCTTAAATTTTCTGTAAGCTTTATGGAAATTATATAATGTCTGAAATAGGTAAAAAGGTACAAGACGCAGAGCAAATAGGCACTGAAATGATTAATGGTAAAGAAATACCAATAATAAAACCAGAAGTGTGGCAAAAAATTTATTGTAGTAATTGCAATGCGGAGGTTGATTCTGAGGAACAGGCTACAGGTAACTGTAACGACTGTGGTAATCCTTGGGCTTCAACTAAAACCAAGGACATTACCATTCGTGTCGTTAAAATGCCTGGCACTGAAAGTGAAGGCGGAGAACTTTAACGGTTCTCACACTCACAAGTTTCACAGCGATGTTTATCTGAATCGCCTAAATGTCTTTCTAAATCTCTTTCTGCTGCTAATAATCTTTCGTGATATCTTCCCACCTTGTCAGCAAGGTTAGCTATAGCGCTTAAATATTCTTGTTCTGTCATATTTTTTCCTTTTGATTGTTAATTTTGGTGAGAATATAATGTAAACATATTTTTTTAGAGATCAACAGAACTTTTTAAAATTGTTTTCTTGACAACTACGATGTCTCTGAATAAGCGACGTTTAAATACTCAATCTTTGTAACCCAACCACGTGGTATTGCAATTGCACCACCTCCATGATTATCATCTTTATCTGTGCACCAAGAGCGCATAATAACTATTTTTTCTTTATTATTAATAACCATCCAGCCTACTTCTTGACACATGGCTAATGGAGCATTAAGTATGTCTTTTATAGGCAACCAGCCTGTTTCTGTATCACGGGCGTCTAACCACGTCACACGGACCATAGGCACCTTTGTAATATCAAAGCTCATTTTAGGTTGCATGATACTAGAAATTTGCCTATAATTATACGATTAATTAGGCTTACTTTTCAAGGCCAGCCTCCTTGCCGTAAACAATAACATGAATTGCTAAGGAGAACACGTGTCATTCGGAAAATTTTTGAAAAAAGCATTACCTGCAGCTCTAGGAATAGCAGCACTTGTGGGCACAGGTGGATCAATTGCACCAGCTTTATCTAGATTTGTTGGTAGCTCAGCGTTTAAAAAAATTGGATTACCTGCTTTAGCGGCGATTACTACTGGAATGTTAGCAAAAAGAGAAAATAAACAAGATGACAAACCTTATTATTCTCCAAGTGATATAAAAAACAAAAGTGTTTTTGGCGGATCTCCTTTTATGAAAGATAGATTTAGAGGTTTAACATTTAACCAAGACGATCAAAAATTCTATGATCAACGTGACTTTGACAACCAAACATTTAGTAATTTTATTGCTAATGACCAAGGAGAGATAATAGATCCAGCTACAGGCGAAGTAATAAGACCTGAAGGTGGAGATCTTGAGGGCATGAATATGGGTGGCATAGCTATGTTAGATTCGGGTGGAGATCCTAGTGATAAAGGTATTCTATCAAGTTTAAGAGATGACGAGGGTATAAAAGAAATAGACATACTTATGGATAATTTTGGTATGAGTTTTGAAGAAGCAAAAGAATATTTAGAAAGCATTGCAGATAATAAAGCTGCTGGAGGTCAAGCTTTCCCTAGAAAGATAGGACAAATTTCTGGCCCAGGTGGACCAAAAGATGATAAGGTTCCTGCTATGTTAAGCAATGGAGAATTTGTATTTACAGCTAAAGCAGTTGATAATGCAGGTGGACCAAAAGCAATGTACAATATGATGAATAAATTAGACCCTGAGTCATCAAAGGGTAGAGGGATAATGAGTTAATGAGCACAACAACAACTATAAGGAGAGAAGCACCATTTTTAGAAGAGTTTCAACGTAATCTTTTACAAGGTGCTTTTGATGCAACAAAGTCTCCTGGCACAGTAACACCTAGAGAAGTTGCAGGGCTCACGGCTCTACAAACAGGTGCGATTGGTCAGACTGCAGCACAAATGGGTATTGACCCAACAACAGGCGCACTTACAGGGCAACCTGCTTTTGGTGGAGCGTTTGATGTAGGTCAAGGCACTATGGCTATGGGCATACCTGCACTGCAAATGGCTCAACAACAATACGATCCAACATCAGGTAGAACACAACAGTTCATGAATCAATATCAATCAGATGTTACGCAAGAAGCTTTAAAACAAATGGATGAGCAAGCAGCGAAAGCCAGTGCTCAATTAGCAGGACAAGCTGTAAAAGGTGGCACATTTGGTGGCGCTAGATATGGTGTGCAACAAGCAGAGTTAGCTAAAAATTTACAAGATATAAAGTCAAGAAGAATATTTGAAGATGTATCAAGAAATTTTATGCAAGCACAACAACAAGATATTGCAACAAGCGAAGCTGCAAGAAATAGAAATTTACAAGCAGCTAATCAATTTAGAACTACAGGTTTAAGTCAAGCAGCGCTTGGTGGACAAGAGTTTGGTTTACAACAACAAGGCCTTGGCAGACTATTTGATTTAGGAACGGCACAACAACAACAAGCACAGAGAGTAGCAGAAGAAAACTTTAGACGTTCTGAAGCTATGCGTACCGATCCTTTCTCTAGATTAAGTTACTTTAGTGATATTTTAAGAGGTGTTCCTTCTCAACAAACAACTATTGAAAGAAGCCCTCCCACATATACTAATCCGTTATTGGCTGGTATTGGTGCAGGTATTTCTGCTTATAATATCATGAACCCAGGGCAACAAATTAATTCAGGAATGAGTTCATTTACAAGTTAATATGGCTGAGAGCGACGATATTTTAAATACAGAGATTATTAAAAGAGGATCTTTAATGCCTGACATTGAAGAAGTGATAGGTGAAGCACCACCTGCACCAAAACTACAAAGCGTATCTCCAGAAGTATATTTTAAGAATGCAAAGATCGATGAAGATAATTACATAAATAATTATTTTAAGAAAAGAACAAAAGAAGAAATAGCAGAGCTGTTTCCAAAAGCAAACTTTGATAATGAAAGAAGGTTATCATTAGTAAACTTTGGTTTAAATTTAATGAAACCAACAGAGGGTGGTAAAATAATACCTGCCGTCGCTTTTGCTGGTGAAAAACTTACAGAAGACTTAGGTGACATTGCAAAGGCAAAAAGAGAACAAGACCAAGCAGAAAAACAATTTGTAGCTACAGAGATAATGAATCAAGAAGCTAATGAATTAGCGGAACGTGGTAGAATACTTATGCATAATAAAAACATCGATCAAATAATCGGTGAAAAACAATTTGAGCAAAGAATAAAATTTAATGACAACGCAATAGATCAATACAGTCAAGCAAAAAAAGCTTACACAAGTAAATACTACGATTTTCAAATGGAACAAGCTGAACCTAAAGCTGTCACAATACAAACAAAAATGGGTGACGGAACATATAGTGAGCCCTTTGATGCATTTTATATACCTGTAACTGGACAATATTTTCAACCAGTTGGTGTTATAGATGGTGAGCCACAATTTAGACAAATTACAAATCTTGAAGGTTTAAGATCCAATGAACTTGGTACAAGTGATACCATGGCAGGAATGGTTGGTGGATCAGGTAGAAGTCAGTTTATAGATTTACAAACATCTATTGATACATTTGATAGAAACTTATTTTTTTTAGATGAGTTAAATGATTCATTCTTAGAAGATCCAAGACGTGCTGGTTTCATTGCTGGTATTAAAAAACACGTACAAACGTATGGTAACATTATATCTAACGCTTTCAATCCTTTTCCAGAAGGTTACACACAAGAGGATACAGAGGACGCAGGATTTACAGACGGACTATCTTACGGAGGAGGTAAGTTTTTAACAATAGATTCATATCTTGATTTATATCTAAGTAATCCAGATATGGTTGAAAGAGATCTTGCTGACGGTAGTATTGATCCTGAAACTGTAGAGCAATTAAAAAAATACAATAAAGGTTTAGATGCGGCAGCAGCTGGCGCTTTTGGTAACATGGTCTTAGAGTTAAACAACTCATATGATCTAGCCCCAAAAAATACAAAGGGACAAAACATTTATGAAAGTGCAGAAGAACAAGCTAAAATAAGAAGTTTCTTAAAGTTTGATGAAGATTTACCTGCCAACGAAGCAAGAGCTACTGCTATCATATACGCAATAGCAAGAGCACGTAAAGCATCAGGTAGATTAAACTTAGATGATATTCAACGTGCCGCTAAATCATTAAACATTTATGGAGATTCACAAAAAGACGTTTTAGCTAAAATGAAATTTTTACAAAGAGAGTTAACGTTTGCAAGACAACAAACAATAAACATTATGAGAAGCACTTACAGAAAATTTTATGACAGCTTAGATCCTGACATGCTTGTGTACGACAGAAAGAGAATGGAAAGAATGCTACAAGGCACAGCCATTGATGATGACTCTTCTCCTTTTGGTGGTACGTATTCATGGAATGCTGAGACACAACAGTTTGAGGTACAATAATGGCTGAAGTAAAGATAGATTTAAATAATTACGGTGTCGATCAGACTATTAATATTAACATACCAGAGGGTATGGATATCAATGATCCATCAATACAAAACGGTATTAAACAAATAGCAGATAGCATTAAAGCAAAACAAATAGCTGCAGACGCAATACCAGAGGATACGAAACAACAAATTTTAGATCAACAGTCACTAATCGCTGCTCGTGAGGAAGTTATAAAAGATCCTATTCAAGCGATGATTGACTCAGTAAAAAGAAAAGCACAATCACAAGGTGTAGGCATAGGAACATCAGCTTCAGAAGTTGGAGAGGGCATGGTGCCAGGTGGTCAAACTTTTACCGAAGAAAATTTTTTTGCAGGCATACAGAATGAACTGTCAAAAAGATTACCTAATGATGCTAAGGGAGCTTTCTCAAATTTATTTGCCATAGCTGGAGATTTTGGTGTAGCAAAACTTGCTTTAGATGCAGAGGTTGAAAAGAAATATCCAGGTATGAAACGTTATCATCCTGGTTATTCTTTATATCAATCAACAAAAGAAATATTTAAAAACAGAGCAGTTTCAGGTGGTGCTATGATTGGAGCAGCGCCAACAGGTAAGGCAATCGGAAATCAAGTTTATGATTGGATTAATGATGCAACGAGATATTTAAAAGGCATACCTAACTTAGACGAAGCTATGGACAAAGACTTAGCTTTACGAAATTTATACGATGTTAGAAATGAATTACTTTGGTCAGGTGGCACAGTAGGTTTAAGTGAAATGTGGCCTATAATGAAACAAACTTTAGGTAGAAAAGTTCTAGGTATAAACGAAAAGTCAGATCAATTATTTAAACAAGCACAAAAAGCAAATGTTCCTGCAAATGTATTTACAATAACACAAAGTGGTATTGTGCCTGGTTTAGGTAAAGTTCTTGGTGTATTCCCTTTTGTTTCTACGAAAGCTAAGCAAGTACAAAATTTACAACAGGTGGCTATTGCTAATGAAATAAATAGCACTCTTAATAATTATTCACCTATTAGATTAATGAATCAAGCTGGTATGTTAGCGGATGAAGGATTTAGAGATGGTATAAAACAATTCGCTGCAACAAAAACAATGTTGTACAAAAGGGCATCAAACATAGGTAAAGAAATTGCAGATCCATTTATACCAATGGACCGTGTAAAAAAACTTGCAGCTGACATGTATGAAAATTTAGCAGCAAACACTGATGTACGATTAGATGTACAAAGAACAGACTCATATGGCTATCAATCAACAGTGACAAAATCTATTGATGAAATATTTCAACCAGTCATAGAAAAAGAAAAATCAGTTCAAGAAGCATTAATGGATTTACGTTTTCTACCAGAATATTTAAGCGGACCTCAGTTTGAAAAGGTACAACAATTATTAAACATGGCTCACAGAAATGTTGATCAATTTGCAGGATCAGGTTCAAGTCTTGGTATACAAACAGATGCTTTTAGTGGTGCCATGATAGAAACATTAAATGATTGGAATAATTTTAAACAATTAGATGACCCAGCAAAAAGAGTTTTAGTAACTAAGTTTGCACAAGCACAAAGTTTAGCTAATAGATTTTTTACAGAAAATGCCGATACTTTCAAAGGTAGAACAGGTAACATCATGGTGCAAACAGATCCTAACATACGTATACCTGGAGCTGAAAGAAAACCTGGTAATGTTTTACCAGATCAGTTGTTAGATTTATTAATGGTCGATGCTGGTAGTTCAAGTTTAACTACTATGCTCTCACCAATGGCAATGAAAGAAATGAGAAATGCAGTCGGAGATACAGCGTTTAAAGCTTTAGTCAACGCACATTTAAACAAAAAAATAGGTAATGCTACGAGTTATATTTCTGCAAACGTACCATTTGCGGGTAAACCTGGTTTAGTTGGTAGAGCAACTTCTTTTTTCACTGGTGCACAACCTGTGTCACCAACTAAAACTGCAAAAGCGAACATTCCAATTATTGACATTGATCAAATAAGAAATGCATATGGAATAGGAAATGAAAACGCAGAAGCAGGCATACGAGAAGCGTTAGGTAAAGAAACCTATGATAGAATTAAAAACGTTTTAACAGTTGCCGAACAAGTACAACAAACAAACTTTGGTGATGTATCAGACTTTGTAAAACGTCGTGGTACATTAGGTGGTGTAAACTCTGTTATCAATATTGCAACAGGTGCAGCGATAGCAAGTAACCCTTTTAGTAGTGCAGGATTGTTATTAATCGCAAGGTACGGTGCTACTGGTTTAGCAGATCCTGACTTTGCAAAAGGTTTAGTAACGTTAATGAATCCTGATGCTAAAACAATTTTAAAAAGACAAGTACTACAAAAGTATGGTCGTTTGATATTAGATGATGATCCAAACGTACCAGATGAAATTAAAGAAAATCTTGACCCATCAAACCCAACAGATGTTATTAAATACATGTTATTCATGGATTTAAGAGGTAATTCTACATATCCAGGTAAAGAATCTTTAGACCTTACAAGTGTCAACGAGAAAAGCATACAAGGAGGCGGTAATCTTAAAAGTGTTAGAGTAAATAAAAAACCTGATGCTAAATCTGTCAGTGAAGATGCAGGTAAAGCAATAGCTAATTTTTCAAGTGCACCTATGACTAACCGTGAATCAGGTATAATGGCAGCGGCAACTAAGCCAAGTAATGTAAAAAAAGATCCTTTTCTTGATGTTGACTTTACGGCGATGAGAAAAAATAGTAATACTAAACCATTGAATGCTAACCAAAGAGCAGCATTAGCAAGTGGAGATCTTGATGAAGCCATAGCTCTTGGAGATGCAAGGAGATTAAGTTAATGGGTTTATTTGATAATTTTAAAAAACGTAACAAAGCTCGTAAAGAAAGAAACATTCGTAGAGAAACTTTACGTCGTGCAGCATCTGGTGATGAAAGTACTTATGTAAAAAAACAAATGCAAAAGTATGGCACAAGCTTAGAAGATTTTAAATCTAATCCAGATGAAGTTGGAACAGGTATACTTGCTGGTTCACCAGGTTTTACACCTAGTGGCCCACGGACCGCTGATCAATTTATTGAACAACAAAATAGAATTGGACAACTTCAAAAAGAATTACGTGGAATTGTTGATCAAAAAAATACACTTACATCAAAAGACTCTACCATGGGTCTTACTAATGCATATCAAGATGCCATAAGACAGTTTAAAGATAGAGGAGATCTTGCACAGCAAGCATTTAGACAAGAGTTACCTAATCCACTTATAAAAGCAGCGCAAGGTATAGGCAGCTTTATAAGAGGTGGAGGTTTACTTGGTGTATTAATGAGAGCTTTAGACGGTCAAGACAAACAAGTTAACGTTGCAAATCAATCTTTTAGAAGTCCGCAAGACATGGAAAGTCTTACAGATCCAGAGGGTGCTGGCATAGAAACAAGTGATCCAGCAGGATTTAGATACAATAGTGAGACTGGACAGTTTGAAAGAGTGCCTGGTGCACAAGTTATGGACGGCGAAACACTACAAAAAGCAGCTGAGGCTAGACAAATGGCAGCTGCTCAACAAGCAGGCGCAGAAAATATGTACAATCAAATGTATGGACAACCTATTAACATGGGTGGAGTTCGTAATTTATCTGTTGCTCCTTCAATGATACCTGATCAACAAACATTACAGAAGGAAGCAGAGGCTAGACAAATAGCTAATATTCAAGCACAAAATATGTACAATCAAATGTATGGAACACCTCCTGGCGTTGCAACTCAAACACAAGGTATTAAAGCTCCTCCTAATTTATATCCAGATGAAAAATTTGGTGCACCTATAGCTCCTCCTAATTTATATCCAGATGAAAAATTTGGTACACCATTGGTAAGAAGAGATGTTGGTTTTTTTGAAAATTTACCTTTTTATTCAGGTCCTTTTGATTTTAACTTTAAACCAGAGGGACCTATGTTTGTTCCACAACAGCCAATACCATATAATATGGGTGGTGACGTAATGATGGAAAGAACAATGGATCCGACATACGCAAAACTAAAAGTGTTTAATGATACGGCTTACGAATGATCGAGATTAATTTTAAAAACGCCGTTTGGTTCGGTATAATTCTCGTGTCCGCAGGTATATCTTACGGTATGGTTTCCCAGAAACTAGAGGCTCTAGAAACAAAGCAACTATTAATAGAAAAGGCGATAATGCAAGACATACCAGAGATAAAAGAACGAGTAATACGACTCGAAATACTTTTAGAAAAAGCATTGGAAAATTAAATGGCTTATTTGGCATCTGATGCAATGGGCGGAGTTGCTTTATACAACCCTTCTACAAAAGAATATTCTTCTTCCCCTCCTCCAAGAAGTGCAAACACCATAGATTTGTTAGAAAAAAAATTAGCAGAAGGTTTTAGGCCAATTACAGATTTTGACACTCCTGAAGGGAAAGAACATTTACAATACTTTATGAATAAAAGTGACCAACCATCTTCTATGTTAAAACGTGAAAAGTATTTTGATAGTTCGCAAAAGGTAACAAATGTCTTAAAAAATTTAATGGATAAATTTGGTGGTAAGGTTGGTGGCATAATGGGTATTTTAGATATTATGGGAATGAAAAAAGAATACGATGACATACAAAAAGGTGAGTCTTTAATAAATAAATTGATACCAACTGAAAAAGAGTATTCTAAACAAGTTTTTAAAGACGGCGGCGTAATTGATATATTCGACACAGACTAATCAAACAATATTTTCTTTGGGTCTTCGCCCATAACTTTACTAGCTAAATCTATTTTATTATTTAACGCTTTAACAATCTTTTCATCGATTGTGCCTTCCGCTATTAAATCAATGTATGTAACTTTATCTTTTTGCCCTATCCTGTGTGCACGGTCCTCGGACTGCATGCGTACTTCTAAGCTGTAATCATTAGAGT
>Ga0098036_1000655_pt1 | contig 14614 bp, 19 predicted proteins | sample 4_EtaG_FD_77064 | JGI IMG/M metagenome (GOLD analysis project Ga0098036, IMG submission 77064) | Marine viral communities from the Subarctic Pacific Ocean - 4_ETSP_OMZ_AT15127 metaG | ecosystem: Environmental > Aquatic > Marine > Oceanic | place: Pacific Ocean | collected 2015-01-07 | reverse complement strand
TATTTTCTTTTAGAAGGCGGGCTGCAACTCTTCGTGTAACTTCCTGCATAAGCGCATCCATATCGGGCTCTTCATCATCGGGCGCCATTTCACCAGGCTCCGGAGCTTCATCTCCAGGCATCTCCGGAGAGGGCGCCATATCAGCCTCTTCACTCTCGGCGCCCATAGGCTCATCCATATCGGGCTCGTCGCCCATATCGTCCATCTCAGGCTCATCACCCATATCTTCTTCGCCTTTCTCTACCGAGATTTCAGTGCCAGGGAGGTGTTGCATAATTACATCAACCAAGTCCTGGACGAAGTCTGCGGGAGACTCTACGGCTTCTTCTTCAAGAGTTTCATCTGTGAGTGTCTCTTCTACAACATCTTCTTCAGTAACTGTCTCTTCCGTGACAGCTTCTTCCATATTATTATCGATGAAGTTTTCGGTGAGGGTACCGATATTGGCAAATTTCATAAATTTGCGAATTTCTGATTCTGTTAAAAGGCTCTTTTTCATTGTGTAACTCCTGTTAAGAAAAATAGATTTCAAGAATAAATAGTATCAAAAAGTTTTAAAAGTCATCTTTTGCAAGATATTCAAATAGTTGCGGGCTGCGCTTTTTGATTTTTTTTAGGGCTGCGTCTTCAATTTGCTTTATTCTTACAAAACTTAAGCCCATTCTTTCTGCGGTCTCGCGCAGTGTGAAGCCTTTACAATCGTTTTTTTCAACTGCGCACAAGGAACAGTTATTATCTTCTTTGTAATCTATCCAATATCTACAATCTGTTTTCTTACAATCTGTGTTCTGCTTGAGACATTTTTTTGCACAATCTTTCATAGTTCTGGAAACTCCTCCGCGATGATATCAAATATATCTTCAATCTCATTGTCGTCTAAGGCAAATTTATTCTCTGTCTCTTTCCCAATAAGAATATTCTTTTTTATATGCTTTCTCTTGTTTATGCCCTGCGATAAATGCTTGCCTTTATATTCATCTAGATATCTTAATAAATTTTCATCTTTCTCAAGATAACCAGTTATCATAGCTCGAAAGAAGTGTGACTGCGTAAAGCCATCATATTGTAATCTTACGCGGAGATCTGCCTGACGTTTTGGAGATTCCCAAAACATCATTTTCTTTCTGTCTTCTGGATTTGGAAGATTTGGATCTTTCGGCATTAGTTCCTCCTCAAGATATGAGTGAAACTTTCTGATTGTCCAGCAGTTGTCTGTCTGATGAAAGTTGCTTTACATTGAAGTTCTTGCAAGCTGCGTACACCTGTGTAAGAGAAGCCACTACGAATACCGCCAGCAAGATCTTTGAGCACATCATCAACACTGCCTTTGTACGGAACGGTAGTTGATATTCCTTCTGGAGTTGATGTTTTGCCTCTCCAGCTATTCTGTGCATCTGCTGATGCCATTCCTCTGTAAACTTTGTACTTCTTGCCTGTGTTATTTTGGTATGTTTCACCGGGGGTTTCCTCCGTGCCGGCTAATAGAGATCCGATCATAACGAAGTCGGCACCAGCGGCTAATGATTTAATTATATCCCCGGAAGTCTTAACGCCTCCATCGGCAATAATTTTTACATCATAACTGCTTTTTGCACATTCTATAACACTAGACAGGGTTGGCACACCGTGGCCAGATATTAGACGAGTAGAACAAATAGAACCTCCTCCAATGCCTACGCGAATTGAATCTGCTCCCCACGAGGCTAGAGCATCAAAGCCCTCTAGAGTAGCTACGTTGCCTGCCATAATATGAATTTCGTCGCCAAAGCGATCTTTTAAAGTTTTTAAGCAACGCTCCATCATTACGTGATGGCCGTGAGCTACATCCACACATAAGACCTTGACACCTACAGAGCGTAATGCCAATGCTCGCTCTTCAAAGTCGCCGGTCATTCCAATGGCGGCCCCAACTTTTACGTTTTCATTATTAAAGCAAGCTAGTGCTGCGGTTGCAACTTGATCTTCAATTGAATTATACCTATGGATCAAGCCTAAGCCTCCGTATCTATCCATCGCCAAAGCCATCTTATCTTCGGTCACCGTGTCCATCGGGCTTGAAATCACTGGTAAATCAAATCTTAGGTTACTATCTAAGTCGCTGCCTACATCTATTTGGCTTCTGCTCTCAATTTCACTATACTTTGGTACTAATAGTACGTCATCGTATGATACTGCTTCTTTCACTTCTTCTCCTATTTTGAGTGTTTATCAGCAACGCAGTAAGCTGCGAATGCTTCTGGTTTAATTTTACAATCAAACCCGCTACCTTTTGCATAACCGATTAACATATCGGCAAATTTACTTGTTCTAGACTCCTTATTCGAGTCACTTACATCTAAATGAAGTTCTATCTTGATCGTCGGACAAAACTCTAAAAGTTTCATTCCCATATCAATTGAGTTCTGGACCTCCATTGTTATTCTTTGAAGTAAAGTTTTAAACTCTTTTGTATCGCTCTTGGTTCTTCTAATAAAATAACGGTTGCTTTGTTTTGTATCTCCTAATAAACATATGGCCGTACAAAAAATACATTTTTGTTTTTGCACCATACTATCAGATCCAATATACACAGTGCCTTCTTCGGCGCTGTGCTCAGCTATTACATTTAATATTTCTTCAAATGAGATCCTGTCGCCGGCTCCTGTAAACCATTCTTTCATTGTTTATACCCAGGTGTTTTCACATCCATAATAACCAGTGCTCCTGTGTTATGGTGGCTCTCAAATCTCCAAAACAAGCCATTCTTCTGCAGCAGTTGCACAACTAGGTCGTGCATATACTTAGATTGTCCTGTTATAATTTTAAACGGCACATCAAGTGGAAGGCGATGATTGATGAATTTCATCAATTTGTCCTCTACTTTGCTGTGTCGAACATTGTGTAAATCAAGCGTTGTCATCCAAGGTCTCCAAATATCTTTGCAAATACCATATTGCTTTCTCAATATCTTCTTTTGGATTACCCTTGTGTTTGTGGCGGCCGATGTACTTGATTGCATTGCCGCAATGAAAATCTAGTTTCCAATCTTCAATAATTTCAATTACTTCAAGTCTTCCCGTGTTATAATGTCCGGGGTGATCAACAACATCTGCTTCTACTCTTGGTAAACCGCGTACGCCTCGCACATCTGCGTCAGCTAAGCCCATCATTTGGCGCCACTCTTCTTTATTAACTTTCATTAGAATCCGCCTCCAGGCACTCCGTTTAGTGGATGAAGCGCCTTCTTATCAGTGCTACCTAATGCACCGTCTCCTCTCTCACTTATGGTGATATACTGACCGCCATACAGACAAAGAGGATTCGTCTTTCGCGCGCGAAAGTGTATGACAGGTACCAATATTAGCTGCGCAATTTTATCACCGTTGTTAATTGATTGTGTCTCTGAGCCAATGTTATGAAGATCAATAAACACTTCTCCATCATAGCCGCTATCAATAATATGGGCTCCGACGACCAAAGATCGTTTTGCTCCCATACTTGAGCGATTACAGACTTGTAACATATAGCCGTGAGGTATACCAAATTTAAGCCCAGTAGAGATCATTTTGTTCTGGCCGGGCTCAATACTCGTTGTTTCTTTTAAATTAGCGTAGATGTCTAGGCCGGCGTCAGATGGGTTACCTCTGTCCGGGGCTCTTACTCCAAATTCTGTTGTTGCGTACTCAATTATCATTTTGTCTCCTTGTGAATTCTTCAATGATGTCTTGTGCTTTTGTCCAGCATTCAGGACAGTACAAATTAACTTTATTCTCTTTCTTACGAACTACAACGTTCCAGCTCTGAACCTGCTCTCTGTCTTTCTTATCAAAAGGTTTGTCGCAAGTCATACAAGCATCACCAAGTTTATCAAACATATTCATCTTGTCTTGTAATTCTTTCTCGGCTCTTTTCTTTTTAGCTCGTTGTATTTTTCTTTTTGCTCCACTCATAATATCAAACTCCTATTCGTTTGTCAATCGTTTTTATAATCTTCTTTTGGAAAATTTGTATAAGCATGCTCTCCATAAAATTCAATAGCCTTAAGGTCGCGGGCCCGGGCGGCCTCAAACTTGCAGTCGAAATGACCAATATCCAAGCGTCTGTTGTTGTGTTTTATTTGTGCTCTCCACTTGTTTCTATGGAGATATACACCAACATATCCAGATGTATTATTTTTTTGCTTTCCTTTGGCTCTTATGTTCTCTTGTTGCGCACAAATTCTTAAATTACATTTTCTATTATCAAATGTATTTCCATTAATGTGATCAACCACTAGGGGTGGTGCAGGAAAGCCCATTATTAGTCTATGTATTTTAATATTTTTGCCATCTTTCTTTGTGCCAACATAAAATTTTGTATCGTTATAGGACCATGGCACTAGATGCCAGCGATGCAGCCTAATCATATCATAATCTTCTCCATCGACTAATATTTTATGTGTACCATGTTTTTTACTTTCAATTATAAATTCTTTTGTTTCCATCTTTACCCCAATAATATCAAGGCACTTTTATTTAATCTCAAACTAAATCCCCAGTCTTCGCTATGTTGTAGCTTTGCGCCATAGGGTCGGTTAAGATGCAGTAAATCTCTGTTTGGGTCAACTCCCCAGACTCTAATAGTATTCACCGTTGAAGTATTGTCAATAACTTTTAGAATCCAGTAAGGTTTTCCATTCTTTGTCTTCTTAGCAATCTTCTCTCGTGGAATAAACCAAGCTGCTTGAAGCTCTGGATCCCAATCGCCCAGTGCTGGAACTTGGTATCTTTGGATAGCAGAGCGAACGTCTCTTGAAAGAACAAGGTCAAAAGGAAAAATTCCCGTCAGGTTTGAAATGTTTTCAATCTTTTCCTCTCTGGAGAACTCACCTTCCTCAAACCATTCTTGAATATTCTCTTGCATCTTCTTTTTATTCTTCGGACGATTTTGAATACAAGACATCCAGAAATGCTTCATCCCCGTAAAAGAATCATCCACTACTTCATCTAGTGCACCAGATCGACAAAGCACATCGAGGGCCTTCTTATTTAATTTAGAATATGTTACACCTTCTTTAAACAAAAGATCTTCGGCGTTCTCAAACGGGCGGTTCTCAATAATCTGTTTAATTGCGGCGTCGCCTAATCCTTTGATAGAACTTAAAGGTTGGATCAAAGTCTTCCCATCATCGCTAATCTCCCAATAAGTGCCAGCTGATGTATTGATATCAATGTCCGTCACTTCAAATCCATATTGCTTGGCTAGCGAGATTGCAACTTCTTTGCGAGACTCTGGCTCCTTATCTAGGAAAGCAGCAACCCAGCACTCTGGATAGTAATTTAGAAGCCACGCGCACTGGTAAGACAATACAGAATATGAAACTGCGTGAGACTTATTAAAGCCATAGCCAGAGAAGTACTCAAAGTTACGCCAGAGTTGTTTTGCTGTCGTCAAGTCAATCTTCTTCTCTACACAGCCGTCAAGGAACTTCTTCTCAAGCTTCGCTTTTTCTTTAGCAACAGAGCCAGTGCCCTTCTTTGTGAGAAGTTTGCGAAGCTTATTGCCTTCGTCAAGAGTAAAGTCTTTGCCTAACTTGTGAGCTAGCAATGCAATTTGCTCCTGAAAGATTAGGAAACCCGCAGTTTCTTCTGTAACTTCTTTTACTAGATCGTTTACATACTGGACCTCAGAAGGATTCCGCTTTGCTTTCGCATATGATTTATCAACACCAGCGCTCAACGGACCAGGACGGTAAATTGAAGTAATGGCAGAAATATCAATAATACTCTTTGGTTTCGCGGACTTACAGAACCTCTGTGCGCCTTCGTTTGTAAACTGAAACACTCCAATGAACTTACCTTTCTCGAAGATATTGGTGTATACTTGCTGGTCATCTAGGTCAATTTTGTCAGGGTGTAAATAAGTGTTGTAATATTCTTTGATATCCTCATAAGTTGGGTTCTCCACGCCTTTATGCCGGCGCAAGATATGCCCAACACAAGATTGGATCATCGCTAGTGTTGACAAACCAAGTAAGTCAAATTTAATAAAGCCTAAAGGCTCTAGGTGTCTAACGTTCTGGCCTTCAGCCCAAGGTGTCTGGATAACGCCACCACGATTGATTAAGGGCATATGTTTGTCTAGGTCCTCTCCGATAACAACACCACCTGCGTGGCGGCTAACTGAGCGCACCTGTCCGTACAGAGCCTCAATGTGAGTTTTAATGTGTGGATATTTTGTCAAGAATGCTCGCAAAGAATCTGAGTACAGCATTAGTTCTTCAAAGTTTGGAATATACATTCCTGCTTTAATTCCCTTGGCTGCTTTTGCTTTTGGAGTAGCTTCTTTAACCATACGGCCAGTAACCACGTTAACCTCTGTAAACTCTACATCGTAGAACTTAGATACATCTTTGATCAAAGACTTTAGCTGCAGAGTGTTATAATTTGAAATTGGCACAACATTGGTCTCGCCCCATTCTTTAGCTAGGATCTCTTTAAGGCCAAAAGCGTCAGAGACATCATAGTCAATATCTGGGTAATCAGTTGCGTCAGATCGCAAGAAACGACTAAACAAGAGGCCATACTTAATCGGGTCAATTTGAGTGATCCCCAGCACATAAGAAACTAATGAGCCGGCTGCAGAACCGCGGCCCGGTCCCGAAAGCATATTATCATTCGCTTTATCAGCAATTGCTTTCATTGTAAGAAAATACTTAGAGAACCCTCGATCAACAATTACGTTTAGTTCGTGACGTAGGCGCTCCGTATACTCACTGTCTCCATCTAACTTAAGATCGCGGAGGCCCGCAATTGACATCTTGAGCAACGCCTCATCAGCAGTTGCGCCCTCCGGCACAACGAAGCTTGGTAGACGAACAGTGTCGTCAGGCATAAAGTTCTCAATACGCTCATTCGCGATGTAGTGAGTCTTTACAATTGAATCGTAGATAACATCATCGTCATACTCTACGCCGACTTCTGCAGCATACTTTTCGTATGCCTCCCACATTTGATCACCATTCTTTGGATAAAGGTCCATTCCAAGCTCATCCGCATCGATTGGCAGCTCTGACGTAAGCCAGTCGGGCTTCTTTGGTCGGTTAAGAAAACCTAGACGTTTATATAGCTCGCGGTCCTTCATCGCCTCTGGGCTTGGATAATGACTGTCTGCAGTTGAGATAAGTTCAAGTCCGGTCTCTTGATGCATCTGGATGACATACTGGTTTAGCTCGTGCTGTTCTGGCACGTTATTCCACTGTAATTCTCCATACCAACGATCACCTAGGATATCTTGCATCTTATGCGTTGTTTCGCGCATTGCACTTAAGATCGCGTCAGGTCCATCATCACGATTATCCCAATAGTTACCAGCGTAAACGCCGCCCAAACAAGCAGACGAAGCGATAATCCCTTCATTATACTTCTCCAATAGCTCATAATCAACACGAGGATAACGATAGTAGTGATCACCCTGATGTGTTTCCGACACAATCTTAAAAATATTATTTAGACCTGTCTGGTTTTGTGCCAACAACACAAGGTGGCGGCGCTCTTTAATGATATTGTTCTTTTGCTTTGAGGCGCCCTCATCTTCCGTGACCATCCGTCCGTCATCTTTTTCAAGATTCTTTGCGGATTTCTTGTCTGTTTTGGCTTCCTCATAGGCCTCTTTCCACTTAGCGATACTTGGCACAAAGTAAGCCTCAACGCCAAAAATTGGCTTAAACTCTTTGCCCTCGGCCTTCATCTTCTTAGCGTGAAGCACTTGGTAGGACGTACCATTCATATTGCCGTGATCGGTGAGCGCAAGGGCGCTGCAGCCATTCTCGTACGCAAAATCCATATGATCTTGCGGATATCCAAATCCATCAAACGGAGAGCCAACAACGCTATGCGCGTGAAGACCTACGAATGGAATTTTACTTTTTGTTCTGTTCATCTTTGTAGTCCTCTATCCTTTCTACCATTTTATTATAATAACCATCATCGATTTCGCAACCAATAAAATTTCTTTTTGTGTTTAGTGCAGCGACAGCCGTTGTACCAGAGCCCAAAAAGCAATCTAGCACTGTGTCATTTTCATTGCTGTGTTTCTCGATTAATTCCTCGAACAACTTTAGATTTTTTTGTGTAGGGTGAAACCTATCTTTTCCACCTTGAATTGGATATTCATATATTCCATTATCATATTTGCTATTAAACGTGCAAGAGCCCTTTTTGACAGCCGTCAATGCAATTTCTCTACAATTTGTCAAATAGTTTCTACTACTATTGATTGGCTGCGGATTTGTTTTAATCCATTCAATATATCTTAACTGGGTAAAGCCCGTAGTTACAACAGGGTTGTCTATTGCTTTTTGTACTCTACATTGAAAATCTTCTTCTGTTTCATTTTTCTTGGGAGATTTAGGTATTTTATTGTTTTTAGAAATGCAATTTTCTAACATATGCTTTAGATTCGTTATTTTCCATATGTCAAAGAAAATAATTATGCTGCCGCTTGGGCGTAGCACTCTATAAAACTGCTCTACAAATAAATTGAGTGTCTCAAGTGTAAACTCAGAATCCCAGCTACCATAATCTGTCACAACAGCGTATTTTTTGCCGTAAATGCTGCCGTATTTTAAATACTCCTGCTTCATTTTTTCTAGGCGGCGGCGAACTTTTTTAAAATCAGAAACTCCTCCTTGGTGAAACCAGCCAAACCATTCCCATAAAGTTTTGTAATTTTTCCACTCTTCTTCTGTTTTAGTTTGATCGGCACCCTCTTCATCCTTGGATGCAACATGTTTAACCCAAGTATTCATACCGCTATCTCTCGATGTAATGTAAGGAGGGTCTGTCAAAATTAAGTCAACCGAATTATCCGGAAGGGATAGCAGAAACTCTAATCCTTCTTGTTTTCTGACATCTATACTGTTCATTATGCTGCTACCTCCTGTTTAAAATGATGCATACTCTTTTTGTATTTTTTATCTAACATATATTCCTATTGAATTTTGATTGCGTGTTGTTCTCTCACAACACTCTCTTTCCGTATTTCTTAATCTCGCCATTTGAAATGGTGGCACTTAACCTTGGGTCCTTCTTCTTAAGAACGGTAGGAAACTTCTGTTTCATTTTTGGCACCAAGATCTCGAATACCTTATCACCAGACATAACCCAGCTTTCTACTAGCTGGCCATTTTCAAAACGATTATAATAGTGCTCAGGATATTTTGCTATCTTTTCGTTGCGAAGATACTCAACTTGTTTCTCCCAAGTGTCGAACACCGAAATACCAGTATACGAGCCTTTAACTTTCTTGGATATCGTTGATTTATACTCGACCGGTGCACCACTCTTGTTAAAAGCATCTGCTCCCGAAAACTTATCAGCAATGGTATGGCCAAGCCTATTAGCGGCCAAAATCTCTTTTGAGCGAGCATAGCTAAATGGATCGCCCCAGCCTTGTTCTGCACAAATCTTGGCCATCTCGCGATAATAATGCGCGTACTTCTTTTCTGGTGTCATAATGCCCTCCTTAATAACACTTGAGTATATTATAACAACTTATATCGCTACGTCAATAGAGAAATTAAAATAAGCTTAAATATCTTTCACCACGGTCACACAAGAATGTAACAATTGCTCCATTGCCTTCGTGTGTCTTGGCGATTTGTTCAGCTGCCAGTACATTGGCTCCGGCGCTTATGCCAACCAATAGTCCAGCTGCTGAAAGCTCTTTAGCTTTAGCTATGGCATCTTCAGTTTTAATAAATATAACTTCATCAATAAAGTCCGGATTTACTAAATAATCTCCACCGTCTCCAATACCTTGTATACCGTGATTTAAAGCATCTTCGGCCGGCTTGACCTGTATGATCCTGATATCTTTATTGATTCGTTTAAGGGCCCTTCCGACGCCCATTATGGTGCCACCAGTTCCAGCGCCACAAATTAAAACTTCCGGCTCAAGTTGGCGGTCAATAAACACCTGTCTTATAATCTCGCGCGCCGTTGTGGTTTCGTGACACTCAACATTTAAGGGGTTCTCAAACTGGTTTAGCGACCACCAGCTTTCATTCTCTTGAACTAATTTATTCCTCAACGCAATTGCGCCGGGGAAATCGTTTGGACCAACTTCGATTATCTCTGCTCCGTAGAGACGCATAAGTTGTTTGCGTTCTTCAGACATATTCGAGGGCATTATAATCTTTACTTTGTAGTTCTTTATAGAACCCAACATAGCGAGAGCAATACCAGTATTCCCGCTCGTTGCTTCAACCAAGATAGTGTTTTCATTAATTAAGCCTTTCCTTTCAGCGTCATTGAGTATATATAGTACGATTCTGTCTTTAATGCTTCCCGACAAGTTAAAAGTTTCTAACTTCGCGAAAATATTAGACTTTAGTTCTACAATTGGAGTATTTCCAATCAAATCTTTAATGTTCATTTTTTCCTTTAGTTGTCTACACCGACAGGATTTATTTCGTTAGCGTTTAGAACGCTTCGCGGAATAGGATACTGTATTTTTCCTTCCGAAGATATATAGTCCGTATAAAGATCCCAAGTATCAATCCTGTAATATTTTTCAACGTCGACATAAATAATATTTTCGGTGTTCATTGTGTTGAAAATTTGATCTAGTGTAAAAAACCTATATGAGTATCTTTCGTTGAGAGGCAATCTTTCTCTTTTCTCGTTCTTAAAAAGCCCTGTTGACTTCTCTTTTACCTCGCCAATTAATTGTTCTAAGTCTGTCTTGTCGAAAGTAAATCCTAGATATTCTCCATCAATAATAGTTTTATTTTCGTATCTGTAAAGCACTTTCTTATCTTGACGTTTAGAAATTTTATTTCTATGTTCTCTTGGAAACCAATGGTGGTATACTCCATAAGGAAAAGATACATAGAATCTGTCGGGAGCTAACCACTTGCTTATTACTTTGCTAACTTTATCTGCTGCTTTCGCCCCATATAGAATTGACCACCCGTAACAATCTCTTTTGTTTTTATCTCGCGGATGAATAGGAACATATTGTATTGGAATAAGTTTCTTTTTTTCTCCCTTCTCTCTGTCAAAATGACGATATACCCACACAGGGTCGCTAACATAATCACCTAAACGATGTCTTATTAAAGGCTGCATATCATCGTCGCATATAATCCAGATAGTTTCGCAACCAGCATACGCGCATTCAAGCACGGAGCGCTCTACAGCTAGGTAATCTTTGGCGATCGGCATCAAACAATCGTGCCAAGGCATATTAAAGTCTAATTTTGGGCCTGCAACAGGTATAATCCCAGCAAGGTGAAAGCCAGCGCTCATTTAAATTCTCTAGTGTCCAACATATAATTATCTTTCTTATCTACAATTTCTTCTTTAATTTTAAAGACTTGTCGCTCGATTAGATCCATCTTAATTGGATAGCGATAAGTTTTTGTATGCTTGGTGCCAAGTATACCGGCGCTTGTCATAACATCAATTGTTTTTAGTCGTGACATTGTAGGACTATAGTCAGTATGATTTAGTTCTTCTTTATTTAAAAAAGACTCAGAAACACAATCTTTATATTTAGGTAGCGTTATTTTCTTTTGAAAGTATATCTTGTTGATAAACCTGTCTTCTGTTTCTAAGAACCAGTGTTCGTGTTTAGTCCCTGAAGTAACTTTAAACCAATCACAAACTCTATATTCTAGCAGAGGAATCTTATCGAAAGGAAAGTTGTCTATGTTTTCATCATCAAAAAATATAATATTTTTATATATAATGTTATATTTTCTATTGTGGCAGACAACTTGTATACTTTCTTTATCGACCCGAATAAAACTAATTTTATCTCCAAACGGGTTTAAGGCATTGAAAGACAACGTTGAAGCAGTTTTCTGCCACTTTTCGTAGATCAACTCTTCACTGGTCAGTTTCTTGAAACTAAAAAATGAAGGCGTGGTATTAAACAATATTAAGCAATTATTTTTTTTAGCATACTCGACAGCAGCCAAAGAAGTCCCAATTACAACATTGTCTGCTATAATATCAGCAGCCATTAGCCCTTTTGATTTTAATGTTGCGATGCCATCTTTTCAGTACACGAAGGTGCTTTGGTGCTTCGTTACAGCGGCCGTTTGGTTTTTTGTAACGAACACCGGTAACCCAGGCAGCGACCCACAATTTGTATTCCTTAGTATAGCGACATTGTCTTTTAACTTTAGGAAGTTGTTTGGTTATATGAAACATCCAGGCCCTTGCTGATTGCACAGGATCTTTGCGATCTAGATTGTATGCTCTTTCATAAAACGGCCAAAGCTGCAAGATACCAATAGCCATCGGAGTTTTTTTATTTCTACTAAATTTTTTATCGCCGGCTGCCGCGGGATTGTATTTGCTTTCCTGGCAGGCTGCAGCTAAGATCATTCCTCTAAACTCCGGAGGCACATTGAACTCTTTTTCAACTTCTATTAGCTTTTCTAGCAGCTGTATATCTACTCTTTCCGGGTCTACTCCACTACAGCTATGGATTGCTTCTTGTAGAACTTCGTCATATGTCGGAGTCTCTAGATCATAAGTTTCTATATAAATTTCTGGCGGGGTGGCCAGAAGCATTGCTATCATTAAATAAGTCATTTGTTTTTACTCTCTCTATAAGCGTTAACAGCTGTTGGCCACAAATCAGTGGTTAATTCTAAAAGTGCTTCTGCTACTTTTTGGATCTCCCATTGTGCGCCTTCGTGTATACGCAAGTCTATAAATTTAAGTAGGTTGCTAAGGTTACAAGTACCATAATATTCAGTATATAAGTTTTGGGGCAACACACCTCTCGCTTGCTCTCGGCAAACGCCGGCGTTCAGCAAGGTATTAAATAATTTTAAAGATTCTAGATGGTGTTTCTTTACTAAATAAGATGCTGTTTCTCCTCCGTGCACGCCGGTAGAATTAACCAGCGGATTAGCAAGCTCATTATTGCTCGCTTGACGATTGCTCTTATGTTGTGTTCTAAAGTTCTTAGGCTCGTAGAAACGCAAGTCTACATCAGTGTAGCGACGACTAATTTCATTATAAGACCATGTTCTGTGGCGATGATGTTGGCTGCGGATAAACAAAGGTACCACAAACCTAAATGTAGCAACGTTGTGCTCAAATGTTGATGTGTGTCGATGTTTAACAAGGTACTTGATAAGTTTCTCGTCTTTCTCGTCAATTTCATTTTTTTCTTTCCCGAAAGATACACGCGCAGAATTAACAATCGTAAGGTCAGTTCCCATATGATCAATTAATTCTACGGCGCCTATCCCATCTTCATAAAGTTCAATCTTTTTCATTGATTACGCCCAATACATAGTTCTCTAGTAGAAGAAAGTAATCTTTTCCTCCAATAGTTACATTCTCTAACATATTGGTAGAATATACAACTTTCTCTCCTGCAAAAATGTCTAAAGTACAATCAGCTGCTACATCAACTGCTTTTCCTACTCCAAACGGATTCTTGCTTTTATAATCATCTGGTAAAAGAATACCAGTTTGTTCTATTTGATCTTCCTCGATAGGATCGATCAGAAGATGCCTGTTACAGGGTTTAAACTTCATTGCTGCCTCTAACTAATTTGCTTCTGCAACTTCTCAAAGATATCAGAGAAATCTTCAATATTCTCGCCTTTCTTAAGCATTCGATAAGCTCGAAGGCCTTGACTAATCTCTTGTTTTGATAGCCAGCCATTCTCAACATAGTTCTTTTTAAGATCCTTTTTGTGCTCCTTGTAAGGCTCCATCTCAAGCTCAACTGCTTGGAAAGCCTTAAAGTATTCAATCAAATAATCGTTAGTTGTGTTCTCGTCAGACATAATAACCTCCTTAATGTCTTGTGTATATTATACGCACTATTTTTTAAAAGTCAAGGATTATTTTACTTCGCAGGCTCCGCCGGCGCAAGCTAGTTCTCCCTTGAGATCAGTGTTATCTTCGAATTCTATGACTTCGGTTAGATCAACGTCTTCTAGGGTGTCGTACAAAACTTGATATTTTTCTTTTGAGCATTCTTCAAATGGTGGCTGAATATACGTATGATCATCAAATGGAAGTACGGACAAACCATTATAAAATTCTCTGTTGTCCCACATCCAATCTCCAACGTCGACCCATTCGTCATTTCTTATTGAAATAGTAGCAGAAATGTTGTGAGTGTTTTGTCCTCGCCTAGTTCCGGGCTGAACCCAATCTTCCGTAACACTTTTGACTCTCTTAAGGAGTTGTAGGGCGCTCTCTTTACGAGTAATCGCATCTTCGGGAGCTTTTTGTGGGACCGTAATTACAGCCGTATCGTGTGGCCTAAAATATTCGTCTTCGATGAGTTCAGGATGGTGGATGAGAAGATGAGTATAAATTGACTCATTTTTACCAACTCTTACTCTTCGCAAGTAATAATCTCCGTGCCAAGGGTGAATACCGCTTGATGTTCCCAGGGTTAAAGAAGTAGTTCCAGCTGGCTTTACTGTTGTGCAGCGTGCTGCAGACTTAATACCAATTATTTTAGCAATTCTTGCATTCTCTCTTTTCACAGCATTGGCTGCTCTTTTCATATCGAGCTTCATAACATTGCCTGAAGCAATACCAGTCATAGAGACACCGATGAGAGCCTCCTTTTCTGTTTGTTTTTGCCAAATATCACGAAGATAATG
>Ga0098036_1000650_pt1 | contig 14678 bp, 27 predicted proteins | sample 4_EtaG_FD_77064 | JGI IMG/M metagenome (GOLD analysis project Ga0098036, IMG submission 77064) | Marine viral communities from the Subarctic Pacific Ocean - 4_ETSP_OMZ_AT15127 metaG | ecosystem: Environmental > Aquatic > Marine > Oceanic | place: Pacific Ocean | collected 2015-01-07 | reverse complement strand
TTTTAAACCTAAACTAAAAGATACTGCTACAATCTGGTGGAATGTTGGAGATAGTTATAATAATAAACCAGCTGGAAATAAGGATTTAAAAAAGAGTAGTGGACTTCCTAATAAAAAGGAAAATTTACATAAAAGAAAAGATAATATTTCAAAAGTATTACTTAAATCTCTTAAAGAAAAAGATTTATTAATGATACCTAATAGAGTTGCGATAGCTCTACAAGACGCAGGTTGGTATATTAGATCAGAAATTATTTGGCATAAACCAAACCCAATGCCAGAAAGTATAAAAGATAGACCCACAAGCTGCCATGAAAAGATATGGTTAATTACTAAGAATAAAAAATATTATTATGATCATGAGTCCATAAAAGAGCCTTTAGCACAAGGAACTTATTTAAGATACCATAATCAAAAAAATATTTTAAAAAATCAAAAGGGTTCTTTCATAGCTCATGCTGGAGTAAAAAGTAATGGTCCTATGAAACCTGTAATATCAGGAAATAAAAGAAATAAAAGAAATGTTTGGACTATAACTACTAAACCTTTTAAAGACGCACACTTTGCGACTTTTCCTAAAGATTTAATTGAGCCATGTATTAAAGCAGGTTGCCCTAAAGGAGGTATCGTTTTAGATCCTTTTGGTGGCAGTGGTACGACAGGGGTAGTTGCAGCTCATAACAATCGTAATGCTATTTTAATAGAACTTAATAAAGAGTATATTAGTATTGCTAATAAAAGAATTAATAAAGAACTTGGATTTTTTAATACATGAAATGGAAAATATTAGATCTGTTTAGTGGATTAGGTGGATTTAGTTTAGGTCTTGAACGAACAGGACATTTTAAAACAATAGCATTTTGCGATAATGATAAATATTGTAATTTAGTGCTGCAAAAACATTGGAAAGGAGTTAAAATATATAATGACGTTAAAGAAATCACAAAAGAAAGACTTGAGGCAGATGGAGTTGAAGCTCCAGACATCATCACAGGAGGTTTCCCATGCCAACCGTTCTCGGTCGCTGGCAAACAAAAAGGAACGAGTGACGACAGACATCTCTGGCCAGAGATGTTTCGCATCATCAAGGCATTCAAACCTAGGTTCGTTATTGGCGAGAATGTGCCAGGAATTGTTAACATCCAAGACGGCGTGGTCTTCGAAACTGTGTGCACTGACTTGGAAAGTCAAGGATACGAAGTTCAACCGTTCAATATTCCAGCTTCAGCCGTCGGTGCTCCGCACCAAAGAAAAAGAATTTGGATCATTGCAAGTTTGGAGGACTCCCGACGCACATTGCAACAGAGGACCGAGCTCCGAGAAAAGAATGAAGATGAAGTTGGAAAAGAAAATGCCAATCAGCATCAACGATCAAGTAGCTCATCCGAATCTAATGTGGCCAACACCGAACAGAGCAGACCATCTAGCGAATCAATCGGAAACATTGGAAGCGTGGAAGAAGAGAGCAGCAGAGAAAAAGAAAGAGGGAATCAATCTTCAATTCGCACTTCGACACGCAGCACAGATGTGGCCGACACCTACGCAAGACTCAGCGACGGAACGTACAAAGAAGTACAGTCAGGGAGGCAAACCTTTGACACTAGCAGTGAAGGAAGCGAAGATGTGGCCAACACCGAGAGCAGCGATCGGCATGACAATGAAGCTGTCACAGGGGATGGCGAATCTCAGACACAAGAAATATTTGGAAACGGAAGTAGCTTATCAGGAGAAAGCTCCTGGTGGCACGTTGAACCCGACGTGGGTAGAGTGGCTCATGGGATACCCGGCAGGGTATACAGACTTAAAGGATTGGGAAATTCTATCGTCCCGAAAATCGTCGAAGAAATAGGATATGCTATAATTAAAGCAGCAGAAAGAAAAGAATAATGGTTAAAGTTATTAAAGATCCTAAAAAAAATAAATTTCATAAGGGTAATCCTAAAGATGGCAAACATTATTGGCTTACTCCAAATGATTTAATGAAAGAACTTAATGATGAATTTAATTTTGATTTTGATCCTTGTCCATATCCTAAACCAGATGATTTTGATGGTTTAACAAATGAATGGGGTAAATCTAATTATGTAAATCCACCTTTCGGATCTATTATACACGAAGGTAAGAAAAAAGGTGCAACAGCTTGGGTTAGGAAATCTATAGCTGAAAATAAAAAAGGTAAAAATGTAGTTTTTGTTTTTCCCATAGATAAATGGATTTTAATGATGATTAAAGCAGGTGCTGAAATTAGAAATTTAGGAGATGTTAAATGGTGTGCTACTGAAGATGGTTCTCCAGGAAAAGGATTAGGCAGACATATTGGTTGTTTTATTTTGAAAGGTAAAAAATGAAATCTAATAAAAGAAATTTATTTGAGACATGTATAGATGTAGGTACTGGCCTTATTCTGTCCACATTTATACAGTTATATATCTTTCCGTTCTTTGATTTACATCCAACCATATTAGAGAGCTTTCATATCGCTGTTATCTTTACTGTGATAAGTATATGTAGATCTTGGTTTTGGAGAACAATATTTAACAGAAGGAGACAAGCATGAAAAAAAATGGACCAAATATAAATGCAAAATCAAAAAAATTAAAAATGAAATGGATTAGAACACCTAAAGTTATTTGGAATGAATTATCTAAAGAGTTTGATTTTACTGTTGATGCTTGTGCTTCTGATAAAAATTACTTATTACCTAAATATTGGACAAAAGAAAATTCAGCTTTAGATAAAAATTGGGATAACGAAGTAGTTTATTGTCATCCAATGTATGATATTAATATTCCTAAATTTGTTAAAAAATCAATTAACAGTAACTGTTTAACAGTTTTTTTATTACCAGCTTCGACTAATGCTGGATATTTTCATGAGTACTTCTATAAAAAATCAAACGTAGATATTAGATTTTTAAAAAGGCATCATACTGGTACTGGTCATAAATTTTTTTCCGATGATGATGAAGAACCTAAATGTGGTTATCTTAGACCTTTAATGATTGTAGTAGTAGATAATAGGATAAGAATATGAAATGGAATAAACTCTACCACTACCCACCTTGCGTTAGAAGTACGACAGATGGTTTAAGAACCTATAATGTAGGTAACGAAGACTTACCAAGTGTTACGAGTATCTTACAAGCTACACAATCTGATGAGAAGAGAGCCTCACTTGCTAGATGGCAAGCGAGAGTTGGCAAGGATGAGGCGACAAGGGTCAAGCAACAAGCGGCCTCAAGGGGATCTAATATGCACTTACACTTAGAGAAGTTCATTTTGGGTCAAGGTCATATGGATCTAACTGAGGAAGGAAAGACGGCTCAAAGTATGGCTCAGACTGTCATAGACAAAGGATTAGGCGATTTACAGGAAATATGGGGGTCAGAGGTCACTTTATGGTATCCTGGCTTATATGCAGGGGCTACGGATGTTGTAGGGGTATATGATTACGAGGATAGTATCATCGACTTCAAACAAAGTAATAAACCTAAAAGAAAAGAGTGGATTGAAGATTACTTTATGCAAAGTGCTGCCTATGCTATGGCACACAATCAAGTTTATAATACGGAGATATCACAATGCGTTATTTTAATGTGTACACCAGATAACTATTTTCAAAAATTTCAAGTCAAAGGTAAAGAGTTTAAAGAATATAAATACAAATTTTTAGAGAAAGTAGATTTATATTATAAACGAGTTAAATTAATTAAATGAAACTCATAAACGATGATTGTTTAAGAGTGCTGCCAACACTAGCTGACAATAGTGTTGACCTAATATTAACAGATCCTCCTTACGGAACTTCTGCTTGTAAATGGGATAGTGTTATTTCGTTCCAACCAATGTGGAAAGAGCTTAAAAGAGTAATTAAAGAAAACAAACCTATAATATTGTTTGGTAGTGAGCCATTTAGTAGTTATTTAAGAACATCTAATATTAAATGGTTTAAGTACGATTGGGTTTGGGAAAAACAAAGGGGTTCTAATTTTTTAAACTACAAATATCAACCATCAAAAAACTATGAAATTATATCTGTTTTTTCTAATGGTGCTACTTCTTTTGTAAAAAATAATTCTAATTGTCCTTACAATCCACAAATGGTTAATGGCTTACCTTATGAAATAAAACAAGGAAAAGGAGGAGATGCAGTTGTCAGAGAGGGATCTAGAACAGGTAAAGATATAACTACAAAAAATAACGGAACAAGATATCCTAATGCAATACAAAAATTTAATTCCGATAAAGAAAAACTACACCCCACACAAAAACCAGTAGCTTTACTAGAGTATTTAATTAAAACTTATACTAATGAGAGTGATACTGTTTTAGATTTTACTATGGGATCTGGATCAACAGGAGTTGCTTGTAAGAATTTAAATAGAGAGTTTATTGGTATTGAGTTAGATGAGAAATATTTTAATATGGCGAGAGAGAGATTAAAATGAGATACACCTATGAAGTTAAAGGTAATGATGGCGAGAATAAGACGCTTTATGCTATGAGCTATAAGAAGTTTTTACGAAAGCTCCAGACAGAATTTAAAACAGGGGAAACTGTCGAGGTTAGATACAAGAACAAGAAAGGCCACGACCTTGTTAAATATGTCAAGATTAAGGCGACTAGAGACTAATTTATTAACATACTTTACAGTTTAGTTTTATTTCTAGTTTTTTTATTATTCTCATATAAGCGTGATATTTTTTAACAGCCTCTTTACTAATGACATTGCCGTCTAAATCAAAGCCGTCATCATTTAAAGCTCCTGAGTGAGAATCAGCACCTTGAATAAAAGCACCTTTTAATACCTCATACTGTTTCTTCGTTAGCTTAATTGTTTTCATGTCTTTCTCCTATTGTTATTAATATATACTCCGCCACATATCTATATACCCCAGACACCTTGTTCATTTTGGGTTTTTATATAAAGATAGTGTTCAATTTGGGTTTGTGGCTAAAATGTGGTAAAATTAAGGCAGTTTGAGAGTAAACTTTAGATCCTTGATACTTGCTGCAAAGCTCTGGAGACAGGTGACAAGGGGCTTTGCTGCTAGAGTGAAGGGACAAGTGACAGGGGTCAGGTGACCAAAAGGGCTGTTTTACGCCAAAGTCACCTGGTGGTATATGTTTTGAAAAAGTTTTTTTTTTTGAATCAGTGGTTTGAAAAATGAGGTGACCAGGTGACGAGGTGACTTTTGTTATATACCAACACTTTTAGAGCATCGTTAAAAACCCATAATGAACACCTTAAATAAGCATTTAATACCAACGATTATTGAGCATAGGGGCCGGGAGAAGCTTTTGTTTTCAAAAACACATAAAAAATTTTAAAAAAACATATAGGGGTGTATAAAGGGGTATGCCAAAAAGAAGAAGAAAAAGAAGTATAAAGACAAAATCTGTAAAAGATATTCCATACACAAAGTACAGGGTTGATTGGGTTGATGCGATTAGTGAATCTGATTGGGCGGATGAATACGAGTTTGATAAAATGACTTTAGCTACACCTGTTAATGAAGGTTGGGTGTATGAAAAAACTAAAAATTATATAAAGCTGTTTGCGTCTTATGATAAAGATGAAGACGGAATTACTTTTGGCGATAGAATTGCAATACCTAGATCTTGGGTTATAAAGATGACTAAGATTTAATGTTTAACCTTACTAATTGGTTTTAATTTTTTAACTTTTTCTTTTAGATCTTCTACTTCAACACCTTCGAGTATTGGTGAGTATTCATTTAAAACACTTTTTAACCTTGTCTCTAGTTCCTCTGCTGAAAGATCATCTAGCTTACCGGTTCTAATAATCTTTTGTTCTATATATAATCCTGCTGCCTTTCCTCTTGCGACTTCTGCATTTGTTGCTGCAGAAAAAGCACCTTTTTTTAATGCCTCTTGTCTTATTTTACCTAGCTCTGTTATATGTCTTTCAAAAGTCACTTCATATTTTTTCTGATATTCTTCTCTTAACTCTCCAATATATTTTACAACAAGAGGATATTTCTTTGGTGATTTGAGTTCACTCGCCGTAATTCTGGCTCTTTCCGGTTCGTATCCCGCCTCAATCGCACATTCAGTACCGGTTTTTCTGCCCTCGTTTGATACTACAAGCTCTGCAAACTTCATTTGTTTTTCTGTTAATCTTTTTGGTAAACCCATAATTGACAATTAAGGTAATATTGCGTAAAAGTCAATATATGATAAGTGGAAAGATATTCATGAATCAGTTGGAGAAGTTCTTAAAATCTCCAGCTTGTCAAAATGCTAGAGTTCAAGTTAAATTACCACAAGGCGAGTTCCACTCTCCTGATGGTTATTTTGATGTTCATTCCATAACTTTAATGGAAAACAACATACTTGGCCAAAGAGAAACACATAGATTAGTGCTAGAAATCTCTACAACAGAGAGTTGGCGTATGGGTAAAGTTAAGAAGAAACTATAACTTTACTTGTGTTTTTTTATTTTTTTGCTTGTGTTTTTTTAATTTACGCAATTTTTTTATTATTTGTTCGTAAGATCCTTGTCTTGTTTTGTATAAATTAAATGATATTTTGTAAATACTATACATCTCGTTTGTGTCTTTCTATTTTTTAACCAATCGTAACTTTGGCTTTGGTCTTACCATTTCCATTTCTTGCCTATTTTTTCTTTCTTGTTCGGCTTTGTGTTCTCTATACCAAAACCATAGACCTGAAAAGATAGTGCCACATATCAATATTTTAAGTTCTAACGGCATTTAAAATATCTCCTTGTCTGTGCGTCCACTCTTTTAATGTTCTCTTGATCTCTCTTAATTCTTTCTTTGTTGTCTTTCTCTATCTGCAACAATTCGTCAAAAGTTTCGTTTCCTCTTAACTTAACACCAAAGAAAGATCTTAATGTATTTACCTTTTTATGATCTATTTGCATCTTCTTCCTTTCTTTTCATTTTATATTTTTTATTAGCAAAATAATATCTTACATGAGAAGGTTTAGATTTTATGTATTCACTTAAAGCTAATTCACATTGTTCTTTAGCTTCTTTCTCGGTGTATCCACTACCCCAAGCTCTAGGGATATCATTTTCATCAAAATAATTATAAATTATTTGCATCCTTTTCCTTCCTGTTCCCTATCTCTTGTACCTCTATTCTAGATCCTTTCTTACGAAACTCTAAATGATTGACACTTTCATACTTTTTCATATTCATCTTTGTATCAATTAGTATAGTCTTCGCAATATCATCACGACAGTTTTTAAGTACAATTGTTATTTTCTTATTCTTCATCTTTGCTCCTTTCTATTTGTTTAATGGGTTAGTCTTGTCTATTTCTTTCTCTAACTCATTAATTCTTGTTTGTATGTGTACTTGAAGATCCCTTAACTCTGCTAATCTTCCATACGAATTACCTATTTGACTCACTTCACTAATACTTTTTGCTATGTCAAATAGTGTATCTTTCTTTTCTTCACTTGGTTTCATAGTTTTCTCCATTCTTTTATTAATTGTGGCATATACTTTGCCATTTTTTCTTCTTGCTCTGTAACAAACTCATCATAAGAGTCTGCTTTGCTTTCATAGATATCATTAACTTCATCAATAAAACAATCCACAGCACTTGGTTTAGCACTACATATTTTATTGATTTCATCTATTCTTTTACTTTGCCAACTTATTGTTTTATTTTTTTCGTCTTTCATAGTCCTTTTTTATTAACAAAACCCAAAATAATTATCCTCATTATTATTAAAATTATAACTCGTGCTTTCAAGTTTTTCTCTTATGTGATCATACAATTCGCTTCCTAGTTCTGTGTCATTACCACAATTTTCTTCTTTATTCCAAAAAACTAAATCTTTTTGTTGGTCTGGATATTTTTTTATATAATCCCAAAAAATACTATCAGCTAATTCCATAACTTGCTCATTATATTTAATATCTTTTTGTTTTACTTTATTAATCTTATTATTAACCCAATCATAGTTAATGTTTTTCATTTTATTTCCTTTCTGTTTTTCATAGTCCTTTTTTATCCTAATTTATCCTATTTCTCAACATTTATTATTACAACTCTTGGTTGCTTGGTAATTGTAGCATAAATTTCACTATAAATAGTGCCGTTATGCTTATACCTAGCCAAAAGTTTATATGTATTGCTATAATCAACCCTAAAAAAGCGGTTGCAAAGCAAATTCCAAAATATAAAGCTTTAATCATCTCGTTCCTCCTTTCTTTGTTCTATTTTATATGTTGAGTATAAACCTCTAATGCTTTTTCTTTTGGCATTAGGTTTAATAAATCTAAATTAGGGTTTTCTTTTAAGACTCTATCTATGTGTCTTTTTTCAATTTTAGATACTCCTTTAAAAGATATTTGCTTAATTACATTATCTTTTATGTATAAAATTGATTTCTTAAGATACCTATTTAGATTTTTTTGATAGTGTTTTTTATCAAGATATTTATTAATTTCATCCCAACACCAATATTCTAAATCTTTATCATTTTGGCTTTTGTCAAAAGAAGAAGACCATTTTGGCAAATTCTCTTCACACCATTTATTGACTTTATCAACATCTTCATGGGTAAAGGGTTCAATTGCCCATTGACTATCGCCACCTCCTTGCCCTTCGTTGCTTACCTCAATCATTGGTTTATCATCAACATAAACTGTTGCTTGATAACAATGAGTCTCTTCACTTGCCCATTGACAATGTTTTATTTTTTTAAGTTCTAGTTTCATCTTTTTTCTCCTTTCTATTATCTTTTATATATTGCTCACAACATTTAATAGTTGTATTCCATAAATCTTGTAAATCTTCATCGTTATCTACAGGAATTTTTTTATGAAATTCATCTACTAGATTATTAACACTTTCTTGCAAATCTAATAAATGATATTTTCCACCTTCAATCATTGTTTTATTTTTATTCATCTTATCCTCTTTCTGTTCGTGTTTCTGACCTCATCAGTGCCGTATTTAACGACAGACGCCCTAGAGGGATAAGGGCGTTTCGGTCTTTAATAGTTTTCAATGGCTTGATTGTATCCAATGACAAATCCTAACATCTCCTCCTTGCTATTAAATCTTTTCATATCTCTACAATATTGATTATAACCATTATTTATAGAGTATTCATTAAAGCAAACGCCATTCTTATCAATCATATCAACCGTAATATGACCAAAGCCGTATTTTTTTACATTTTTGATAAATAAAGCGCATTGATAAGCATAAAAATATTTATTTCTGCCTCTTAAAGAAAAATTAATATTCTTTTTATTTTCTTTAAACTCTGAGTCGTTTCTCTTTTGCGCTTCGTTTCCTATTTTTTCTATCTCTTGTATGTTCATTCTATCCTCTTTCTGTTGTTTATCTTGATTTGTTTTCATAAAAAAACTTACCAAATAATATAGGATAATCAAGCACATAATGAATTTATTTTGATTAAATAAAGCTTTGAAAATGTGTGATATAAATGCTGCAGTGTTGCATAAATACAACACATCTGTTACTTTAAATTTATGGCAAAGAATGAGTCTAATTTATGGAAATATTTGAAACAGAATACGCCTTTAATATCTTGGACTCGATTAGAGAATTCAAGTGTTCAAGGTACGCCCGATCTATTGGGCTACAATAAAAAAGGGCATTTCTTCACTGTTGAACTTAAAGTAGCAAAGCATAACAAAGTAAACATTTCGCCACACCAAATAAGCTTTCATTTGAGACACCCTCACAATTCTTTTATCTTGGTCAAAGCAATCGCTCCGAGTCGCCTGAAACTTTATGAGGGCAAACAGATTCAATTTCTAGTTGCAAGTGGCTTGAAGCTAAAACCTTTAGCCGAAGGCCTTGCAGATTGTTTGAAAGTATTCGAAAAAGTCTAGTCTCCTATAAAATCCCTAACCTTTTAAAAATTACAATAGAATAGATCCTTGTTGCTTGGTGCAAGTTGCTTGGTGCTTGGTGTTAGTTGCTAGATACTAGTCGCAAGAGTCTTTGGTCCTTAATAGAGGTCCCAATACGATTTACAATTTCCAAAGATCCTTAAAAAACGATTTCTTATTTTTACCCATAAACGCAACGTTGTCGTACAATATTGCCAGTTTTATACGTTTAAACGCCCCAAAATCATTATTGATTTGTAAAAGCATAGCAAATACAATAACAATCAAATAAAACAACATTACAAAAAAATTTTAAAAAAAATTTTTCAAAATGCAAATTGATTTAGAAAAGATAAAGAAACTACCCGCTGATGTACGCAAGGACTTTATGAAGATGTACTTGCAGTTACAGGAAAAAAAGAAAGAAGACAAAGTCAAAAGCGATTTCTTAAGTTTCGTGAAACATATATGGCCAGATTTCATTGAAGGCTATCACCATAAAATTATTGCAAAAAAATTTAATGAAATGGCAGAAGGCAAAGTCAAAAGATTAATCGTAAATATGCCGCCAAGACATACAAAGTCCGAGTTCGCCAGTTCCTTGTTGCCTGCATGGATGATCGGGAGAAGTCCTAAACTGAAAATTATTCAAACGACCCACACCGGAGAGCTTGCTGTAAGGTTTGGTCGTAAAGCTAAGAACCTTATTGATAGCGAAGAATATCAAAAAATATTTAAAACAAGATTACAGGAAGATAGTAAAGCCGCTGGTCGCTGGGAAACTGCTCAAGGTGGCGAGTATTTCGCAGCAGGCGTCGGGGGTGCTATTACAGGTCGAGGTGCAGATCTACTTATCATTGACGATCCACATTCTGAGCAAGACGCAATGAACATGCAAGCTCTTGAGCGAGCATACGAATGGTATACTTCAGGACCACGACAACGTTTGCAACCAGGTGGTAAGATTGTTTGTGTAATGACAAGATGGAATACCAAAGATCTAACCGGTATGTTAGTCAACTCACAAAAAGAACAGAAAGCTGATCAATGGGAGATTGTAGAGTTTCCAGCAGTAATGCCATCAGGTAAACCTGTTTGGCCTGAGTATTGGAAATTAGACGAACTTGATGCAGTTAAAGCATCACTATCTGTTGGTAAATGGAATGCACAGTGGATGCAAAACCCAACATCAGAAGAAGGTGCAATTATCAAACGTGAGTGGTGGAAGAAATGGGATAAGGAAACTTTACCTCCTTTAAGGCATGTCATACAATCCTATGATACAGCGTTTATGAAAAAAGAGACAGCAGACTATTCTGCAATCACAACATGGGGTGTGTTTCAAGAGAATGAGGATATGCCACACAATTTAATATTATTAGATGCCGTAAAAGATAGATTAGAGTTTCCAGAGTTAAGACGACTTGCAAAAGACCAATATGATTACTGGCAACCAGAGACTGTCTTGGTTGAGGCAAAAGCTAGTGGATTACCATTAACTTATGAACTTAGAGCTATGGGTATACCTGTGGTGAACTTTAGTCCGTCCAAAGGAAATGATAAGCATACAAGGGTTAATTCTGTTGCACCATTATTTGAAAGTGGTATGATATGGGCTCCAACAGATAAAAAGTTTGCACAGGAAGTTATTGAAGAATGTGCAGCGTTTCCGTATGGAGAGCATGACGATTTGGTTGACTCAATGACTCAAGCTATTATGAGATTTAGACAAGGGGGTTTGGTTACTCATCCTGAAGATTATAAGGACGAAAAATTGCCTCCAAAAAAATATAGTTACTACTGGTAAATTATGGCAGAATTTATAGGACCACCGATTAAAAAAAAAAATAGATCAACAGATGGTCTAGGGTCTTTTGTTACAAACGATAATAAAATAGATTCAACAGAATCTGCAGCATTAAAAGTGACTTTAGCTGCTTTTAATTTATTAAAAGAAGAAGATCAAGACGTTGCTTATAATATTTTTAATGGCATGCTTAAATTAAATGTACTTAATGATGATCAAAGTTCAGTTAAAATAAAAGCATCAGAAGTTGCTGCTGAAAAAATTGGGTATGATGGAAATATACCAGTTAATTTAGATGACAAAACACTATTTAAAATTGCATTAGATACAAAAAATAATCTACCTAATGATATAAGATTAAAAGTAGATACAAATACAAATTTAGTTGGAGATAAAGAATTAGAAAATGCTGAATTAACTGCGGGTAATTTAGGAATTAATTTTGATGGAGAAATCGCTAGAGGTAACTATAATTATAGTAATGGTAACTTAAGTATAAGACCCACAGTTACTAGAACTGACGAGAATATTCAAACAGGTACTAATTTACAATATTTAATAGACAAAGAAACTGTTGATATAATGACACAACAAGGACCTATAAAAATTCCAAAAGAATCTTTAACGGTTAATATTAGTACAGATAAACTTTATGATGACAGATCAGGAACAATTTCTTATGTTAAAAGAAAAGATGATGGTGATAAAAAAGCAAGTGTTTTTTTAAGAAACTATCTTGCAAATGAAAATGAACTTGGTGGTGCAGAGAATCAAGCAGAACTATCTTTTAATTACGTAACGGATAAAGGAATAAAATTTAGTGGAGAAACTTATAAAGATTTTGAAAGAGATGCAAATCAAAATAAAATTGGAGTTAATCTACCCATAACAAATTATGCTAATTTAGAAGCTTCTAAAAGTAAAGGTGATTTTATAAATGATAATAATTTAAGATTAAATGTAAAAAAAAAATTTAGTCTTGGTCCTGAAGGAGAAGGTGGTAATATAAATATTGGTGGCTTTTATGATAAAGACGGTGAGTATCAAGCAAATATTAATTATAAGCTGGCTTTTGGTGCTGCACCAAAACCTCCTGAACGCCCTAGTTTTTCAACAAACAATCCCAAAGAAGCACTTTCTTTTTTACAAAAAAGTTTTAAAAAAGGCGGAAGAGTAAAAATGTTTAAAGGTGGATTAGCGGGTATTTTAAAGGTTGAATGAAATTAAATAAAAAATTAACAACAGGCGCACCGCCTAAAAGAGGTCCTAATCCTCAGGGGTTGAATATTAAAAATAAAAAGGTTAAAGTAGTTCGATTGGAGAAAAATAATGGCAGACGTAGATAAAGCTCTTCCAAATGTAGAGCAAACTATAAAGATACCTAGTCCAGAAGAATTACAGGTAGAAATAGAACAAACACAAAAAGATCCACAAGCACCCGTTGACGTTCAGACTAATGAAGACGGTAGTGTTGATGTTAATTTTGATCCATCACAAGTAAATCAAGAACAAAGCCAAGATCATTTTGCAAACTTAGCAGAACTATTACCTGAAGAAGTTCTTATGCCTATTGGTCAAGAGTTGTCTGCAAACTATCAAGACTACAAATCATCCAGAGGTGATTGGGAAAAAGCATATACATCAGGATTAGATTTACTAGGTTTTAAATACGAAAGTAAAACAGAACCTTTCAAAGGTGCATCAGGTGCTACGCATCCTGTATTAGCAGAAGCGGTTACACAATTTCAATCTTTAGCTTACAAAGAATTATTACCTGCAGGTGGACCTGTAAGAACTCAAATCATTGGACTACCAACACCAGATCGAGAACAACAATCTCAACGTGTAAAAGATTTTATGAACTACACAATCATGTCTGAGATGAAAGAGTATGAAGCTGAGTTTGATCAAATGTTATTCTATTTACCATTATCAGGATCTGCATTTAAAAAAGTTTATTATGATGAAGTGATGGGTAGAGCTGTTTCTAAATTTGTGCCCGCAGATGATTTAGTAGTGCCTTACACAGCAACATCATTAGAAGATGCAGACTCAATTATACACACAATAAAAATTTCTGAAAATGAATTAAGAAAACAACAAGTGGGTGGTTTTTATAGAGACATAGAATTAAATCCTGCTTATGTAAACGAATCAGAAACAGATAAAAAAGAACGAGAACTAGATGGCACAAGAAAAGGTAAAGATGAAAAAATGTATTCTTTACTTGAGTGTCACGTTAACTTAGACATTGACGGATTTAACGACGTTACTGCTGGAGGTGATCCAACAGGAATAAAATTACCATACATTGTAACCATTGAAGAGGCCTCAAGAGAAGTATTATCGATTAGAAGAAATTATGAAATAGGTGATCCAACTAAAAGTAAGATTAGTTATTTTGTTCATTTTAAATTTTTACCTGGTCTTGGCTTTTATGGTTTTGGATTAATTCACATGATTGGTGGATTATCTAGAACTGCAACATCAGCTTTAAGATCTTTACTTGACGCAGGAACCTTGTCGAACTTACCTGCTGGATTTAAAATGCGTGGTATAAAAATGAGAGATGAATCTCAGTCTATTCAACCTGGAGAGTTTAGAGATGTAGATGCTCCTGGTGGAAACTTAAGAGATGCTTTCATGACTCTTCCTTTCAAAGAACCATCGCAAACATTATTACAACTTATGGGCGTCGTGGTAAATGCAGGTCAAAGATTTGCTTCAATAGCAGACTTGCAAGTAGGGGATGGGAATCAGCAAGCAGCAGTGGGCACGACGGTTGCTATGCTTGAAAGAGGAAGCAGAACAATGTCTGCTATTCACAAAAGATTATATGCGTCGATGAAAAAAGAATTTAGTTTATTAGCAAGAGTTTTAAAGTTATATCTACCTCCAATCTACCCCTATGATGTTATCGGAGGACAGAGGCAAATCAAACAATTAGACTTCGATGACCGAGTAGATATAATGCCAGTTGCAGATCCAAACATTTTTTC
>Ga0098036_1000645_pt1 | contig 14717 bp, 18 predicted proteins | sample 4_EtaG_FD_77064 | JGI IMG/M metagenome (GOLD analysis project Ga0098036, IMG submission 77064) | Marine viral communities from the Subarctic Pacific Ocean - 4_ETSP_OMZ_AT15127 metaG | ecosystem: Environmental > Aquatic > Marine > Oceanic | place: Pacific Ocean | collected 2015-01-07 | reverse complement strand
GGCCGATCTACATATATTATCACGAATCATGGTTTCGTGTAAATGTCCACAAATAATTAAATCAATTATAACTCCTCTTGCACTATATTTGGCTATGACTTTTCCTGTGTCATTTGAGGTCATTCTCCCTAACTGATGGCCGTGGATCACTAACATATTTTTTCCGTTTATTTCAACAACTAATTCTAAAGCATCTCCTCTCAAGAAATTAATATCTGGTAATAATAAACGAAGCATCTCAAATATGGTAAAATCGTAGTTGTCCGATGCACATAAATCAACCCAACCCAAATCAATGTTTACTCTGGATTCATTTCCAGTAACGCAACAAACCTGAACTTCTGCAATTTCGTTTATATCCAATATAAAATATTTTAATAGATGAACTCCAAGAAATGTACTTTTTGCGCGATTTGTCGCCATGCTCAACTTTTCATCAAGGCGCCGATCAGAATTAATGAGATCCCCTGTTATTGCAATTAATACTTTATTTGCTTTATGGAATTTAACATACTCTTTAACTTTATAAGCGTATTTTTGTAGTCGTTTTGATGCAATATCAAAATCATATTTATTACTCTCAAGTTCTACAAGTTCGTTAAAATGAGTATCTGCAATTTGAACAACTATTGCAGCTTCGGTGTTATGTTTCTTTTTACTTAATTTAGTCTTTAAAGACTCTCTCTTTAATAGTTTTATAATTTCAGTGTTATACTCTACAAGAGCGTTTTCTTGTCTTGTTCCCTCTCTAAATGATTTTCTCTCTATTCTATTTAAATCTTGGAACTTTTGTTTCTGTTTTGCAAGTCTAATATTGTATTCAACAATATCTTTGTCTGCAATTAAATAATGAACAACTTCTTTTATTTTTTTTCTAAGTGTATCTACTGAAACTTCTAGCTTATATGTATCTATAAGGTAAGCTGAAATTTCATTGTAGTTTGCTCCATTGTCAAAAAGCTCTAATATCTCATCCTTATAATTTAGATATTTGCTCTTCATTTATTTACTTCTTTTTATTCATATCAGCTAATCCCTGACCTAATACCAGCGTTAGAAGAGCGTAAAATAAATTTGATGCTGTTAATTCATCAACTCCCAATTTTGTCATTATTACTGGAATAATTACAGATCCGATTGCATACCAGAATTTCTTTGAAGTAAACATCCCCTTCACTATTAATGTTTGTAACCAATTTTTCATTTTATTATTATTTTAAATTATTATTCTTATAAACTATACGATAAACCTATTGAGAAACTTCCTTCTCTTTCTCCATTTTCATCCTCTTTTAAAGGAATCATATACATTGGAGAAGCTGATATTCCACTAAATAAATGGATGTACATTCCCCATCCAACATTCATGTTTTCAATCATATCTTCAGTTGGAGCTTCTAAGCTTAAGAATCCTATTCCTAAATCTTTTCTTGCAAAAACATTATAGTCATCTCCATCTTTTGATACTCCAACCATTGTTTCATTATTTAACGCATATCCAATACCCATATTTTGAGTAAAGTTTGATATTTCCCAACTATCTCCATCAGCAGGAGAATTAACTTGAGAAACCACTGTAAATTGTGCAGAACTTATTAAAGTAGCACAACTTAGAACTATTGTAAAAAAAACTTTTTTCATTTTTATTATTTTTAATTATTTGAGATAAAATTACAGTCTTATCTCTTGACTGTTTTCAGTAAATCCATAACCTTGGATTAGTCCTCTCTTCATCAATGTCGATATGGCAGAAATTGCCCTTTCCTTTTCCAGCTATTCCAACCCTAAATGGTAATCCTAATTCATGAACTAATTGCAAAGCATGTCCTACAAAAAGAGCTCTCTTTACGCTATCTGAAATTGCAATATCAGCGGCCAATCCTTTTAAGTGTGGAGATTGTCCTTTTTTTGCTGTTTTATAGCCTCTATCAGTTAAGGATTGTTGATAAGCTTCTGTTCTAAATCCACTTGTTACTCTAAATGGAAAATTACATCTTGATCTTAATTCATCAATAAAATCTAAGAATAATGGGCTCATATTTTTTCCTGTTCCCTTTTCATTAGGAAGTCCAGAATCAAATTCAGAAATATTGAAATATCTCATTTTGTAAAATTATAAAAAAAATTATAATAAAACATTGATTGATTGAAAGTTATTAACTTTATGATGTTTACTTCTTCGATAATTTATAAAATTTATAGATAGTAAAGGCTATTGCTAGCGTAAGAGAAACAAAGGTTAATATGTTATTGCATTGTGTTAGCATAGTCGCTGATGCTCCTCCATTTGCTAATAAAACTTGAGTTGTATCTTTCATTTTTGTTTTTAATTTTGTGTTAATGTAACTGTTCCTCCATATATTCTGTTGGAAGTAGCCGTTACTTTTACTATTATTAATAAATAATTTCTGGAAGAAGATGGAGTTGATGTTAAAGATATTGCAGATCCATTTGTTGTTCCTGTTCCAATTGCACTTCCAATTCCGTTTGCACTTACATCTCCAACATAAGCTTCCACAACTTTTGTTGTAACTGATCCCCAAACCGTTACTTCTGTTGCTGTTGTTCCATAGGGAATGTTTACCGTTGCAATCATTTCCTGTGCAGCATCTCCAACTTGCAATCCTGTGTTTGTAGCATCTTTAAATTCTAAAGCTTCATATCCTCCATCTTCATTAATCATAAAATCCCTTGGAAGAATTTTTACATAAGTTGGATCAACTCCAGTAATAGAATAAACTCCACCTTTGTACTCAATAGGTCCTAAAGTATCAGCACTTACAGGCATTCCAGCAATTGTTCCTTCTGTTTTTTGTTGGTATTGTAAAAATAAATTCTTCTGGTCAATAGAAACAATAGATCCAAAATCTAAAGCTGTTTCTAAAGTTGTTGCTGTTATAAAAAATTGAGTTGCGGATGCGGCTGCATCTGCATAAACTTCCAAACTTACGCCGTTCACTATTATTTTTGTTCCTGCTTTAATTGCGAATGCAAGAGCCCTACAAGCTATTGGAGTTGATGTTGTAAAAACATCTCCCTCATCATAGTTTGTAGTTATTTTAGTTAAATAAAAACTATTATCTCTCTCTTCATAAAATTCTGTTGAGGTTTTACTTGGTAAGTTATTATATATATTTGTTGTTATCATATTATGGTGTTGAGGTTCCTTGCTGCCCCGCTATATTAGATCCTATTGGTGTTCCTCCCGCTGTATATGTGGAAATACCTGTATTTACAGTAGATGGAATTTCATAAAAAACCTGAACCCATTCTCCAGAAAACTCATCATTTGTTAAATTAAAATTCGCCCTCATCATTATATATTCTTTATTATCTGAATCTATTAATTTTGTGCATGGATTCACCATTTTTAGTCTTGTAGATCCGCTCCAAAATTTGTCAGTTTCTGATAAGGCGGTAATTCCGTTAAATGTTATTATGGATTTACTTTGGTTATTCATTATTTCCTGCCCAACTAATTCTTGGATTTTTTTATCATACGTCAGAGCACTCCAATCATATTCTGAAGTTGTTCCATTCCACACATAAATTCCTTTTGCCCATTTTCCTTGTTCATCTACAAAAACAAAATTGCTTCCATTCCAAACTTGAATTGTTGAAGTTGTATTTGCCCCCGCCCCATCTCCAAATCTTAATGTTCCAACATCATAAGTAAACGTATCATTTCCTGACTGATCGTGTTGAATATGTTCTCCTGAAACACCAAATGCTCCAGCGTTATTTATAACAGGAACGAACAAAGAATTAAATTCATTATTATTATTTATGCTATCAATATAATCTACTTCATAATAGGTTGGTACCTCTTCTCTCGTTATTGGAGATGTTCCACTTCCAGTTGTACCTCCAGGATATGAGTTTCTGTATAAAACTCTACCGTGCGAATAATCTGAATTTCCTTGTGTGTGCGCTCTCATTGGATATGTTCTGTTATTATCATATTCTGTAAATGTGTAAAATTGAAAATCCCAATCTCCAACAAAAGCTGCATTAGTTGGAAATAAATTGTCTGTTGAATCTGTTAAGGAGTCGGTTGAACTATCAAAAATAGTCATAGTTTGATTTACTGAATTTGCTGGAATGTAAATGTTTTTTCTTATATATTGTTGGTTATTTAATAAAGGAAATTCATCGGCCATCCATCTGATTTCTGCAAAAGTTGCCCCCGTATACATGTAAGCTGTATAATTATCTGCATCTCCCCAATTAGAACCTATTGGCTTCGCTCTTAAGGTCCATAAATTTTGAAATTTTAATTCTGTATTTGAAGTATTAGTAAAATCACAATATATTCTACATATAAAACCAGCAAGTTGATCAGCGTCAGTTAATGTAATTGTATTATATGCTCCATTGGTATTTGAAAATTGAGTTATATCATGACTTGCATTATCAGTTGGCCATGTTGTAATGTCTCCAGAAACTGTATTGTGAGTTAAGAATAAAGGAAAACCATTAAAATAGTTATCTCCTGCTGATTCAGCATATACTGTATTTGTTCTTTTTATAGCTGGTAGTCCTTGATAAACAGAACCTGCTAATTTTTGTAATCCAACTCCAGATGTTGCAGATTCTATTTTTTGATAATATTGACTGTAATCTGTATTACCAAAATAATTTCTTTGTGTTCTGGCGCTTGTATCATAATACTGTTCTCTTGTTGGAATATTGATGGGAGCAGAATATGGCGAAGTTCCCTGTTCATCTGTATTAAATTCTGAAATTTGCACAAAATGGAAAGTATTGTTCCAATAAAATACACGGCAATTAAAATTTCTACATATTGATTCTAAGACCTGATAAACGGATGGCGGCGTATATGTATTATCTGCTCCAGTTTTATACATATCTTTCATACTTATTCTCATTTGCGTCCAGGGGCAATATTGCAATTGTGGTCCAACATTCATATCTTCATTCCACCAATTTATTGCGGTTTGAACCAAGAAATTTTCAAGTGTTCCTGTTGTTGAATCAGTAGCTAAAAGCATTCCTGTTTTTTCCAAGATAATTGCTATCCAAGCGTTTGAATTATGTATAAGTTTTTGAAATCCAGCGTTTGCGTAAGTATCGCCTTTTACATAGGGAAAAGTTGGAACAGCCCCACTATCTGAATTTGTATCTCTTAAAAAAGGCATTTCTTTTAGAGCTGCCAAACCATCAATTGCTACAAGCTGTGTTTCGTATGGAAAGCTTACATCTTCTCTTGATTCTAAATCTAAAATAAAATATCCCTGCCACAATACCGAACCTACCGATCCGTGCCTTAACACTAACCAAACATCTTTCTCTTTTTTTGATGTTCTAATTCCCTTTATAAAATTTTCTTGAGTTAAATTTTCTACCATAACATTTAACGTTAATTTTGACGCTAATATTGGAGAATTTTTATCCTGAACTTTGGAGCTTTGCCAATCTATTGTTATCCCATTTGATGCAAGAGTCCATTCCAATGTCTCCGCACTACCAGTCCACCAAATTGATGCGGTATAAAGAGTATTATTCATTGACTCAACTGTAATTGTTGCGTATTTTGAAAGTCCGTAAGGTGTTCTTGCCATAATTTATGCTGTTCTTAATCTGTTTACTGATGTATTTTTATTTGACAAATATATATCACTTCCTCTTAATACGCCCTCTACAACTATGTTTTGAGTTCCTCTTCCCATCATAGATTTGAGTTTATCGAGCGGCGCTACTACCTCTGGGTTTGATGAAGCTCCTGGATATTCTCCCATTAAACCAACTGTTGGGCCTGAAATTATTCCTCCATCTGCAAAGGAAGGTATTAATGAATTGAAAGCAGTTCTTGCAAGACCAGCAGCAAGTCCAGCTATAACAGGAATTAAAAAAGGATTAACTATTCCAGCACTAATTAAAGCTTTACTTACTGCAGCAGCTACACCTTGAGAAATTAAAGCTCCTATTACTTCTTTAATCATACCCTTAATATTATCAGCATATTCTTGGAATGAATCTGCTCCTTGAGCTAATTCATCTCCCATTCTTTCAACCATGGAAGCAAGTCCTTCCTCCATTGATTCTATATCTTCTCCAACGAAAGCAGCTATTTCATCTCCTAATATACCTAAAGCCCCTCTGTATTTATCCATTGGATCTGTATTAAACAAATCATCTGGCATTTTTATCTTTGATAACTTATCCCATATACTAACATCTATAGGAACTAAAGAAAGAGCTTCCGTTGCTTCAACCAATTTATCTGTTTCTCCTTTTGTTGTTGTTGGTGTTGTTGTTGTTGTTGTTGGTGTTGTTGTTAAATCACCTATTTTTTTTGTTATGGAATATTCTTTACTTAAAGCATCAATTCTATCTTGTATATGTTGCTTACTTTCTTTTAACGATTTAAGCGCCCTTTTCTCAATATCTGAACCTTTTAAATCTGCACCCAAAAAACCACCTGTAGTAGCTAAAAATTTCTGCATTTTTTCTTCAGATTCTAACAACTCAATATTTAATTCAACCAATTTTTCCCTCATTGCTTCTGCCTTAGCTTGTTTCAAAATTGATGCAGTATAATCTTGAGTTGCTTGATCCAGCCCCTCAACTGTTCCTTTAGCTATTTCTAAGCTTCCATAATATTCTGGAGATATTTTTTTAAGTTTGTCTAAGGCTATTTTCTTATCTTCTAAGCTTAATCCTTGAGTAGTAAGTTCTTTTGTGAGTAAATCTACAGCAACCTTTTCATCCATTATTGATGATTGTGCAGTTTTTGAAATACTATCTAAATCATCTTGAGCAGTAGTTAATTCTTTAGTTGCAATAAAAGTATCATAAATAGCATATCCAACAGCAGCAATTGCAGCAGCGGCGGCAATCCATGGATTTGCAGCTAAATATTTTCCCACACTTTTGAATCCTCCAACTAAAGTACCTAATCCCATTGAAACTTTTCCGATAATTATAAGAACTGGCCCTATTGCAGCTAATATTAATCCCCATTTAACAATATTGTCTTTTGTTGATTCTGAAAGACTATCAAATTTTCCGATTAAATCAACCATCCAATCAACAAACTTTTGAACATAAGGCATTAATCTCTCTCCAAGTTCTTCTCCTAAATCTCCAAGCTGGTTCTTCATCATGATTAAAGGCCCAGCCCCAATTAATGCAACTGCTTCAGCTTGTCCTTCAAATTTTTCTGTTAATTGATTAACTGCTGTATCTAATCTCTCACTTGATCCAACCGCTCCAGTTATTTCAATTCCATATCTTGATAAAGCATTAGTTGAACTTCCCATTGACTTTGCTACAAGATCAGCAGCTGTAACCAAATCCATTCCTTTTGCAGTTGCAAAATCTTGAATTAATGGAATTAGTTTTACAATTTCTTCTTCTGTTAATCCCATCATAGCTAACATAGATTGAGCTGCGATAGTAGCTTCATCTCCAAATAAAGTTGTTTTTTGAAGTTCTTTTGCTTGGCTTATTAATCTTTGCTGAACATCTTCCCTGCCTTTTAATGCAGTGAGTAATTTTGTTTCTGCCTTTGCTTGTTCATCAAAAGCTTTAATAGACGCAGCTCCTAAAGCTAAAATTGGAAGAGTTAAATTTCTTGATAAATTTTGACCAGCCTTAGCTACATTTTTCCCAAACTTATTGAGTTTCTTTTGAGCTTTATTCATTGCTCTCTCAAAACCACTTAAATCAGCTCCAAATTTGAAATTTAAAAATCCTATTGCTTTACTTGCCATTTTCTTCTAATTTTTTAAAATACTCTGCTTTTCTTTTTAATTCTTCAAAATCTATTTTTGATGCTTCTTTTTCCCATTCAAACCGAATTAAATCGGTTGGTTTGATACTTTTATTTTTCGGAAGCTGAATATTTAACAATAAACACGTGCTCCATCTTGTACGCTCCCAATTACTTCTTTGCCTCGTGTTTTCAAGTTCATAAAACCCATCAACTTTGTTCCAAAACTCTCTTGGCAACATATTATAAAAATCATCAACATTCATTCCTAATTGCCCGAATGCTATTTGTTCCATTTTTGGCCAAGTTAGCTCTTCTTCACTCTCTTGGCCTTCGGCTTTTTTTCGTTACCATCTCCCATTGCTCTTGCAAGTATCTCAAAAGCTTTTTCCATGCAATCCATGTTTCCGTCAAACATATCAGTTATATCATCTAAGGAATAATTAAATGGTTGTTTTGATGCTCTATAACCATCCTCAATTCCACAATAAATTAAACTGAACGCATCATTAAAAGTTAATTGTCCAGATGCTAATTTATTTAAGTCGTTCATTGTTGCACCAGTCATTAAACTGTATTTTCTTAATGCATTAAAACCAAATCTAACTGCCATTTTGTGTTCTCCAATTTCTAAAATTTCGTATTTCATTTTCTAAGTTTTTGTCTTTTCTGATATTAAAAGAAACCAACCCCCGCACCCAGAAAAGAAAACGCAAGGGCTGGCTCTAAATTTAATTACTATGAAGCAACAGTTTGTGTTAATGCTCCAGTACCTTGAAAAGAAGCACTAAATGTACTTGAATCTTCATTAGGAGCAGAAAGACTTGCAGAAGTCATCCATACATCTCCAGTATATTTAGTATCTCCAGCAGTTGATGTTGTTACACCAAAAGTAACTGATGTTGTTACTCTTGTAGTAATCATTGTAGAAAATAATTCACTAAGAGTTAATCCTCCAATTGCACTACCAGAAGCATCTAACCAAGCATACATTGCATCTACTGAAACATCCCAGTTTCGATAACCTTCCATAGCACTTTCCCAACCACCATCTTCCTTATTACTGGTCGATCTTGGGCTATGATTTACATTTATTGTTGCGTTTGTTGCGTACGCTATTAAAGTTGCAGATCCTCCAGATGGAGTAATATACACTTTTAAATCCGTACCATTTAAAATTCCATTTGCCATTTTTTTTATTTTATAATATTAATATTTATTTTATTTTTGCTCTTCTTGAGCTTTTTTTGTTTTCGTTTCTTTTTTTACTTTCTTTTTTTGTGGTTCTCCATATCCATTATCTAAAAACCATTCAATTCCCTCTGGAGTAGTTGGAATTTTAACTCCAGAATTTAATATTTTACCGTTTCTGTTGTATTCTTTTTTTAATTCAAATTCATAAGTTTTAGAAACTGAATTATAATACTCATAATATTTTTCTTCCATTTTTTATTCGTTTGTGTCAATCCATCCATTATCTGGATTGTTGATTGTTTCTATTATTTCAGAATGAGAATATATTTTATCCCCACTTAAAAAATCTGGTACTTCTCCAATAAATTTAATTATTGTTTTGGTTCCATCTAAATTATATCTTACTGTTGCTTCCGATGTTTCAATTACTTTTTGAAAATCAACTGAATCAACATAACTTTTTTCTATTATAACATACTTTTTTTCCATATCTTTATTCTGGAACATCAGCTTGAAAATCTGTTGATGTCATGTTAGTCATTGTTCCATCATTATTTCCTGTTTCATCTGGTATTGTTGGATAAGTTGCAATTGGATCTCCAACAATTCCTCCATCCCCCATTTTCCAGTAACCTTTTAAATTTGTTAAAGGAACAGGATTAAATGGTAATCCATCATTATATAAAGAAGTTACTTCTGTTGAACTTAATTCTTTATTAAACAAAGTAACCTCATCAATATTTCCTAACCAATAACTTCCACCATCTGCATTATTACCAATTGACGCTGTTGTAAAACTACCAGTAAATGTTCCTGAAATTGCTGTTGTATCTTTTAAACTACCATCTAAATATATTTTTGCATTTCCACTGGAATCCCATGTTCCAGAAACATGATGAAACAAAGTATCTCCCTCTATTGCATCAGTTAGAATTGCTAAAGTTGTTGTTCCTCCCGCTTTATACGCTAGTCTTAATTCTTCACTTGATTTATGGTAAAATATTCTAATATTATTATTTGCATCTTCATATAGCCTAATAATATCTCCACTAGCAGAAGTTGTTTCTAATTTAAACCAAGCAGAAATAGATCCTGTATTTTTTACTGAACTCATTCCTGTAACTCCTAAAGAAACAAAATCATCAACTCCATCAAAATGAGTAGAATAAATATTATTGAATGAATTTATAATTCTAATATTAAAATTTAATGATTTTCTATATATACCATCAGAACCACTCATATCATCAAATACATCATCATATCCATCAAAATCAATTGCTTGGATGTTTACAGCGTTATAAACTCCATTAACCCTATCTAATGCAGTTCTAATATAATTTGCAAGTTTTGAAGCTTCTGCATAAGTTTTAGAATAAGCTGAAACCATAACAGTTGCCGTATCTAATAAAGCAACAGAATCTTTTTGGCCTTCTGGAGTATCAGTAGAAACATCATAAATAATAAAAGGAAATGGAGAGGTTTGTTTCATTACATTTGGAGCAATCCTTGTTCCAACCATTGACTCAACTGCAATGTTATCATGTAAAATTTTATATATTGCTTTTCCTATATCCATTTTAATATGCGGCTCTTCCCCATTTTTTCATTCTTCTTAAATCTGCTTGAACTGCTTTAATATATATTTTTTCAGCTTCTGAAAATCCATCTGCTAAAACTACTCCATGTTTTTGATTCCAAGCTCTTTGCATAAAATCGTTTGGAGTTGTCATACCTCCCCCTCTTTTTCTATGTCCATATTCAACCCACGCTCCATAATAACCTCCCATATTTTTCTTAAATTTTCCCTTAACTCTTGGCCCAATATATGCTCCATGAACTCCTTTTTGTTTTGAAGCTCTTGTTCTGTAAAATTGTAGAGATTTTTTTAATGTTCCTCTTGCAATTTTCAGTTTATTGTCTGGAGGATATACAACATCTTTGTCTGCAACTGGAGCTTCTTGTATTGCAGCATCTAATAAAGGAAGAGTAACTTTTTTCCAAAATCTTCCCCATATTAAATCTTTCTTCACTCTGTTTGGAAGTTGATCAAACATTTGACCTATCTCTTTAAGACCTCTTGCTTCTACTGAAACTCCCATTAATTATTATCTTTTAATTTTGTTTCTATTTCTAAAAATTGTTCTCTTCCATCTATTTGTTTTATCCCATGTATTATGTAAGTTTTAGAATCATAATCAATTCTATAAGTTCCCTCAATTGTAACTCCTAAATTCCGTATATAAAAAACAACATCCGTTCCCTGAACTTGTTCTTGCGATTCTTCTTTTCTTCTGCTTGATTTCCAATCTACATGCGCCCATAATCTGTAAACGATTGCATAAACTTTTGTTTCTGCTCCATATCTATCTGTTGTATAAGTTGGAGAGGTAACTTCAATTCTTCTATCAAGCTGTCCTATACTTAACATACCTGTATTTTATACTGATCTAATAAATATTGACTTGACAAAGGAAGTTCAGTTGCTGTTCTTCCTGTTATTACTGTTTGTCTGTTTTCGTACCAATTTCCTAAAGTTAAAAGTACAGCTTGTTTTATTCCATCTGGAACATCAGATGAAGCTGTTCCATATCCAACAGTATATTTAACATGAACAGCGTTTATTCTATCAGATAAACTTGGTAAGGTTGCATCCACTGCTAATCCAATTCTTGCAGGTTTTGAAACATTATCTAAAATGTAATTAGAAGAAGCTAAAGTTTGTTCAGCATCATTAGTATCATAATATTTAATATGAGTAATTGATGAAACAGGGCTTTTGTAAAGTGTATAAACTTCACTCCAATTATCCGAATATTGTTCTACAACAGTATTTAAAAAATATTGATTAGTATAAATTTGACAAGATTCAGTTGCTGCTTTAATTAAATTATCAATTAAAGTGTCATCAGCAGTAGTATCAACTTTAAGAAAATCCTTAGCTAAAGCAGTAGTAAATAATGGGGTAGTTGATAAGGTAACTTCTTTTAAACTTCTATACATTTTAAATTATTTTTAAAAAAAAAGAGCTGGCTTCAAAACCAGCCCCTTTTCTAATTATTATACTAACTTACGCTTCTAAGTTTTTATGGAAAGTAGAAGATTGTACAGCACCAGCATCTACAAGAGATGTAAGTACATAACGTGGCTCGCCAGTACCAGCGCCAGAGTAAATGTCATAAATAACGTCTAAACCACCAAATTGAGCTATATGTACTTTCGAGAAGTCTCCGAATAAAGCAGCAGTTTTTGAAGCAGTTCCACCAGCGTTCAAGTTAGAAGTAATAAATGAGTAATATCCATTTAATCTTTTATCAGCATTATCATATAATGATGAAACAGAAGCAACTTGAGCTAATGATTTTACATCAGCATAAGCAGCTGGATTCATAATGTAAGCCATTCTTGATCCTTCTAAATTAACGTCAGCAGCCAAAGTATCAGTTTCCATTTTCTCCACGTTAGCAACAGAAATAACAGATGTTGCTGAAGATGTAGCATCTAAAAATAAAGATGTAGGCGCATTACTTATATCAGCATTATTTAAAAACGCAGATTCCATTGTAGCAGCTACTGATTGTGCCATGTTTCTTCTTAATGCAGATTCAATAGATGCATTTTGAGTTACAGCTTCAGCTGATACGTTTACGATTGAAATACATTTTTTTGGAGATAGAGTTAATGATGTAGCAGTTCCATTAGCAGCAGGAGCAGAACCACCAGTTTCAGCAACAAATCCAGAATTTATAGATGAAAATACTGGAAATTTCATGTTGTTTACTCCAGAATAAAAATTAGCTCCAGCAGATGCCATTACTAAGTTTGCTTCCAATTGATCAGTCCATGCCATAACTTGTGTTGCATTTCCAGCAGAAGTTCCAACAGCAGCTCTTGTTAATATACTTGAAGGTATTCCAATTCCTTTGTAAGATTGGCCAGTATATCTTGACTCATTACGCGCTTCTTGATCCATTTCCTTGATTAATCCCTCTAAGCGCCCGTTTGCAGCTTGTGACAAAGCATCTTGAAAAGAATAATCTCTTATTTCTTTATCTTCTTTTGCTTCGATTTTTGTACCACTAACTCTTGCAGCAGTTTTAAGAGCATCTTCAGCTCTTTCAGCTCTTTCAATTTTTACAGATAATTTATCTGCATTTTTAAGAAGTGAATCCATTTCATTATTCTCCTCTGAAGTTAAATCTCTTTCTTCTGCTGTAGCAGTTTCTTTGATAACTTCTAAAGAAGCAATAATATCATTTCTCAATTCTTTCAATTCAATACTTGATTTCATTTTAAAAAATTTTTTATTATTATTATTTTGTTCGTTTTATTAATTCTATTTTTAGTTTTGCCAACGAACGCGCCACTAAATCGTTTTCCTCTTCTTTTATTTCTTGTTTTTCCTTATACATTGCCAATCCTCTTTGCGCTACCACTAAATCAGAATCCGCCATTTTATAAGCAGGATAAGTAACTGGAGAAACATCATATAATCTATCAATAGAAGTTATTGTTCTAATATCATTTCCTTCTTGATCTGTACTCCATTCATCTTCAGCTACAGTAAAAGCAAAACTTGATTGGTTTATATTCCCATTTTTCATATTAATAGCTAAGTCTTTTCCATAAGATAAACCTTCTGGAATAGAAAATTCATATCTTAAACCTTTTTCATCCACAGTTAAATCTAAAGTTCCCGCACTTTGTCGGGCTAAAATTAAATTTTGATCATGATTTATGAGGGCTCTTGTGTCTGATTTTTCAATAGTTTCTTGACTAATAGCAGTTGGAGAAATGTATTCATAGAAATTTCCGAGATTTTCGGATCTACTATTAAATATACTTCCATATCCAACAACCACTTCTTGGCCATCTTCTTTTGTTTCAAATCTGTTTTCAATGTTAAATAATCTTTTTTCCATAGTTATGTTATTAAATTTTTTATCCCAAACTTTTATTTTTGTTTTTTCTTGATTCTCTTCTAAGTAATAATCTTCATTATCTTTTTCAGCTTCCTCTTGAGTTTCATATTTGCACTCTCCAGTTTCTCCCCACTTCCACAATCCGTTATTACATTCTTCAGCTGGCATCTTCGTCTTGTCCTATTTTGTTAATAGTTGTCATATTCATTTGAAGATAATTTTCATCTCCAGAATCTATTTTATTTAAATCTTCTTTTTGTCTTACTTCATTAATTGACATCCATCCATTTGTAATTGCAGTTTTATAATAATCTGCTCTATCTTTTACGTTTCCTCTAAGTAATCCGTTTACATTAAATTTAATATATTCTCTTCCAATAGCATTTCTTCTAAATAATTTAAGACTCATTTCCAATTCTATCTTTGATATATAAGGCATTAAAGAATAAGAAACAAATTCTTGAGATTGCATTTCTATATTATTAAAAGAACTTGCAGATAAATCTTTTAATAAATGTGGAGGAAGTCCAAAAATACGTGCAACTTCTTGGATTGAGAACTGCCTGGACGCCAGGAACTGGGCTTGATCTGGAGTTACGGATATGCTTTTGTACTTTAATCCCTCTTCTAACACTGCCGTTTGGTTACTACCACTTAAAGTTCCATAATTTTTATTGAAGCTATTCCTCAATCTATCTATGGCTTGTTCCGATAATGCTCTATCTGATTCCAATATTCCACTCAATTTTCCTCCGTTCTTGAAAAATATTGAACTGTACTCTTGCACATCCATACCCCATCCAATTGCATTTTTACATTGTTCAATTGGAGAAAGTCCTGTTATTCCATCTGGGCCTGTTATCATT
>Ga0098036_1000641_pt1 | contig 14753 bp, 18 predicted proteins | sample 4_EtaG_FD_77064 | JGI IMG/M metagenome (GOLD analysis project Ga0098036, IMG submission 77064) | Marine viral communities from the Subarctic Pacific Ocean - 4_ETSP_OMZ_AT15127 metaG | ecosystem: Environmental > Aquatic > Marine > Oceanic | place: Pacific Ocean | collected 2015-01-07 | reverse complement strand
TGTTCTTATACTTTTCAGAAAACTCTTCTTTTTTTATAAGATCTTCAAGTTCCTTAACTGTTATAGCATTTGGTCCTAATTTTTGTTTTTGTTGGTTTATATAAGTCTTACTTTTATCACCCTCTGGTCTTTCTGGTATTAAAACAAGTCCTCTGTCACCAGCTATTTTTTCAGCATCAGATCTTGTAAGTCTAGTTTCTGTAACGACTTCCTCTTTTCCATCTAAATTAGGATCTATTTCTTTAAGTTCTGGTATGTCTCTAAAACTATAATTTTTTACGATATACCCTCCTTGCTTTTTAGCCGTTTCTTTTTCAGCCTCAGTGACTGGTTTTCTTACCTCTGTAATACCACCAGTTTTTGCATTTACAAAATACTTAATACCTTCAGAAAAATTTTTCTTATTAGCGGATGTAAAATTTTTTAAATTACTTTTTATATTTAAATCAGTGGATATGTAATTAGTAGCTGGAGCTAATTCACTTGCTAAAAATCCTTTAGCTTGATCATATAAAGTTCCTGTTCGATCATTACCTGCACCATCCACATACTTATATTCAGTTGTTAAAATCTCACCCATTTGGTTTGCAGCTGAAATATCCTGAGTATCATTATAAACTTGGTCTTTTACAGTAAGAAAGTCTGCACTACCACCAGCAGCTGCTGTTTGAGCTTTAACTGTTTCTGTTATTTTTGTAAGTTGGAACGCTTGATCGTTATTTATTAATCTCTTCTCATAAGCTCGTTTTTCTTGTTCTGTCATTTTTTCATATGCTCTTTGTTCTCTCAATAGTTTAGCATCTAAAGCTTCTTTTCGATCTCTATCTAAATTTTCATAAGCTCTTGTTTGTTTTAATAAATTAATTTGAAATGCCTGTTTCTTATCCTCTGTTAAATCATTATATGCTCTATTGTCTAAAGTAGAGGCTCTTAAATAATTTCTTTCATCCTGAGTTAAGAAATTTTTGTAGTCTCTTTCATCAGCTGTTAGAGCTAATTTATATCTTTGATCATCTGCTCTTGCTTGATCGGCGAATCCCAACTCAGTTCCTTTTAATCTAAGACTTCTTTCAAACTCCGCTTCTTTACCTAACCTATCTAGTAAAGCTTTATTAGCTGGACCTAGTTTTGAAACAGCATCAGAAAGAGATGTGGCTGTAGCTATCTGTGGACCTGCCGATAGTAAAAAAGTAGTTAAAGGATCTGTACCTTGGTATCCACCCACACCCTCTCTTAGTTGAGCTATATACTCAGAAATTGATCTGGGTTCTTCTATTTTCATTGCACTTTTAAAAGCCTCTGGACTTTCATAGCCTTCTAATTCTATACCTTTAGCTTGTTCCTTAATATCAGGGACTAAAGCTGTTAATTGATCTGTTAATATGTTTTCTCTTTCTGCAAATTTTTGAGGATCGAATCTTTTTAAATATTCTTCTTCAGGATTAGGATAACCACTTGCAGCTTGTACTCTATCTGTAATACCAGACATAATACCAACACCAACGTTACCGCCTTTTCTAAACATCGGTCTTTTAAATGTTCTACTCATTACGAAGTTAATGTGCCTGGTTGATTAAACGCTCTGTATATACCTGCTAATGTTGCACCTGTTCCAAGAGCTGTTGCTAGAGGGCTTGGACTAGGTTCTGTTATTTGTCTAGTTTGACCTGGGTATCCAGCTATTAAACTTGTTACACCGCTACCAAAAGCTTGGGTTGCACCTAATGGTTGATTTAATTGTTGTTGAGCCAACTGTTGTTGAGCCGCTAACTGAGCTTGTCTTTGCGCTTGATTCTGTGCGCCAAGAGTTGATAAAGCTCCAACATCTTGACCTAAGAAAGATTGTTGTGCTCTACCTAATCCTAATTGATTAGCTGCTAAGGTTTGTTGATTTAGAAATGCTTGTTGAGCTAAATTTTGAGCTTCACCAAAACCTTGTTGTAATAATTGTGCTTGTAATGCTGCACGGTTCCTGTCGCTTGCTGATTGGTACTCGGCTCTTTGAACACCTTCTCTACCACCACCAAGAACACCTCTGCTTACAGCTTGAGCGGCAATATTAGGTATACCTTTAGCTGCTTGAACATCAAATTCTTGTAATGTAGCATCTATAACATCTTGTTGATATGGAGACATGAAAGCTTGAAAAGCTGTTGGCCCTGTTAATGCTCCAGCTTGAGCTTGCCTTGCAGCTGCAGATTGTAAGAATGGTTGATACGCTCCTAAACCTTGTGTAGCTATTTGTTGTGCTTGAGCCTGTAAAGGATCTTGAGCAGCTACAAACTGTGGACCAAATACTTTGGAAAGATCTGCTGTTTTAACTTGACCTGTTGCTGTTGCAAGATCTCCTAAAAATGTTTTACCAGCAGCTTCTATAAACTCTGGTGGTAATATACGTTGTTCTGTTACTTCAGCCATTATGCTACCTTACTCTCTAAATTTTTCATTTGATCATACATTCTTTGTGCTCCTTTTTCAATGCTGCCATCACCGGCACCTCTAACAGCATCAGCTGTCATTACAAATTCATTTTTACTTAACATAGCTGGTACATCATCAGCTCTCTCTTTTATACCCACTGGCACAAAACCACCTTCATCTCTGTAGTCTCTTTCCATAACACCAGCTTGATTAGTTCTCATAATACCTGTTGGCATGCCTCCAGCAGCTAATCCTTTTTTCTTTTTTTCAATAAGTTTTTTAATTTTTTCAAGATCAGGTTTAAATGGTTTTTGTTTCATAGGTATTTTAGTTTTAGCTTCGTCTCTATTCTCAGCTAACATTTTTAATATCTCAGATCTATACATTTCTTTTGTACCTGGGTTTCCTACAGAAGCTCTTTCAAGATCAGACATAGGTTCTCTTAATACTTCATTAAACATGTATTTTTTTGGGCCATCTTTTAAACCTATACGACCGCCATCAGCCTTTCTTAATATTCCTAATTCTCTTAATTGTTCTTTTATCTTTTCTTTATCTTTCTTTTTTTCTTCTTTGCTCATTAATAAACGTTTTAAAGATTCTCCTCCTTGTAAAAAGATATTTTTTTCTAATTCACTCTTCTCATTATAACCGTCTTTTAAACCTATACGACCACCATCCTTTACAGCTATGGGTTTATTTCTTTTTAAGTATTGTAAAAACTCTTGCATCATTTGATTTTGATTTTTCATTTTTTCAAACTCACCTTTTTCTTGTAAAAATTTTTTAAACTCTTCTTCTGGAAAAGGCATTTTACCTTCTGCAAAACCAACTCTACCACCCGTAGCATATTCAGATATATTAGTTTGTACAAACTCTTCTACCTCTGCTTCAGTTTTATCGGGATTAGTTTTTCTATAATAGTCTTTTAAATAAATTTTTAATTTTTCTGGATCTCTTTTAGTAGCTTCTATTTCTTCAGGATCCATACCTGATGCAGCTAAGATACTTCCTATCGCTCCAACAGTAAAACCACCACCAGGTACCTTACCTATGAGACCTCCTAAAAATCCCTCACCTCCAGTTGGTGCAGAGCCTCCGCTAAATATCGCCGAACCTATTCCACTTAAACTTCTTAAATTTGTAGGTAAAAAACCTTTCATACCAAAGGCTCCTCCAGGTAAACCAAAGGCCCCTATACCTAAAATAGCTGCTTTACCCAAAGGTGATTTAATAAACTTTTTAACACCTTTACCTATGCTTTTTACTAAGCTTCCTAATCCGTATAGTTGTCTGGGTTCTTGCATCCGTGATATTGCCATAATGTTGTCTAAATTTAAGTTAAAGGCAGGCGTACTAATCCTGAAATATCACACTTTATTTGATTTTTTTACTATCGTCAACAGGTTTTAAGTTATCAAAAAATCTACCATAGTATTGATATTCACCCACATGATTAATATAATCCATGATATAAACAAAGACTTTGCCCCCCATATCCGTCCATCTTTGACAAAAACCAAAGTCTTCACCAAAATATCTTTTGGTATCGGTCTCATGAAGAGTATCGAAAAAATTAAAAAAGTTTTCTTTTTTAACCTCTTTTCCATTTATATTAGTGGGTTGATATATCTCCAACTCTGGATATTTTTTAATCATATCCGTTAATACTTTTCTTTTAATTAACATACATCCTGTTGGAGCATGGGTTACTTCTACAACTCCATTATTTGAGTCTATGTTAGTTTGATCGCTTAGTTTTAAAGGGAATGTATATCCAGGTTTTTTAAGATCATCTGCTGATTTGGCCTGATGTCTAGCTTGCCATACTTTGTCCCAATTAAAAGATTTCATTGGATATGGACAAGATATAACATCTTTGTCAGCTGCTAACATTTTTTCAATTGTAAAAAAATCAAAATCAATGTCTGAATCAATAAACAATAAATGAGTATAATTATCTTTATGATTTAACATTTCGGCTACACATAGATTTCTACCTTGAGTGACCAAAGATGATTTCATTAATGTAAAACTAACTAATATATTTTTTTGTAAACACTTTTGTTGAAACTTTAAAACAGCTTGACAATAGTGCATAGAAACATCGCTGTGCACTGGGGTACAAACCATAATTTTGTGGGGTGATGTTCCTAAATCAATCGTAGTAATTGATGTATCATTTTCACTGTTATCAAACCATATAGGTTTAGTTGGATCTTGCATCTAAAACTCCTTTCAAAAATGTTTGCCATTGATTACCTATTTTATTCCAATTGTAATAAATATTAGCATAATTAGATTGTGAATTTAAATGGGCATGAATTTGTTCTGTGTGTATAGTTTTAGCTGCTTGTTCAATTGCAAACCCAAATTTTTGAGCTAAAGCTTGGTAGTTATTATCATAGGGAACATACATTGGAAACTCTGCTCCTGTCTCATACAACGCACCAAAATCAGTTATGATAGAATAAAGACCAGCTGCCATGCACTCTAATAGAGATATGCAGAACGTTTCTTCAAATATGCTAGGATATACATACATGTGATAATTTTTTAAATTTTCTTTTATGTATCTATTAGGCTTGTATCCTATGTAGTTTACATTGGGTAAAGCCTCTGCTTGTTCGTAAAGTTCTTTATAATATTTATCACTCTGATCGTAAAAGTCTTTTCCATAAACTTCGGTAGAAGAATAAACATCTAAAGTTATTAAAGGATTCTTAACTAATTGCATGGCTCCTAATAGAACAGATAAACCACGCCAAGGTGTATTTTGATGAATTATTCTTATAGGATCACCTTTATTATAAGGCTTTGAAGGTTCTATTTTATCTATACCATTTTTTATAACTACCGATTTATGTGTGGGAATATTAAAGTGATATCTATATTTTTCGTATGTCCAATGAGAATTAAATACATACCAATCATACTTATCATGATTAGCAGAGTTACTAAACCAAGGGGCCAGATTAGGCTGATCATAAGAATTTTTTTGCCAAAGAATATTTGGTTTGGTTGGATGCAAAGGTATTTTTTCTGGAACCGAAGTGCAAATTTGCACTTGATCTAATAAATTATTATCGACATATTTTCTTAAATATTCGAATTGTAGTTCTGTTCCACCTTTAGGGTTTTGGTTTCTTATTATCATTCATTACTTTCTGAAATACTTGTAAACCCTTATTAGTAACTTGCACAGTGACGTCCTGAACAATATCAGGTCCTTCTATTTTTTCTGAAGAAGTCTCACCTGTCTTTGTGTTCCTATAAGTAGTTATTGTAGTACAGTCTATCTTTATAGTATTATCCGTTTTCATTCTCTCTATTTATTAAAGCATAACTTATAGCACCTTGTATTTTATTACTACCTGTTGCTGCTTGTACTGTTATAGCATCGCCTGCTTCTAAATTCAAGCCTTGAGGTGTGGCATTTACTTGTGATTTAGCTGCTACCTCATCTCTAAAAAATTCATATTCAGTGCTAGAATCAGATGAATCAACTAAATTCATATTTACCAAAATACCTGATGATGCATCATTGTTTACACAATATATACTTTTAACTATGATTGCCCCATCACTAGGACAAGTAAGCACTGTAGCTTTGTTTACATCAGCTTGTTTAAAACCTTGGTTCTTATATTGTATTGTCATGACATGAAATAATTAAAAGCGTCTTGTTCGTTCTTTAAATCTTGTTGAAAAGAAAAATTAAGTTGTTGTTTCATAGTGGTTAAAGATTCAATAATTTGTCTTTGATTATCCACCTCATACTCTGGTTTAGGCTCAGGTATGTAGTTAGTTATCTTAGCCATTATAAACCTGCAAATTCACCCTCAGCAGGTCCAAAGTCTGCAGCTCCAAATCCGCCACCACCCCCTGATCCTCCTTTTCCACCTTTTCCACCTTCATAAGATTGATCTTCAAAATCAAACCTTGGATCTAAACTTCTTCTAGGTTCTTTAGGTGTTAGGTCGGTAGGAAACTCTCCTGCACCTCCAAACTCTTCTTTAATTTGTGAGCCTTGATCTATTAATCTTTGTCTTGCTGCTGTTATTAAATTAGTAGGATTTTTTTCACCCTTTAATAGACTAGCTAAGTTTGTATAACCTCCTTGTATTTTACCAAGTGGATACGCTGCACCAATTTGTCTTGGATCAAAAACATTAGACAACATGCTTAAAACCCCTCCAGGGATATCAGTAAAGGTTGCATCTACATTTTTACCATCTGCAGTTTGATATGCTCCTGTTCTCAAATTTTTATATGCTTCTATTTCAGTTGGAACAAAATCAAATCTGCCTGGAGCTAGTTTAGTATAAACATTTCTAGTTACAGTTTTTACATCACTTAAATCTAAATCACCAAACGGGCCTCCTGTTCCTTCAGGGAAATCATCTCTAGGAGGTCCTTTCATTGGAAACAATGCTTCTATACCAACGGGTTGTTCTGATACAGGCATCACTGGTAACATAGAGGGTACTGGTAGTTTAGTTGCTACTGGTGGTGGAAAGATACCTGTTATATCAGGTAAACCTTGTTGTAAATATTGTTGTGCTAAATCAAATAAAGTATTTGCCATTATCTTCTTCCATCTGGTTGAGCATCTAATCTAAGAGTTCCATATCTCCAAGTTTCGCCCGTTGAGTCATTTTCTATTCTAAGAGACACTAATCTTCCTCTTGCTCTTGTATCTACTTTATCAGTTGTTGATGTAACTGTAAAGGGTCCAAGTGGGGAACTAACTGGGGTGTCATCAGGAAAATCACTAACAAAAAGAGTTATTTTAGCATTTCCCTCTTGGTATTTAAAATCAGGTATAAATCTTTTAACAGACATAATAAACTCTCCATCTCCTCTGTAATCAGCTACACCAGTTGCTTGGCCCAAAGCACTTCTTCTAGAAGTTATGTCATAGTCTCCAGATCTAATAAATGCAGATATGGCGGTTGTGCCCGCGTTATTAACTTGGTCGTTTCCTACTTCATGAGCATAATAAATACTAGCTCCGTATTTATTAGTTATCCCTAATATTTCTGGAAAAACAGGGGTAAGGGTGTTTCCATAATCAGTTGCATAAGGCACTTCAAATACCCCTTGATCTTGATAAGTCGTTCTATCTAAAGAAGAAGTAGTCCAACAATTTTCTGAATAATTATAAGTTACACATCTATCAATTTGATCAGATCCACTTTTTGGATAAAACCAATTAACCTCTGTATACAAATTATTTGATCCAGAAAATATAACATCACTAGAACCAAAATTTAATCCCAAGTTAGTTCCATCAGTTGTAAAAACAAAATCTTCAACAAGAGATGGTAAAGATTTAACTGTTCCGTCGTATGCAAAAAACCCTCCTTGTGTTCCCATCCAAAATACAGCTCCATTAACATAAGAGGCTGCATGTTGACCTATGCACCCACAGTTTGTACCAACCTGTCTTACAGAAAAAGTAAATGGTGGACCAACAAATTGTATTACGTACGCAGCAAGATCAGTTAATACAAAGACATAATCTTTACCTTGAAGAGCTGCTCTAATTTCATTACCAGTATCCAATCTAAAAGTTCCAGCTGTATTTGTGGTAGTGGGAGCGTAAGTATTTAGATCTTCTTGATTAGAAAATCTTACAAACATAGGATCTTGTGTGGTGGTGTCACCAATAGTCGTCTCCGTTCCGAAATGAAATAAATGTCTGTCTCTATCAGATACTAATGTAAATCTGGTAGCAGTTGGATTATTTGTGGTTTGAAAATTTGTGGTTGATTTAGATGCACGATTACCTCTAGGACTTGCGGCCCCTGCATCCCACGTAAAAGTTTCACCATTAAATATTGTTGCAACTAAAACTTCACCAAAGTTATCAAGACTCCAGTTACCTGCGCCTAGAGTTACTGAACCTGTAGATCGTTCTGTGCCCCAGGTTTCAACGTTCCACGCAGATGTACCCCATCCATAACCCCCTGTTTGTATAGTTGGTCCTACGATAACATAAGGGTTAACTGTTGCAGCTCCAGCAGCAGTCATTCCAGAACCTGTTTCCACGCTAGCTGCTTGTATTGTAAATTTATCAATATCAGGTACGGTTAATATTTCATAAGTTTTTTGTAAATCTGCAGCTGTAAATGCACTGGCTCCAGTCACTGTTACAGCGGATAAAGTAATATATCTTCCTACTGCTAGTCCATGAGATCCTTTGTTAATTGTAACAACGTTTGAGTTATTTACAGTGGTAATAGTACATCCTGTAATTGCTGTATCTAAAGGACTGATATCATAAAAAGCATTTCCATAATATAAAAACAAACCCTGAGAGGTTCCTATAGCTGCATATTTTTCACCAGCAAAACTAGAAAAAGCAACTTGAGCTCTTGCTGCTCCTGGAAGAGTTTTAGAAGCTGCAGTTAACTGTGACCATCCGCCTATTTTTTCTGGTAATCCATATCTAAATCTAACAAAGTCACCGTCTGTCCATTGACCTTCAGCCCCTGATTCCGTGTCTTGTTTGTTAAAACCAGCCTTGAAATTTAATTTTTGTAGCATATAATGCCTTATATAGTAGTTTTTTAGAGAATGAAAGTAACATAATTATGGACCATTTAGAAGCTATTGTTTCATTAAACAATATAGTAAACCCTGATTTTTCGAAAAAAATAATTTCGCTGATAGATAAAAAAGCAAAAAAAAATCTTAAAGTTGGTTCAGAGGGTGATGAGCTAATAAATAAAAAAGTCAGAAACGTAAAGGGATATCAATTAAACTTTGATACTCCTAGAAATGAGTTTTATTGGAACTTAATAAAAAAAGAAATAGAGAGGCTATATGTTTATTACACAATTAAATTTCCAAAAATGAGTAGCAATAAAATAAATCAAATTGATTTATTAAAATACCGTGTAGGTGGAAAATACGAAGTACACATTGATCATTTTAGCACGACAACTAGATGTTTAAGTGTTATAATAAATTTAAATGATAATTATAAAGGAGGAAATTTAGTGTTTACAGATCAAAAAGAGATAGAAATTAAAAGAATAAAATTACAAAAAAATTCTATCGTTTTTTTTCCAAGTAATTTTTTATATCCTCACACAATTGAACCAATATTGAAAGGAACAAGGTACAGTATAGTAGCATGGCTGCAGTAAAAAATGTAAATATAGAAAATTTTATTGGTGTATATGACAATTATATAACCAAAGAAGAATGTGATAAAGCTATCAGTTTATTTGAAGATCAACATAAATTTAAAAATACCATTGATAGAATGCAGTTGGAGAATAGATCAATAACCACGATACAAGATCGACAATTTTTTGGCGGGGGTTATAATATGGATATTTGGTGGGAGGATTTAAAATCCTTAGTATATAATTTTGATTTAGCATGGCACCATTATAAAAAAAATACAGGGGCTGCTGCAGCGTATAGTCAAGAAAAATTTTTTTATACTACATTAAAAATTCAAAAAACTTTACCCACACAAGGATATCACGTTTGGCATATAGAACATAATCGTGGTATGGAGAATGAGGGTAGGGCTTTTGCCTATACAGTTTATTTAAACGATGTTGAAGAAGGTGGTGAGACAGAGTTTTTACATTTTTCAAAAAGAGTAAAACCAAAAAAAGGTAGAATTGTTATATGGCCAGCTGCTTTTCCATATCTTCACAGAGGTAATCCACCTTTATCTGGTGAAAAATATATTTTAACTTCTTGGTTAATGTTACGATGAATATGATGTAGGTCTTGAGCCTTTTTCAGATTCTTCTCTTACGTCATTATCCCAGTCTTCTTGTAACTTAGTTAAGTGTGCAGAATCCCATTTAGTAGTAAAGTCTGAAATTTCACCTAGGTTTGCATCCTCCCACGTAGAGTGAGGAGTCCCATCTCTGTATTCCACTGCATCAGTTGGATTAGATGTTCCATATTGAACAGCCCAAATATTAGAAAATTTAGATTGAGACCAAAAAGAATTATCGTCAATTACGTAGCCAATACCTTCAGAAGCACCTTCTGCATGATTTTTAATAATACATTTGTCTTCAAATACTATTGTCCAATTTGCGTTAGTTGCCATTTTTTCTCCTATGTCTTAATTATGTAAATTATTGCTATATAAGGTTGAACAACTGAAGTTGCGGTGCCTGAAAAAGTACTACTAGCAGTCCCTGAAAAAGTTGCACTCATATTGTGTGAGTGACCTGTCCCTGATCCTGTATTATTAACGTTTTGTTGAGTTGTGGGACCTGTCTGATTCGCAGGTATATTGCTACCTGGGTTGGTCGCATTACTAAGTCTTGTAAAACTGTGGTTGTGTGAAGCCAGTTGACTTGTTGATAAAGTAGCGTTAGCTGTCGAACCACCCACTGTCCCTGAAATGCTAGTGCTCACAGCTCCACCAGATGAGACAGTATTAGCTCCTCCAGTTGATGCTAAAGCTTTAGTTCCAGATTTTCCAACTGCTACGTTATCCTGTAAATCAGGTAAATTAAAAGTAGAGGCGCCATCACCAGCTCCATAAGTTGTACCTACAATAGCAAATAATGCAGAATAAGTTGATCTTGAAACTGCTGCTCCGTCACATTCTAAAAAACCTGTTGGTACAGAAGATGAAGACCACGGCACAATAGTAGCTGTGGGAATTCCCTCGATACCTGTAAGATTTGCCCCTGAAAAATCGTATTTTGTTGCTTCGTAATTTGCCATATTATTTCTCCGTGTAAGTCCATCCTGTTGTAGCGTCTCCTGAGAACACTAATCCAAAAGCTGCGCCTTGTGTATTAACAACAAGATCCGCTGCCGCGTTAGCTATATTAGAAGAATTTCTACCGACAGTCAATGCGTTAGAATTAAAATCATAACCTTGGTCTACAAAATGGACCTCATCTCCAGTAGCTGGTGACGCTGGAAGCGTAATTGTAACTCCTCCACCATTTGTATTTACTAAAAGTTTTGCACCTGCTTGGACTGTTTCAGCCGCAGATACTGCTCTCCATTTTCTGTATTCGTTTACTTTTTCAATATTAGTCCCATCAGAATATAAATTGTAGCAATTACCTTCACATAAAAGAACACCCGTTCCAGATGCTGTTTTAAAAGTTAAAGTATTTCCCGCATGATCACATGCATCCTGAACTAAAAAAGTCTTTTCTATTGAATCTGGTATACTAACTGTTCTATTTGCTGCAAGAGTTCCTGTTAATTTAATAACTATATTTTTACCATTTGATAATGCACCATTAGAGAATGTTAAAGTTCTATTAGCGTTGGTTACGTTAAAAGTTGTAAAGCCACCAATCGCTTGTTCTAAAATTAATAAATTAGTATTTGTAATTTGTCCCCAAGTTCCTGAATTTTCGCCAGTTGCTTGAACTGTAAGTTTTAGGTTAGCAGATGTTGAATTCGCCATATTTTGTTCCTTGTGTATTCATTTTATTAAAAATAAGAGTTTGTGTCAAACTCATTATGCAGCCACCTCTTGCCAACCTGGAGGATCTATAGGTGCTGAACCTGTATTAACTTCGTTCCAGATTAGAGCATTACCATTTCCTTGGTTCATAGTCAACCCTAAACCAGTCACTGAAACATCCACGTGAATAACAGCTGTCACACTAGCTAATTGAGCATTCATGCCTATGCCTGTTACATCTACTTCTTGACTTGGAACAGCTGTGACACTAGCTAAAGTGGCAGTCATTGCAATACCTGTAGGAATATCGGTGTAATTAATAATACCCAATGCATTTCCTAAAGATGCAGTCATGGCCTCTCCAATGATCATTGCATCTGGAGCTGGATCTACATTACCAAGAGTTACTTGAGCTACGTTTAGAGTATTTAATTGTAAATTTGCATCACCTTTAACAGCTTGTGGTGCACTCACCGCCGCGGTCATAGCTATTCCAGTTACAGCTGCCGTAGCAAACTGACCTTCAACTCCCCATGCATTTACGTTCCATTGTTGTCTGCCCCAACCTGTTTGGTTAAACGCTTGAACAGTCCCAAGTCCCATGGACATTGCAATACCTGTAGCCATTGCATCAGGACCAGCATCAGCAACTCCTAATGCACTTGTTAAAGGGAGACCAGTTGGAAATACTTTTGTTTGAATATCGATGTTAGTGGTAGTTCCAAGACTAGCGGTCATTAATTGACCGTTGTTTGTTGAAGTGGTGGCAGTTACATCAATATGAATTGTTGGGCTACCTAAAGCCCCTGTTATAGGAAGACCTGTGGGGAGAACGTTACCAGCAATGTTCCAAGCAAAATCACCCCAGTTGGCTCTACCCCAACCTACATTAATCTCACCAACAGTTGACTCATCCCCTAAGGTTGCAGTAAGGGCAATACCCGTAACTGTAAAGCTCGGATTTGCTAAATCATTCCATTGGTTTTGGCCCCAAAAGCCAGCACTCCAAGTTCCTGATCCACTCATAGGAGTTTACCCCCTACGATTAACCAGAGATCCTTAGAATCGCTGCTGTTGAAGTCTGTGCTGGAAACTGAATTGTAAATACGCCTGAAGTAGCTGTTTTATCTCCACCGAAATCTAAAACACATACAGATGCGTTTGTTACCGCAGATGATGTATTATAGATTAATGCTCCTCTTGCAGTTATAGTGACTCCAGTAAAGGATCTATCTGCAAAGTCCACTCTTGCTACACCAGCTGTTATTGAAGTTGCTAAGTTTACAAGTGCTCCTCCACCAGAAGTATATTGTCCTGAGTTTGCTACTTGGTTAGTAGTAGTGAAGGAAGTTGTCGCTGAGTTTAGAGTCGCTGAAGAAGTATAAAGAGCTATCTTAAATTTGTCACCACTTGAGCTTGAAAAATTAGCATCACCCTCTAGTAGTTGTTTCTTGAACGCATTACAAATTGCTTGTGTTATTGCCATGTTTATCTCCTATTTACCTATACGAGGAACACCACTTTGATATTCATCTCGTCTTCTTCTTCCCATTTGTTCTATTGAGAAGCCTTCTACCACTTGTTTATACTTTCCTTCGTACAATTGCAAGAGATCATTTGGCCCTTTTAAAAAACCATATGCCTCGACCAGGCATGCATACAAAAGTCCGTTGGGAAAATTCAAACTTAAATATGTAGTAGAAACTGTACTAGATAATCCATCTGGTTTCAAGATATAATTTAATTGTATTGTGTAGGTTTGATCAGGTGTAGGGGCTACAACTACTGTATCTTCATCCCAGTTGCTGTAATATTTAGGGGTTCCTTGAACTCCTAGATTATTAAATTCTGACATAAAACTAGTATCCCTATATTGTAAAAAATCCCTGTCATTAGCCACTCCAACCCCTGCGGAATCTACTATTTGAGCAGATCTAATTACCAATAGATTTTGAGGGGTATCTATAAATCTTTGACTAGCCACCATTTGAGCAGTTACGTATCTTCTGTTATTATCAGAATCTACATCTCTTAAAATTCTAAATTCTGCATTTTCAATAAAACCATTCACAATAGTATCAGTTAAAACTGTGCTAGTAACTTCCGTATAGTCTCTAATTTTTTGTACTAATTCTGTATATGTCATGATATTGTTACCGCTACATCTCCTAAAGTTAAACTTGCTTCTCTTCTTCTATTTATATCAGATGGATTTTCTGGCACCATAGAATTATTACTTTGATCTTGAAAAGAAAAAGATCCAGGTAGAGTTAAATCAGCAATAATTCCTCCTCCACCACCAGTGTTTAAATCAAAACGCTGAGGTCTTGCTTGCTCTAATCCTTGAGGATCTGCAACAAAAGGTTTTGGCTCCAGCTGTGGTTGTTTACGTTCATATTCTGTAATGTGCACAAAAGCTCCATTCCATTCTGTAACCATTTCTCTCCACGGAAATGCTTGACCACTTCTATCTGAAATTGCTAATGCGTATTTTCCTTTTGCAAATTTTGCCATTATATCTCTGGGTAATAAGTTTTAGGTGAAATGTAAACACTTGCAGGTGAACCATCTTCTGCTAAGGCTCTTTGTATTTCATCCTCATAAATTAATTTCATCTCTTGTGTTCGTTGAGGTGCTTTTTTCATGGCCATGTAATACGCTAAACCTGCACACATACATGGTACAAATCTATTAACAACATCTGCTTCGTTTGTATATTTACCTGCATCTTGAATTCTTTTTACAAAATAAAAATATAAATACTCACCTGCTTGTGTATTACCAGGGGTTAGATATAAAGTTACTGTAACTTTATCTATAAATCTTTGAACAAAATATTGTGAAGGCTGACCAGTAGAACTTTTATTTGAAAAAGCTTGATACTGAGATCTATTAATTTTTGAAAGTGGTG
>Ga0098036_1000633_pt1 | contig 14880 bp, 29 predicted proteins | sample 4_EtaG_FD_77064 | JGI IMG/M metagenome (GOLD analysis project Ga0098036, IMG submission 77064) | Marine viral communities from the Subarctic Pacific Ocean - 4_ETSP_OMZ_AT15127 metaG | ecosystem: Environmental > Aquatic > Marine > Oceanic | place: Pacific Ocean | collected 2015-01-07 | reverse complement strand
TCATATTACAAATTTAAGAAATCTCTTTTGAAGTGATTTAGAGTGTAATCTTTTTTCTTTGTAACGGCTTTATAAATTTGATGCTCAATTCCTTTACGGGCAAATATCCAATAAACTTTATTCTTTAATCTATCCTTAGTTGTCATTCTATCTCTTGATTGCCAATAACTTGTAGCACTAAAATCTATATTGTAATAAATTAAAGCACTAGCTTTTTTCAATGAGATACCTTCTCTTCCGCTCACAATTTGCAGGGCAATAGATTTGTCTGTAGTGTTGAATTCTTCTAAATTGGTCGTTAACGACTCTCTTCCATAAACTTCTTTTAATGCATCAAGCTCTGCAATAAACTTATAAAATATAGCTATTTTTTTATTTTCAAATTTACGTTTGATAAATTTTGCCTTAGAGTAATCTAAGACGTTTGTAGCGCCAGACTCAAACTTAACAGTCCCTGAATACATTTGGTGAACCTTACTCATTAATTTAACCGCGGTGTCTCCTAACACAACTTCTTCTGTGCCTCGCAGCACTTTATCTTTTTGTAATTTTTTAATCCACTCGTATGTTTTTTCCTTCATATCTACAGTTAAGATTTTTTCTGTAGTTTTCACTTGAAAGCCCGCCTCTTTTTGTGTGTAAGATATAGTGTAAGGTTTTATTTTTTCTAAAATTTTCTTAGTTCCTCCGCTATAATCTCTTATATACATTATCCCTATTGGTCTAACTTGTACGTTTACATAATCATCAGAAAACCTATAAAAGTTTTTATATTGCGCAAAAGGATTAGTAGGTATCCCATAAATTTGATGATAAATCTGACTATAACTTTCGGGTGTAGGAGTTCCTGATAACAGAATAACAAAAGGATTATGTTTTTTTAGCAACGCTTTAACCTGCTTAGCTCGTTTGCTGGGTTTGGGAAAAGCCCCCATCGTATGGGCCTCATCACATATTACCACCGTCCATTTATTTTTAGGAATTTTATGTAAGCTCTCATAATTAATCACGTGTAGGTGATAATTAGGATTAAGCAAATCATAATCTGCTTCAATACTTGATATAGCTTTTTTTTTGGTTATAAAAAGCACACTGCCTTTTCCACCAATATTTTGTGCAATGCTTAGGGACGTTAAAGTTTTTCCCGTTCGCACCTCCATTGCCAGATATAAAAATTTATATTGGTTTATTATTTGTAACCCGCGTGTTACAATTTCTTTCTGGTAGGGTCTGAGTTCCATTCTTTTAGTGTTTGTCTGATGTTAATACATTTTTCATATTCTTCTTCCTCTATGAAATAATCTAGCATGTTTAAAATAAAGTCTTTACTATATGGGGCAAAAGGATTATGAGCAAAGTAATAATCTTCCGACTCTATAATATCTTCTTCAGCAGCATTCTCAAATAAAACGCTGTAAGAATTTCGCATAGCAATGTGTAATATTTCTTTGTCGCTTTTAGCCATTAAAAAGGGAGATTAGGATTAGATGGAGTAGATTGTGTTTTATATATTATCCATCTGCCGTGCATATCTCTACCTTCTTCTGGTACTACACCTTCTCTAAAAATTCCATATGCAGTAAGCCACTTATTAAACCTCGTTCTTGAAATAGTCATTTTAGATTTAGGGGCGTAGTCTGGATTCTCTTCAATAAAATCATAATACAATTCTTGTTTATATATTCGTTTATCTACTTGCAATTTAGTGTTCACTGTTTGTCCTTGTAACAAACCGCACCACTCTATAAATTCGTGTGATGTTTCTGCTGACAGCTGTCGAACTTCTAAATTTACAAATGAAGATTTTATAAGTCCTTCGTTTAGATGAAGCTGTAAACAATCCACCATATAATTATCAAAGATACACCATTCTGCATCGTCCCAATCTCCAAACATTAGCTTGTTAAATTCATCTAAAGGAGAGAAAGATTTATTGTAGTGTTGGTGTAATTCTATTTCCCATTTACGCCTTGCAAAAGAATTACCAGACCCTTTAATAGCATAGTTAGTGGTAATTGCTATCTTCGGAGAATTTTCAAATGGTATTTTAATTGCATCTTTATTTTTCTTTTCTAAAGTTAATCCTTCTGTAACAACAGAAAACAATCTTTCAAAATCAAAATATTTTTTTACATCATCAAAGCATAATATCTGTGTGTCAGCCGAAACTAATTGATAAGCAAAAGACCTCTCAAAGTTAAAAGATTTTCCATCTATAAATACCAACTTCTTCATATGGCCTAGTGCATTCATAAATAAACCTTTACCAGTTCCACCCTCTGGATTGTCCGATATAACTTCATCGTTTAAAATTACAGCTGGAGAAAAAGATAAGTTTTTATACCCGTGCATTAAATAACCAATAGTACTTTCCATTGTTGATATACGTGATTGTTTCTGCCCGCATATGTTGGCAACGAACTGCTTGTAGTCGCAATCCTTTACTTTACAAATTGTAAAAATTCTATTGATGACTTGTTCGCGCCAGACATAACCGCCTAAATCTAAATAGTCTATAGGAACAACATCGTTTTTGGTTATTTTAACGGCACAATTTCTGTAGTATAAGTAGGCCTCATCTTTAGTGTCTTCTATAAAATATACTTCAATGGTTGATAGTAAAGACAAAAACTCTTCTTTAAAAAATCTGGTGTGGTCAGCAAAATAATTATAGATACTCATATCTTCTAACTTCAACAAAGTATCTAATACAAAATCTTTAATTTCTTTTTCTGATGTATGGTCTATAAGATTGTTTGATACTTTTACAAATACATAGTTGCGACTTCCTTCTGGGCAAAACTTGTAGTACCCGTGGTCTTCTAAAAATTGTTTAAATAGTATATGTACTATTTTAATAACACCCTTATTAGATTTAGTCCAAAAAATTTGATGCTTGTTCTCCTCATCTGCTTTTTCCAGCACAGAGTTTATTACCTCGGTATCAAATGAAGCATCTTCTAATTGACACCGAATTTCATTTTTTGGTACGCCTTGTTTGAGTTTGGTTTTTATATCACTTATCCTATCCTCATCTTCATAATACTTTGTTCCAAAGTTATGGGTATTACTATAAGCAGATTTGATAGTTCTTTTGATTTCTTCTAAATTAAAATCTTTATTAGAATACTGCCCTAATACATATGAAGCTAAACTTTCACTAATACCATAATCATTAAAAGCAGCTGCTAAAACATAGGCATGCTGATTTCTTTGTCCTTCATTCATCGGAAATTTTTTCTCCCACCATTTCACTAATATCTCTACTATTTTATTTTCATCAGTTATAGGTATGGTAACGGGGTCAATATGTTTCTTAACTTCTTTATACTCTACCTCTTCAATCTTATCCCACTCAGCACTATCATTATTAATATGAATTAAAGGGTCGTAACTTTCGTAACAGACACGTGAGATATTTTTAGTTGTCTTGTCAAAATAATCCGAATTAAAATATTTATCTAGTGATTGAAAATATCTTGTATGATTCTCTTTGTCCCGCGGGATTTTTATTAATACTTTTAATCCATTACCAGAGGGAGAAATAAAAACAGAAAAGACAAACTTATTTTTAGTAAGCATATCTTTATCTTTCAACATATCTTTTACCTTTCCGTAGCCATCAAAGTCTAAACAAATTAAACCGCTATGTTCAATTAAACTGGTGTCTTGTCTTTTAGTAAACGTACCAGAAAAACAAACAGCTGGTAATAATTTTTTAATTTCATTTCTTTTGCTTTTATCTTTTTCTCTCCTAATTCTTTTGACTAAATCTTTGGAGGAGCCATTCTTAATTCTCTCTAAAATAGTGTAGGCATCGCGATGAAAAGGGGTTGTAGTTTCTTTTATGTTTTGGAATATTGTTATAGTGTGTGTCATAGTATGTCGTTTATATGTCGGTTTTATGTCGTTTTTATTTTCATAAGTTGTTGATTGTCAGTTGATATGTCGATTATGTCATATATTTACCCGCTTATAAAAAAAAGAAAAATAAATATAATATAAAATTTTATTACTCTTATATGTTTTGGTTAAAATTAACATATCGACACACAAAAAAACATAAAAAAAGAGCCATAAGAGACTCTCTTTTTACGTTAGTTACTCAATTAGAATGGTAGTCCAGAATCTTTAACTGGCGCAGCAGCTACAGGAGATTCTACAGGAGATTCTACAGGAGATTCAACTTTTTTTTCTTGCTTATCACTAAGTGTTAAACCGAAAAAATGTTCTTCTTTTCCATCTGCATTAGTCCTAGTGTTTACCCAAGCAGCTATTTCTTTTTGGGTGCCATCAGGCAATGCAACAGAGCCTTTATAATCTGGTTGTTTACTACCTTCTTCTTTGTACTTATTTTTAAATAAGTTCCCTTTATTTGGGTTGTGTTTGAAATCTGACATTGTTATTTATTTTTATAGTTCGTTCCAAATGATTCATTGTCTCAAAGATTAAATCTTCTTTCTCGACTTTACTATTAACGGACATTGGAACTCTAATCCACATAATAGTACCTTTAGGCGTTCTCTTCGGAATCTTGTTCCATAAAGACCGCATAAACTTTAACACCTTTAGTTTCATTGATTAATTTTTTAGTTACCTTTTGTTTTTTTGTTGTATCCTCTTTTTGATATTTAGGATTAGTTGAATTTAATTTTCTTTTCTTCATTTATAAATCTTCATTTAAATAAAACTGTTCTATATTTTCCATACTTCCTTCAGCAAAATATTTATTATACATCTTGACTGCTCTTTCTACCTTTTGTTCGCCTCTTTCTAAAAACTCTGAAGTAGGATTAAACTTCCCTAACACTTTAGATTCTTTACATATAACATAGAACACTAAAGGTTTTCCGAACAACTCTTGATACAAGTATGCTTGTGAGTCATAATTATATGAACGTGCTGAAAACTTAAATCGAGAAATGTCAGCGGTACTTTTGATATCAATTACACAATCATCACATACAATGTCTGCCTTTCCTTTCCACATCAAGCCTTTTATTTCTTTTATCGCTGGCTCTTCAAATTTATTTCCAGTCTTATAGATAGGCATAGCAAAGTCAAAGTTTCTTAACATTGTTTCTTTTAATTGGTCGGCTAATTCTTTTTCTTTTTGTAAAAGCATTACCTCTACTTCTCTCATTTCCACTGTTTCTTTGTATAGCTTTGTATTTCTACTGCTCGCATCTACAAATTCCCAGTTAGATATTTTTTGTGGCTCCAAAATAAGTTGATGAAAATATCTTCCAAACAAAAAATTCTTGTTATCTGGCCTATCTGTTTTAAAGTTTATCGGGTTGTAAAGTAAATCACTAATATCTGAATTAGATAAATATTTACGACCAACTCCCGAGTAATATTCTTTATCGTTTTTTAGTTGTTGTATTACTTTTTCCATTTGTTATTGCGTTTGTTATTGTTTGTTTTATTTCTTCCGTTATATTGTAGTTGTTGTCTTTTAAGAAAGCAACAATATGTTTCATATTTTTATCTTTCTTTGGTAAAGCTGCCACCCATTTTAAAAAAGCCTCGACATCTACATCTTGCACGGTAACAGTGGTTTCTACTTTCTTATTATTTAATTTATAGTTAGCAGTTTCTTCGTAGCTTGCTACTCCACTATCTATACCAATCCCAAAACACCCTAATGCTCTACCCCATGCGCTTGTTTCTGCATTCTCTACGTAACTTCCTTTATTAATAAAGTTAGATGCTGCCTCTTCAAAAGCTGTACCCGTAGCCACTGTGAAACCAGATTCTTTTTCTATAATAGCTGCTTGAACTAATATCGTTGTACTTGTTTTTTCTAGTACAGTAGTAACCATACCATACTTGTGTTGGTAAGTTTCTCGGAAATGTTTTAATCGGTCGTGAACCATTACATAGTCCTTCCCTTGAATATTTACTGTTTTTAATTTTGACATAATTTTATTTGTTTGATTGATTAAGTTTTTTGTTTATTTTACTATATGAATTCATTATCCTTTCTCGTGCTGCCTTTAGATTCATAATATGTTTAGCATTCTTTCGTGTGTTTACTTCTGTTTTTATTTTGTCTTCTATCATTTCGAGTTTTCTACGATAGTTAGACAAACATAAGACAAAAACAGCAGACCGCCAACCTTTTTGATAAAAAATTTCATACTCCTCCGTAGTTATTTCTTTATAAAAATCTCCGCCTAAAGTTGTGTTGTGAATTATAGTATCAAAATTAGTTTTGTTCTGCTCTATTCTGATTCCAGACAAAAGCCGTGCTTCAAATTCTTCCCCGTCTAAGACGGCAGAAAATTCGTCTGCCTTTGCTTGATTAAATATTTCTTTTAAAGTGTAACACATTCTTGAATTCTGTCCGTGATGGTAATGTAATCCTCATCTTGTTGTCTTTTCTGTTTGACCACATCTATTCCGTGAAGGATTGAAGAGTGGCTTATTTTGTATCCGTTTTTTGACAAGTAATCTTGAATGTAACTTAATCTTATTTGTCTTGACATACACCCGAAATATAAAATATGTCGCGCATCTACCACTTTTCTTTCTTTAGTTTTAGTAAAGAGTTTTTCTCTACTAATATCATAGAGCGAGCAAACGTTGTCTGCTAGCTGATTAAATATAGGTTCTTTCATTTGGATTGTATTTATTTATTTCTTCCCACTTCTTTTTTTCTTGGAGAATTTTCTTTAGTTCTTGTGTGTGAAAGTTTAAGTTGAAAATAATATCATCAACGGTTCTCACTTTTTTTGGTTTGTTTTTTTGTTTCATCTATCTTTGTTTAGGTGTTCTGTTGTAGGTTATGTTAGGGTAATCCCCACTTTCTACATTCCATTTAGTAATAACTTGACCTTCTAAATCAATTACTGTATATCCTTGTTTTGCTAATAATTTAATAGCGTTGTGTATTTTTTTAACCTCTAGTCGATAGCTGTCAAATATTTCATTGTGTATTGGCATTTTATTAAATTTAATTGTGTTTAAAAAACAGAGAGAGAAACCAAACATTTAATATTAAGGTTTCTTAAACCCATAAAGTTTTTGGGATTATTCCCGACTCCTCTCTCTGTCAAAACTACATTATGAATGAGCGGCTAATATAAGAAATGTATAAGGATTGTGCAAATTATTTCTGACTTTTTAATCTTTCAATTTCAAACTCTAGATGGGCAATAGCTTTAGTTAAGCATTCTATTCCCCCATCTTCGTGCTTGACTCTTGAACGTAAGCAGTAGGTAACTGCGGTACCCACATTGTAAGAGCAGTTAAAATCTTCAACCACATATCGTGCTTGATACTTTCCTGCTCTTGTTGTATTTCCTACATAGTAGCTGGGTACTCTGTTATCTTTATCGGTAGTTGATAGGTTTCTATCAGTGTCGTACCAGTATGCGCTTTTACCTTCCATTTTAAAAATTTAGAAACATGTCTTTCGCCATGTCTTCAAAGATGGTTTTTTCTAGCTTTTTTAAATCTAAACTAACCTCTAGTTCTTTCTGGTAGTTTAAAGCATAATGAGATTCGGGTAGCATTTGAATAAGAAATCCGCCCGCATATCTAATAACTTCTTTGGAGTTGGGTAATAGTTTAAATCCTAAATCCACTACGCTCACATCGTGGTCTCTATATAGGTGTAGATACGTGTTCATAGTCATTATTTGGCCAGTACTTCTAAAAGTAGCTAGGCTGATTCTTCCTTTGTCTATTGATTGTTGTAGCTTTTGGATAACTTTTTTACGTGGTGTTTTTTGTGATTTTTCTAACAGTATTTCGGCTGTTAGCATTTTTCTGGGTTTCTTGAATTTCATTTGATTAAGGTTTAATTGTTGTGTAAATATAGTTTAATTTATTGACAAGCTAAAATTTCTGTTCCTTTAAAATACCAATGTCCATCAATGTTAACTTTGGTGATGGAGGTGATATTAAATTTTTTTCTTCTCTCTTTTCTTTTTAAACTATCTGCTTTATATTTCTTCAGCTGACGCTCTAAAGATTTGACGCGTTGCTTCAGTATAATCTTTTCTGTTATTAGTTCTGCTTTTCTATTTAATTCCATAGCATAAGTATTATTAGTGTGATGACTACTCCCGCATATGACAAAGCGAGAAACTTCATATTGTTTTCATATTTTTTATTATCCATTTTTTTTGAGTTTATATTTTGACATATCGTTTTTAATCCCGCGTACAAATTTTGCTTTGTACCTCCGCTCCTTTTCCATAAAGTAGGCGACCTTGAGGTTTACTTTTTCTTCCTTACCACTATATCTAAAGTAGTTGTCAAATTCTCTTACGTTTCTTTTATACTCTTGGTTCAGCCCTTGTTCGTGCAAGAGTTCTAGCGCTACGTGATGCATTATCCTACGCTTATTGTTGAGCGAGTAACATTACATCTATCTACCATATCCCAATAGTAATCATAATGCTTGTCGAATACATCTTGTGCGAGTTCTGTGTATTCGGTGTGAGTTTTTAAATCTCTATAAATTTCTTCATCGGTAAATCCGCCCTCTTGCATTTCGTTTTTCATTTTTCTGCTTGCGAGGGAGCAGCAGAGTTCTACTTGATTGACTGTAATATACATAAAATTTAATTTGATTGGTTAATAATAGACAAAGGTACAACAATATTTAGACATAGCCAAATTTCATTGTACCTTTTTCAGATTGGTCGCTTGCGACTAATCGTTGTCTGCTCGTGCTTGCTCCAGTGCCTTGCTGTAAAAATAAGATTCGTGATTGTCGAGAAAGTCCCAGTAAAAATCTGTGATATCTATATTGTTTAGTTCGACACTTTGTATCGACAGGTCTTCTTCGGGTGGTTGGTCGTAGTCGTGCGACATATCATCGTAGTAGTATTTATATTCTATTACTATACAATAGTTGTCGCCTTCCACAACGCAAGTTCCATATTTAGTTATAGGCATAATTTTAATTTAATTGATTAATAAAATATCCACATCGCAACATAGAATATAAACCATAACATTAATAAGAATATTACGTGTATTGCTGTTTGCGTGTAGTTGATTTGGTTGTTGTCTTTAGTTGTTTCTAATTCTTGTAAGTGTCCGACTAGCCTATCTAATCCACTGCAAACGCCTTTGTGTTCGGCAGAGGTATGACTATCGTTTACCCACTCCTTATCTTCTTTAATATCTTTTGCGATATTTTTAATTTGTTTTATTGTTATCATAGTTATTTATTTTTTGTGATTAATTCTTTTGCTTTTTCTATTGCCTTAAACATTTGTTTATGGTGGTCGCAAATATTTTCTTTGCCCACAATTTCTTCAATATACCAAGCTGTTTCGTTTAATGTATTTATAATTTCATTTGCTTTCATAATTTTAATATTGTTTTAATGTCGTCCATTCGATATCAAAGTCCGACAGTTTTTCGTATTCTTCTTTGTCTCTCGTTGAGTTGTTGTCTACTATCCACTTTTCAGGGTCGTTAGTAATATCAACAATGTATGTTCTACCAGTATTTTCGGTAAAACGTATTATTGCTATGTTTAATAAATTTTTCATAATTGTTTGTTTTAAGTTAAACTTTAATGTAAACAAAGCAGAGGTTAGCTAGTAACCTCTTGCTCTGAATACATTTCATTACACACACTGCAATGATATTTTTGATTGCTGATTTCAGTTTCATCATAGTAAACTTCTTCAAAGCAAATGTTACAATACTTTGTATTGTCATCTTCTTTGTCTGCTATTGTTGACAATGAAGAGAATAAATCCCTACGCCAGTGGTAACGAGGAGTAGGCTCGTGAGTGTACTGCTCATAGGTTGGCTTATCAGCGTATGAGTATCGCCTTGTACCAAAGCTAAATTTGGGTGTAATTGGAAAGCTTTTATGATGCTTCATATTGGTTGATGAGATACTATCGTATCTATTCCAGTTATTGTTTATAAAGTATATCCAAGCATTTACTATCGTTCCATTGTTTAGTTTGATAGGCAGTTGACTTCTGCGATAAAAATTCGGGTGTCCCTCTAGCGAATCAAGAGCAGAAAAGGTGTCATTGTTTACCTTATATACTTCGACTTCTACGTGGTGTCCACTTCCGCATTTATCTAACAAGTAAGGCAGCCCGCTGATTACTAGCGGGTATTTATCTCTTGTCGTACCTTTGCCGACAAACCTTTGACCATACAATAGTCTGTGATTACTACCGCCTTTCTTTAGCGTTCCATACACAGCTACAACATTGTGCTGTAAGACATTAGGTTTAGAAAACCAAACGCCATTGTGTTTAGTCCACATTTCTTTGTTGTAGATTTCGTATTGTCTGTTACGTTTGTTGTAGGTAATAAATCTAGAATCGTGCTGACCTAGTACTGCTCTTCATTGCTGCCTAGCAATACCGCCTAGTTCAATAGCCAGTTGTTTGCTATCACACATATCTTGTGTTCCATATCCGCGTATAGTTCCATTATGCATAAGCAGTTCGTTACTATTGTTACCGCATATAAATGGGTGGGTGTTTGCTTTGTTAATTTTCCCTTTAGTTGCTAATCTGAAATGAGCAATGTAGGGTCTGTCTGTGTCTAGTACTTTCCATTCTTTAGACTGGTAGTACTCGACTTCATTGGTATCCAGAAAAATTACGCCTAGTCCGTGAGGATTGATGCGTGAAGAATTTTTAAGTATCTCTGGCGATACTTTTTTGTCTTTCGACTTTACAATAATTATACACATAGTTTATTTGTTTGTGAGGTTTGTACTTCTAGTAATTGTGTACGCTGACCTCTGATTATTAGACAAAGATAAGAAAACATTTAGACATAGCCAAACAATTTATGCGAAATTTTATTTCGTGTATTTTAAAAAATGCATGGTGAGCAGGTTCGCGGGGTGAGCGGGGTTCGGGCAAAAAAAAGACCGCATAAAGCGGCCTCTCTTTTGGTCGTGTACGACTAATTAGCTGATATCATATCGGCCTACATATCCAACTTCTTCAGGTAGTGTTACGCTGTCGACTTCAACCTTAACTCTGTCGCTAGTGTTATAAAGCATTTCGACTTCACTTCTACTGAATAAAGTTTGCCCATTTTCATAGTGGTATTCTCTTAATTTTTTACCAGTTGCCCATTTAATTCCAGTGTGTGCGTATCTAAATCTGTACTTCTTAATCATACGTACAATAAAATCGTAGTTTCTTTTGTCTGAAACGCTTCTCGACTCCATTAGCGTGTTTGCTTCTGTTAGAGACTCAAAAATTAGCGGCAGTACATTCTCAACCAAGTGTACTTTACTCCAGTTTAACTCTAAATATTTAGTCGAGCTGCTTCTTAAATTAACGTGTTCAGTGCGCTGAAATAAGTGTTTTATTGACTTAAATTGTGTAGCGGTTAATCTTATCGTTTGGCTGTTCCAAATTGAATAATTGCCTATCGGAAACGATAGCCCATTTGCTTCCCAACGTCCATAAAAAGTGCTTCCACTTCTTTGACTTGTTGATAAAGTTTTGACAAATTTCCCTCTAAAGTGTTCTTCTTTGTGCGGTGTAACTTGTTGATAATAAAAAGATTTCAAAACAATTTTTAAATTGTTTCTCTGTGCTTTTGTAAGCTTAATGCGTGTGTGCATTTGTTGTGTGTAAAAATTCATAATATTTGTTTTACATTATTAATTCTGTTTCATCGTTTTCGAATCATCAGGTACGACATTCATCGCACTACAGAGGGCAGTTTATACAGCTGCCCAGCTGTGTTAATCATCTTTTGCGTGCAAAAGAGATTTCCCCTCGTTTCCACATTCGAAACGCTGTCGGTGTTGTTATCGATTTCACAATCGCTATTTCATCGCGGTGCCAATTAGATGTTCTGTATCTGTTCCAAATAAAAGGCAATACAACGTGGTTAATTTTGTTAGTCATTAACATTTTTCTAAAGTGTTTTGATAACTCAATTAACATTTCAACCTTACCCTCATCGTTGTTATACATCGATAATAAAGTTGGTTTTAACTTCTTAATCAATTTTGCATAACTCCCTCTATCATTAACAGCAAAATCAACAATAATTTGCATTAATTTATATCTGTTAATCATTTGTTTTACGCTAGTAAATCGGCTCCATAATCTAAACTCCAGTAAACCTAATCTTGATTTCTCAAATATTGGTTGGTATTTTGTACCTCTAGCAGTGTTGATATGGTCTGATAGAGATTCGCTAGTTGTTCTCGCTGTAACGTTATTGCAGCAAAACTGGTTAGCTAATCTCTTGCGGTTAAGAGCGTAAATGATTGCGTAATAAGGCCTCATCAGTTCATTTAATTCACTACTGGTATGATTTGCGCTAGCAATAGTCATATGGCCCCCACATCTGTAAGACCCGTAGTCATTCATTTCATCTGACTGGCTGTAATTTTCATCGATTAAATACTTTGCTTTATGCATTAAATCAAATATTTTATTACGCCATTTGCTCATTGGGATAAGTGGTAAAATATTAGTGATGGCTTCAAGTCCGCAGCTCCCATCTCTTTCAATCCCTTTCATTAATTGACAAAAATAATTCAATTCGCTACCAGTTAAAACATCTCTAGAAATTCTCGATTTCTCTACTTCCATTCCGATAGTAAATTTTGATTTGTAAACAAACTCCGAAGATTCTAATACTCTGGTTATGTTGTTTGCTCTTTGTTTCTTTGTCATTCCAGTTAAATCAACCTCAAATTTTGTATTTGCGTAGTCCTCTGGATTCGGGCTACATTGATAAGGCTGTACAACAATTCTAGAACGCTGATTGCCATTTGAATTGGCCGCGTGCTGCTCTAGTTTGTCGTACTTTTTTCCGATTAAATTTTTCATTTTTGTGTGTGTGTTTTTAAGTTAAAAATTAGTTTGAATTATTGTTAAAATTATCGTTTCCAGTATCAACACCAGTTAACACAGATACTCCCGCCAATTTTGATGCTAAAAATTGCATTGCTTTTACGATTTCATCTTGCTCATTTTTACTGCTTAATTCCATATTTTCATCGATTCTAACAGCGATATTTCTTTCCGCATCTTGCTCCAGTTCTTTAATCTTAAAAGCTAGTGTGAAAATTGTCGGGATTGTTGCCGATACTGATTCTTCTGCATTTACTTCAAGTCCTTTGACAAATTTGTTAAAATTGTCGATAGACCTAACAACATTCTTTCCGCTCTCCTCTTCTTCTGTACATTTCGTTAAAAACTGGTTAACATAATCAGCATTTTGAGTAGTACTCTTATAAGCTTTCGCCATTCTGTTCATTTGGCTTTGCTTAACATTAAAAAACTTCATCGACATATCTTCGATGCTCCATAGAGCTAAATCGTTAGATTCAAACATTATTTTTGTTGCTGGTTTCTTTAGCCATTTTTTGCATTCTGTAGCTAATTTTCCCATTTGAATTTTAGCTGTTAATTTGCTGCTTTGGGCAGTTTCTACAGTATCAACCAACGCTGATATTTCTGTAAGTGTGTTCGAAAAGTTGCTATCGTTTAGCATTTCTCTTTCCATTTCTAATAAATTTCTCATTGTTTTATATTTTTTTATGAGATTTTGCGGGCAAAATTACCCTCGAAATTACTCCTAATATTCTGTGTTTTTACTCTGAAAAACAGCGTTTTTACTCGCGTATTGTCTATTAGTTGTGCATTCATAGTTTAAATATAATCTAATTCAACCAGTTGGCCAAAGGATTTTTATATTATTTTTTTGGGCTGAATTGGTCGCGTACGACTAATTAAAATTATATCTGTTGTCCAGAGTGTTAGAAATTTTATACTGGAGCGCGTTCACGTAGTTTTGTTTAGGGTGTTTTAAATGGGCTATAGATGACCTTTAATCTCTGTATAAGAGCATTAAAGTTTTAATATTTACCCCGATATTAAAATTAAATAATAATATCCCCCTATCAACCTATTGAATTAACTGGAAAAGCTAGAATAATGAGGGCTATTCTCTGATTCTAAAATTGATTTTAACCTGTTAAAGCGGATTTGGAAAAAGCTAAAAAAATCGGCAAAAAAGAAAATAAAACAGACCCCCAGTTAGCAAAAAAAATTTTGTTTTCTGACAGCGGCACACGGCGTATATCGGTATGGAGCCTACAACCTCTATGTATCTCATATAAATTTTGTATCTTTACAAAAAAAATAAAAGTTATGTCTTATCAAAAACCTAACCCGAGTCCTAAAGTGACATTGAAACAGCCTTCAGCTAATAACTATGTTGACGGTTTAGAAATTAGAAACGGTAGATTAATAAATCTGCGACCGCCATCAATGATGGGCATTGAACAAGCTGCGATGTATAGAAAAGAAATGAAGAAACAATATAAGATAGATTGTATTGCAGACGGAATTGAAAGAGCTAAAATGAGAATGGACGGAGATAGAGATATATACGAATACTAAACTTTAGTTTGTTTGTTTGTTTGTTGAAAAGAGAGGGTAACATTCTGTTGTCCTCTTTTTTTATGTTAACTTTGAAATAAATATGCTGATTTTATGTCGGTATTATGTCGATAATAAATTTGTAAGTTATTGATTTATAATACTTATGTCGATTATGTCGATTTCAAAACGATTCTGTATTCAAATATTTTTTAAATAGTTTGTATATAAATATATATATATATGTAACTATCCAAAATCTACATAACTATATTAATTATAAGTTCGTATATTTGCTTTAAATTTAATTCAATTTACTATGAACCCACAAGCAGGAGGCTACACGCCCAAAGACCTGAGATTTGGAGAGTCAGGCAGAACATCACTAATTAACGGAATCACTCAAATAGCTAATGCAGTTAAATCTACATTAGGCCCAAGAGGACATACAGTATTAATTGAGTCACCCAATGTTTCAAAAGGAATGACTGTAACCAAAGATGGAGTTACTGTT